>Ga0316204_10004155_pt1 | contig 26784 bp, 32 predicted proteins | sample 6monrhotite_MG_2_FD_205661 | JGI IMG/M metagenome (GOLD analysis project Ga0316204, IMG submission 205661) | Microbial mat bacterial communities from mineral coupon in-situ incubated in ocean water Damariscotta River, Maine, United States -... | ecosystem: Environmental > Aquatic > Marine >...
GGCCCCATAGTCAAAGGCCGCACGGATCAGTTTTTCATTTGTTTTTGGATTGTAGCCCTGAACAAGGGCTACAAGATCATCGGCAGTGATTTCGGCGGTGTCCATGCCTGCTGCCTTCTTAGCGCCCAGAGGCGCGCGGGCCTTAGCCCTGCCCCTGTGCAGCCATCAACTGGCGCAGCAACATTTCTTCGGACATGCTGTCTTCTTCGGGCTTGTCCTGCTCGGCACCCATCAGAAGCGCCATTGCGTCTTCTTCGGGTTCATCAACCTCGATCTGGTTCTGGTTGCTTTCAATCAGACGCTCGCGCAGATCATCCGCAGACTGGGTTTCATCCGCAATCTCGCGCAGCGACACAACAGGATTTTTGTCGTTGTCGCGGTCTACGGTCACGGCGGACCCGGCAGAGATTTCACGCGCACGATGCGCCGCAAGCATTACCAGCTCAAAGCGGTTGGGAACTTTATCGACACAATCTTCTACGGTGACGCGGGCCATGGAATACTCCGTTCAGTCTATCGGATCTCAGAAGCAGGCTATCTAGGCCGCTTTCATACGATATACAAGCAGCTATTGACAGAGCCGGACCTCTAATTTGTCGGCCTCCGGCAGGGCATCCAACATCTGCGCCACACTCAGACCAAGGATCGGATGCACCCAGTCCGGGGCGATCTCTGCCAGAGGCACCAGAACAAACGCCCGGTCCTGCATACGCGGATGTGGCAAGATCAGCCGGTCCGGGGTGCTGCCCACCTGTGTCTCAAGCGGCATATCGCGCCATGTGGCATGGGTTTCCCGGTCGGGCAGTATTGATTTGCCATAAGCGATCATATCCAGATCCATTGTGCGCTGCCCCCAACGTTGCACCCGTGCCCGACCCAACTGGGCCTCGATCTCGTGCAACACTGCCAGCGTTTCCAGTGCGCCCCAAGGCACAGATATCTCCGCAGTTGCATTAATATAGTCAGGACCAGCCCCTGCGGGAAACGCCGGAGTGTGATACAATGAGCTTGTTTTTCGAATCACTGCCCCGCGTTTTTTTAGGGCTTCAAACGCTGCCAGCGTGGTCTCTACCGGCGTTCCAACCGATGACGTCAGGTTACCTCCAAGTGCAATTAGGACCAAATGACCTGAGTTAAGCTGATTCCCGCCGTTTTCTTTGTGGTCTCGGTCTTGCAGCATGGTCAAAAATCCTTAGGAATGCGCCCCGGCCAATCGGGCGAGAATACTTCGGTCACGTACTGTTCTCATAAGCTACCTGCACATTGGATCAACAGCATGAGTGGCGGCACCGCCGAAAGGAAATCAAATGTTTTACAAGGACGAGCGTCTGGCGCTGTTCATTGACGGCTCAAACCTCTACGCAGCGGCCAAGACGCTAGGCTTTGACATCGACTATAAATTGCTGCGTCAGGAATTTGTCCGCCGCGGTAAAATGCTGCGTGCATTCTACTATACTGCGCTGCTGGAGAACGATGAATATTCCCCGATCCGCCCATTGGTCGACTGGCTGAACTACAACGGCTTCACCATGGTGACAAAACCGGCCAAGGAATACACCGACAGCATGGGCCGACGCCGGGTCAAAGGGAACATGGACATCGAACTGGCCGTGAACGCGATGGAACTGGCGCCGCATGTGGACCACATCGTGATCTTCTCCGGCGATGGCGATTTCCGCCCATTGGTCGAAAGCCTGCAACGTCAGGGCGTGCGCGTGTCGGTTGTTTCGACCATCCGCAGCCAACCTCCGATGATCTCCGATGATCTGCGCCGCCAGGCCGACAATTTCATCGAACTGGAGGACCTCAAAGACGTCATTGGCCGCCCCCCGCGTGAGCCAATGGTCGAAACAGACGGCTGATCTCAACTAAGTTGTTGAAAAAACGCGCCAGAGGCGGATAAATGCCTCTGGCGCGTTTGCGTGCTAAAATAAGTCGGGAAAAAATCGCCGTACATTTCTGTGCGACGCCCTATTAAGAATATACATATTTACAACCCCCACGCGACCCCCCGAAATCGGGGGAGGGAGATATTAAACAGAATGCTTGTTGACCAAGCGACCAGACTGGAACAGATCCAGTGTACAGAAGCATTGTGGCTTGGCGTTGTGGAAACCTTCGCCAAAGCCGGGCTTGACCATGCGGTCTACCTGACCGTGGGCGCCGATTTTGACGCGCCATTTATGCGCAGTACGATCCCCGGCCTTTATGACAATTATCCCCCTGAACGTGATCCGTTCCTGCGCCATTCCTGCACCAGTTACGACATCCTGACCCTGGGTGCCGCCTATATCGACAGCCACCCTTATGTAAGCGAAACCGAACGCGCCTTTGTCGAACGGGCAGCGACAGCTGGGCTGAATGCCGGCTTGGGCATTCCCGTGCGGCTCAAAGGATTTGACCGCTTTGGTGGTTTCATCCTGGGCAATGATCAAGATCGCGCCGGCTTTGATGCCGATATCCTGCCCCGCGCAGATGAATTGCGTTTGTTCTGCCACCTGATGCATCGCCGATTCGAAGACTTGGCCGCAGAAGCGGCGATGCCTTTGCCTCAGGAATTTGACACCCTCAGCCCGCGCGAGCGGGAAATTGTGCTGCTGCTTGCCCGCGGCTGTAGCAGACAGGAAGCGGCCGAGATCTGTTCCATTTCTGTGCATACTGTGTCGGATTATGCCAAAACGGCCTATCGCAAGCTTGGCGTAAACAATCGCGCTCAAGCCGCCGCATTGCTACACGCGGCGGCCACGGGCGGTCGGGGTTAAGCCGCCACTTTGCCGATCGATGTGGCCGCTACCGGGCGGCGCAAGGCGTATTGTCCGGCAACCACACTGGCCAAGACGATGACCATGCCAATGACCTGACCGGTCGTCAGCGTTTCGGACACAAACAACCACCCTAGAACCGTCGCGCTGATCGGGCTGAGCAGACCCAGCACCGAAACCGCCGCGGGCTGCAACCGCGCTATGCCGCGTAGCCAGAGGACATAAGTCAGCGCCGCACCAATCAGACCAAGATACCCAAGTCCGATAAGATTGCTCAGGGTCAGCGTTGCCCAATCCGTTTCCACAAAGGGCGCGAACGGCAGCAAAAGCAACCCGCCCGCCGTCAATTGCCACGCCGTGAACGTCAGCGCGGGCACAGGCGGCTGCCATTTGCGGCTCAACACCGTGCCCAGCGCCATAGAAGCAGAGCCCATGATCCCCGCCAGCACCCCCAGGCCGTCCAACTTTGCCTCGGGGGTCAGGATCAACAAGGCCACCCCCAAGACGCCAGCCCCGATAGCCAACAGTGACAGAGGCCGGATCGCTGTGCCCAACAGCCCGCGTGCCGCGAAGATCACGATAAACGGCTGCAACGCCCCCATCACCGCCGCCACGCCACCCGGCAGACGGTAGGCCGCAAAGAACAGCAAGCTCCAGAAAATGGCGAAGTTCAGCGCACCCAGAACCAGCATGCGCGGCACCCAAATGCCCTGTGGCAATTGCCGCACCAACAGCAACAACAAAAGCCCCGCAGGCAAAGCTCTGAGAAGGGAGATCGTCAAAGGATCGAGGTTCGGCAGAAATTGAGTGGTGACAATATAGCTGCTGCCCCAAATCGCCGGTGCCAATGCAGTGAGAAACAGATCGTGAGAGCGGGTCATGGTCAAAGGCCTTTCATTATCTTGATGTAAAGAATCTTGATATGGAGATAATGAAAGAAATCTTGACGTCAAGACACCTCCCGTGTTTTCTGCGCGGATGGACGACATCGACAAGATCAAAACCCAATGGGCCAAGCAGCGCCCCGACCTGAACACCGACCCAATGGCGTTGATTGGTCGGATCTCACGGCTGTCGCATCATCTCAGTCAGGAAATGGGAAAAACCTTTGACGCGCATGGCCTGACCAGTGCGGGGTTTGATGTTTTGGCCACCTTGCTGCGCTCCGGCCCGCCGCATGCCCTTTCGCCCAATCAACTGCTCGCCGCGATGATGGTCACGTCAGGCACCATGACCCACCGGATTGATCTGCTTGAAAAAGACGGGCTGGTGCGCCGCATCCGCAACCCGGACGACAAACGCGGTGTGGTGGTTGCCTTGACGGACAAAGGCATAAAAACCGTTGATGCCGCCGTCACAGATCACGTGGCAACCCAGACACGGCTGGTCTCGCACCTTGCGCCGGACCAACAAAAACAGCTCAACGCATTGCTCAAGGTGTTCCTCAACGGCCTGTAGCGCCCCCGTTTCCAACACCGCCAGACTGGACCCGGCCCGCGCGAACCCCTATCTGACATCCAAGAGCAGGAGCCCGCCATGACCAAACCGCCCCTCACCCTATACCTTGCTGCGCCGCGCGGCTTTTGCGCCGGTGTCGACCGCGCGATCAAGATTGTTGAAATGGCCTTGGAAAAATGGGGCGCGCCTGTCTATGTCCGCCATGAGATCGTACACAACAAGTTTGTCGTCGATGGCCTGCGCGACAAAGGCGCGGTGTTTGTCGAGGAACTGTCTGACTGCCCTGACGACCGGCCCGTGATCTTTTCCGCGCACGGCGTACCCAAATCCGTGCCAAACGCCGCCGCCGCCCGCAATATGGTTTTTGTCGATGCCACCTGTCCGCTGGTCAGCAAGGTGCATATCGAGGCACAGCGCCACGCCGATGCAGGTCTGCAAATGATTATGATCGGTCACGCTGGACACCCCGAAACAGTCGGGACAATGGGTCAATTGCCCGAGGGCGACGTGCTGTTGGTGGAAACCCCTCAAGACGTGGCAAAGGTCGCTGTGCGCGATGCGTCCAAACTGGCCTATGTGACCCAGACCACCCTGAGCGTCGATGACACCGCCGAGATTGTCGCGGCGCTCCAATCCCGGTTTCCTGCCATCATCGGCCCGCACAAAGAAGACATCTGCTATGCCACCACCAACCGCCAAGAAGCGGTCAAGGCAATGGCTCCCAAATGCGATGCTATGCTGGTTGTCGGCGCGCCCAATTCATCAAACTCCAAACGACTGGTCGAGGTCGGCACCCGCGCGGGCTGTGCCTATTCGCAACTGGTGCAACGCGCCGCCGATATCGACTGGCGTAGCCTCGATGGCATCACTTCCATCGGCATCACCGCTGGCGCCTCTGCCCCCGAGGTTCTGATCAACGAAGTCATCGACGCCTTTGGCGCCCGATACAACGTCACCCGCGAATTGGTGGAAACCGCACAGGAAAACGTCGAGTTCAAAGTGCCGCGTGTGCTGCGCCAACCGGCCTGAGCATTGGCCTTTACGCCTTTGCCCGCCTTGCATAGGCTTGGCTGAAACGGCTGGAGGCATCCCATGATCACAATTCAATTCTTACTCACCGCACTGGTGGTCGTACTGGCCCCCGGAACAGGGGTGATCTACACGCTGGCGCTAGGCCTTGGCCAAGGCCGCCGCGCCGCGCTTTGGGCCGCGCTGGGATGTACCTTCGGGATTGTGCCGCACCTCGCTGCGGCAACCCTCGGCCTTGCCGCGGTATTGCACACCAGCGCCTTGCTGTTCTCCATCGTCAAATGGGCCGGGGTCGCCTACCTGCTGTATTTGGCATGGCAGATCTTGAAATCCGGCGGTGCGCTTTCTGTCACCGCGGAGGACAAACGCGACAGTGGCCTGCGCATTGCCCGGCGCGGGGCGCTGATAAACATCCTGAACCCGAAACTGTCGATCTTCTTTCTGGCTCTGCTGCCGCCTTTCCTGTCGGGCAACGCCGCAACAGCAACGGCAGAAATGTCGGTGCTCGGGCTGGTGTTCATGGCCATGACCTTTGGCGTTTTTGTGATCTACGGCTGTTTCGCCGCCGCCGCTCGCACATGGATCCTCGGCTCCGAACCGGTGATGCGCTGGTTGAACCGCAGCTTCGCCGCAATCTTCGCCGCGCTGGCGGGCCGCCTTGCGCTAGAACGCGCCTGACATGGGCCGCATCCCCACCCCTGCCTTTCTGCTCGGCCTTGCGGGGTTGTTGCCCTTTCTCTGGGGCGCATTGCTGATCCTTGGCTTTTCGGGCGGGTTAGAAGCGATCCTGCCTCAATCGCTCAGCGGCGATGGGCGGCTGATCATGATCCGCTACGGCGGCATCATCTTGCCGTTTATGTCCGGCGTGCTCTGGGGTTTTGCGACCAAGGCGACAGGACCGCAGGCCGCCATGGCCTATGCCCTGTCAGTCTTGCCGGCGCTCTGGTGGTTTTTCATGCCCGGGTCCGGATTTATGTCCGCGCTGATCAACCTCGCCAGCGGCTTTGCCGGGTTGCTGTTTCTTGACTTTGCATTCCAACGCTGGGGTTTGGCACCCGGTTGGTGGATGTCTTTGCGCCTGCAGCTGTCCTCGGTTGTGCTGGCTTGTATTGCTGTGGGGATCTTTGCATGAGCGATGACGAAACACTCAAGGTCTATGCCGAAAAGGCCGGCGATTATGCCGCCGTTGTCGGCGACGATCATGACCCGCATCTGGCGGTCTTTGCCAAGGCCCTGCCCAAAGGCGGCGCGGTGCTCGACCTTGGTTGCGGGCCGGGGCATGTCGCGGCGGCGCTTGCCCGCGATGGCTTTGACGTCACCGCCACAGATGCGGTGCCAGAAATGGTCGCGATGGCCAATGCCCACCCCGGCGTGTCGGCCCACTGCGCCACCTTTGATGAAATTTCCGGAACCGACCTTTATGATGGCATCTGGGCCAACTTCAGCCTCCTGCACGCATCGCGCAGCGATATGCCCCGCCACCTGGCCGCCCTCAAATCCGCGCTCAAACCCGGCGGTGTCTTTCACATCGCCCTCAAATCCGGCAGCGGCAGCAAACGCGACGCCATCGGCAGGCTCTATACCTACTATACAGACGCCGAACTCACCGGACTTTTGGAGGCCGCAGGATTTTCTGTCACCAATCACGCATCAGGACGCGGAAAAGGGCTGGACGGCACCTATGCCGATTGGATAGCCCTGCGCGCATATGGCTAAATTATACGCATACACAGATGGCGCTTGCTCAGGTAACCCCGGCCCCGGTGGCTGGGGCGCATTGATGCAGGCAAAGGACGGCGAAACTGTTGTCAAGGAACGCGAACTCAAGGGCGGCGAGGCCGCGACCACCAACAACCGCATGGAACTGATGGCCGCAATCAGCGCACTAGAGGCGCTGGACCGGACGACAGAGATTACCATCGTCACCGACAGTAACTACGTCAAAAACGGGATCACCGGCTGGATCTTTGGCTGGAAGAAGAACGGCTGGAAAAACGCCGCCAAAAAGCCGGTCAAGAACGCCGAACTCTGGCAACGGCTGGACGAGGCCAACGCCCGCCACAATGTGACATGGGAATGGGTCAAAGGCCACGCAGGGCATCCCGAAAACGAACGCGCCGATCAACTGGCCCGTGACGGCATGAAACCGTTCAAGCCGTGAGCCTAATCGACCTTCTGGATTATGGATCGGTCCTGATTTTTGCGATCACCGGCGCATTGGTCGCCAGCCGCGCCCAGCTTGACCTTGTCGGCTTTGCCTTCATCGCCAGCCTGACCGCCCTTGGCGGCGGCACCATCCGCGACCTGCTGCTGGACCGCAACCCGATCTTCTGGATCGACAACCCAACCTATCTGGCCGTCGCAGGCGCGGCCGCGCTGGCGGTGTTCTTTTCCGCCCACCTATTGGAAAGCCGCTATCGCACTCTGATCTGGCTCGATAGTTTCGCTCTCGCCATTGCCGTCGCCGCGGGGGCGGCTGTTGCCATCGGCCAGGACCAATCCGCCGTAATCGTGATCCTGATGGGCATGATCACCGGATGTATGGGCGGGCTGATGCGCGATGTTGTGGTGGGACAGGTTCCGCTGATCCTCAAACAGGGAGAGCTTTATGCAACCGCCGCCTTTGCAGGCGCCGCCGCCGCCGCCGCGGGCCGTCACTTCGGCCTTGACCCTCTACTGTCCCTATCGGCCTGCGCGTTGATCAGCTGGATTCTGCGGGCCGGATCACTGGCGCTGGGTTGGCATTTGCCGGTCTACAAAAGCACACCGCCCAAGGTCTGAACGCACCGCCCTGCCCTTTTTGGCCCTAAATATTCCCGCCGGAGGCATGGCCTTGCCCCGCAAGGCCATCTGCATCAGCGCCGCCAGTGAAACGGCACAATAATGAGCGCCCCGATTGAAGATACAATTGCATTCATTCCGGCACTGTCAAAACCGATGTTGAACATGATCCGAACAAAGAAGAACACAAACGCCCCGCCCACACAGATGATGATGCTCTGCAAAATCCCGTTGTGGGTCCAACCGGTTTTTTCCGACAGATAGCCAACGATCCCGGCGATCACGACCGTGCCAAACATCGTCAGAAACATCGCTACTCTCCCGTCAACCGTTGGCCAGCGCCGATCTGTGCGCCTTGCTGAAACACTTGCGTATCCTGCGCCGCTTTGCCCGCCCGTTGCAAGCGGGTCAGCACCACTGCACCTGCCCCGCAGGCCACCCGCAGATCGGATCCAAGCACCTCACCCGCCGTGCCCGATCCGTCTGCCAGCCGCGAGCCAAGCACCTTGATGCGCACGCCGTCCAGTTCAAACCACGCGCCGGGAAAGGGCGACAATCCCCGGATCAACCGGTCTACCTCGACCGCCGGTTTGCTCCAGTCGATCCGCGCCTCGGCTTTGTCAATCTTGGCGGCATAGGTCACGCCCTCATCGGGTTGCAAGGCCGGGGTCAACTGGTCCAAACAGCCCAGAGCCTCCACGATTGCGCCTGCGCCCATTTGGCTCAACCGATCATGCAACTGTGCAGTGGTTTCTTCTGCTCCAATCGGGGTGGTCTTGCGCAACAACACCGGTCCAGTGTCCAGTCCAGCCTCCATCTGCATGATGCACACGCCGGTTTCCGCATCCCCCGCCATGATCGCCCGGTGAATAGGCGCCGCCCCGCGCCAACGCGGCAAAAGGCTGGCGTGGATGTTCAAACAGCCCCGCGCCGGTGCATCCAGCACCGCTTGCGGCAGGATCAGCCCATAGGCCACAACGACCGCAACATCGGCACCAAGCGCGGCAAACTCCGCCTGCGCCTCTGGCGTCTTCAGGGACACCGGATGACGGACCTCGAAACCCAACTGTTCGGCCCGCGCTTGCACGGGACTTGGGCGATCCTTCTTACCGCGCCCTGCCGGTCGTGGCGGCTGGCAATAAACGGCGGCGATCTCATGCCCTGCCGCCGCCAGCGCCTCCAGCACGGGCACCGAAAAATCCGGGGTTCCCATAAACACAATGCGCATCGCTGGCTCCTGACTGCCGGAGGTGCCGGCCCTGTTATCCGTTAAGTTTACGCGCCTTGCGCAACAGCATGTCGCGTTTGACCTTGCTGAGATTGTCAAAATACATCTTCCCCGCCAGATGATCGATCTGGTGCTGGACGCTGGTCGCCTCCAGCCCGACAAAATCACGGCGGGTGATTACGCCGTTCTCATCCAGAAACCGCACGGTCACACCGCGCGGGCGGCTGATCTTGGCGGAAACACCGGGCAAGTTCGGGCTGGCCTCTTCGTGCACATGCAACACTGCCGAGGCATCAATCACCTCCGGATTGGCCATGCGCACCCGGCGGTTGCGCCCCTCGGAGGCATCTACGACCGCCACTTTCAACATCACGCCAATCTGCGGCGCGGCGAGGCCCACACCGGGCATGGCGTCCATCGTCTCGATCATGTCATCCCAAAGCCTGCGGATCTCGTCGGTGATCTCGCTCACCGGCTCTGCCGCTCGGCGCAAGCGGGCATCGGGCCAGGGGATAAATCGGCGCTGGGTCATTGGGCTTGATACTCCGTTATCAGATCGGCGCGGGTTTGCGCATCCAGATGATCAAAGGTCACAACGCCGTCCAGATGATCCAGTTCGTGCTGGGCGCAGACCGCGCCAAAGCCGTCAAAACTCTGCACATAACGCCCGCCGTTCAGACCGGTCCAGACCATCTGCACCTGCGTGGGACGGGAAACCTCGGCGGTCACGCCGGGAATGCTCAGACATCCTTCGGTGCTCACGGCGCGGTCTTCGCCAATCTCCTGCAACATCGGATTGATGCAAACCAGCGGGTCAGATTTGCCCTCTTTCCAGCCGATATCCATCACAAAAATCCGCAACTTTGCACCCACCTGAGGCCCGGCAAGGCCACGGCCCGGCGCGTCATACATGGTCTCAAGCATATCGCGGGCCAGTGTTTCGATCTCCGGCGTGATCTTCTCAACCGGCGCACAGATCTCTGCCAGTCGCGGATCGGGCCACAGGACAATTGGCAGAACGCTCATCCGCGCGCCAACTCGCGTTTGAGCTTGACCATTTTGCGGGTGATCATCTGGCGTTTCAGCGGTTTGAGGTAATCAATGAACAGCTTGCCGTCCAAATGGTCGATCTCATGCTGCACACAAGTCGCCCACAACCCATCAAACCCCTCTTTGTGTTCGGTGCCATCGCGATCCATCCAGCGCACCTCAACCTCTGCGGGGCGGGTGACTTCGGCAAATTGTTCGGGGATGGACAGACAGCCTTCCTCGTAGGTGTTCAAATCCTCTGACGAGGCCAGAACCTCAGGATTGTACATCACCACAGGGCGCGGGCTTTCGTTTTCCTCTTTGTTGCAATCAAGCACGATCACCCGCTGCAACAACCCGATCTGCGGCGCGGCCAGCCCAATGCCTGGCGCGTCATACATCGTTTCGAGCATATCATCGCCCAAAGCCCGCAGCGCATCGGACAAATCGTCAACAGGCGCAGCGGTTTTCTTGAGCCGTGGATCGGGGTGCAAAAGGATATTACGTTTCATGCAGCTGATGTAGGCGATGGGCCTGCGCACTGCAACAGGGCTTGCAGCCCCTGTATTTCCCGCTAGCTTGGCCCAAATTCCACAGGAGACCTCCATGAGCTTTGACGAGATTATCGACCGCCGCGGCACCCATTGCGCAAAGTGGGACAAGATGGAGGCGATTTATGGCGTCCCCGCCGATGACGGTATCGCGATGTGGGTCGCCGATATGGATTTCCAGCCGCCGCAAGTGGTGCGCGATGCGATGCAGGCACAGGTCGATCACGGTATTTTTGGTTATTTCGGCGATGACAGCAAATACATCGCGGCGATCCAGTGGTGGATGCAGAACCGCCATGGCTGGACCGTAGAGGCCGATTGGATTTTCACCACTCATGGCTTGGTCAACGGGACCGCGATGTGTGTCGATGCCTTTACCGCGCCCGGCGATGGTGTTGTGCTGTTCACGCCGGTTTACCACGCCTTTGCCAAGGTGATTAACGCCGCAGGCCGCAAGGTTGTCGAATGCGAGATGGTCAACAACAACGGCCACTACGAGATGGATTTCGACAATTGGGATGCCCAGATGACGGGCAGTGAAACCATGCTGGTGCTCTGTTCGCCGCACAATCCCGGCGGCCGGGTCTGGACCAAAGGCGAACTTGAGCAGGTAGCGGCCTTTGCCAAGCGGCATGACCTGATCCTGGTGTCGGACGAAATTCACCATGATCTGGTGATGCCCGGCAACACCCATACCCCGATGGCCAAGATCGATGGCATCACTGACCGCCTGATCATGATGACGGCGACCACCAAGACATTTAACCTAGCGGGCGGGCATTCAGGCAATGTGATCATCGAAGATCCCGACCTGCGCGCCAAATTCGCGGCGCGGATGAATGCGCTTGGATCATCACCCAATTCCTTTGGCCTGATCATGGCCACTGCGGCCTATTCCCCTGAAGGCGCCGCATGGGTCGATGATCTGGTGGGCTACCTTGATGGCAATCGCAAGCTTTTCGATGCGGCAGTGAATGCTATCCCCGGTTTGGCGTCGATGGATCTGCAATCGACCTATCTGGCTTGGGTGGACTTTGACGGCACCGGGATGAGCCGCGAAGAGTTCACCAAACGGGTCGAAGGGGACGCCCGCATCGCGGTGAACCATGGCCCAACCTTTGGCAAAGGCGGTGAAAGCTTTTTACGGTTCAACATCGCCACGCCCCGCGCCCGCATAGAAGAGGCCTGCAACCGTCTGGCCGAAGCTTTCAAAGACCTCCAGTAACCGCTCCAACGGGGCCGGTCCAAGCAGGGCACAGACCTTGCTTGGATCAATCGGTGGGCAAGTCCACTTTTGTCGAATTTCTTCTTGACCTAAAGTTAGGTTAAGCCCGCAAGGTCACTCTCAGACCTTACTGAGAGACACCTATGATACCGATTTGGATTGTTGCTGCTCTTGCCACCGCCTCCTGTTTCGCGGTGTCGGGCCTGCTTGCCTATGACGCGGCGCGGGCGCTTGGTGCAACGGTGTTTAGTTTTGTTCGGATGGCATTGGTCGCAATCGGCGCAGGCGGGTTGGTGCTGCTGTTCGGGCTCGACAGCCGGATGAACGGCGATGATGTTGCGCTGCTTTGTGCCTCGGGGGTGATGGGAGTGTTTCTGTCTGACACCCTGCGCTATGCCTCGCTTTCACGGGTAGGGCCGCAGCTTCAATCGCTGCTCGGCACCGCCACCGCGCCCTTTGCGCTTTTGTTGGGCTTTCTTGTTTTGGGACAGACGATTTCTATGCTGTCTTTGGTTGGCACCGGTATGATCATAGCGGGCCTCGTCGCCGCTGCGAGTGCCCGTAACAATACCAGTGACACAAGGTTCACCGGCGACACTGCGGGCCTCACGCCGGGCATCGGGTTTGGTCTGGGGGCCGCACTCACCCAAGCGGGCAGCGTATTGATCGCAGCGCCGGTCATGGCCAAGGGCATTGATCCGTTGTCAGCAACCTTTGTTCGTTCCGTTGCAGGGGCGTTGAGCTTGCTTTTGCCCGTCTTGCTATCTGCCCCGCGCCGAAGCCAAATTCAAAGCATGACCCGCCCCGTGGCAAAGCAAGTTGTCTTCAGCGCCGTCGTCGGCACTGGCCTTGGCATGTCACTGCAGCTTTTCGCATTGGCAAGTGGGCCGGTCGGCATTGTTGCAACCTTGTCCGCAACAACGCCCTTGATCGTTTTACCGTTGATTTGGATCATCGGTCGGTCCCGGCCCAAAGCATTGGCATGGCTTGGCGCCGTCATCGGGGTGGCTGGCGTCGCGCTGATCTCGAACGCGCCCTAACCGGCCCGCCCATCCGAAATCAGACCAACAGGCGCATCTGCTGCCTTTTCAAAGTCCAGCGCAGCGGCGTAGGCCACAGCTGTGGCGCGCTTGAACTCATAACGCATCTCGCCCCCTTCTTCCTCGCTGGCGACAATCAGGCATTGGAACAGGTGGTTGGCCCCATCATAAAGATCCACCAAACCACGCAGTTTTGGTGCATCTTCTGCCTCTACCGCAAAGCCGGTTTTCCACATCCGCAGCACCGGATAGATCACCCCATTCACGTCAATCCGCAAACGTGATGCCCTGCGCAGACTATCGCGCCGCGCCGCATCGAGACCCGCCTGAACCTCTTTGGAGAAAAAAATTTCCATAGCAAACCCCCATTCACCTGATCAAAAACTGCCCTAAACCATGGCAAAATCAAGTTAAATTTCTATGACACCCGCCAAACTGTGCAAATTTGCAGAGGCGCATGCGCGGCAGTTGCCCCTGTGGTTTTACTGAAACACCCCTAGATCTGACCAAACAGCGCACAAGGAGATCAAAATGGGCCTATTGGTAGACGGAAAATGGCAGGACAAATGGTATGACACTAAGTCGACCGATGGCGCCTTCAAACGATCCGCCGCAAAATTCCGCAACTGGATCACCGCAGATGGCACCGCCGGACCCTCTGGCGAGGCGGGCTTCAAAGCCGAATCGGGCCGCTATCATCTTTATGTCAGCTATGCCTGCCCCTGGGCGCACCGCGCACTGATCTTTCGCGCACTGAAAGGGCTGGAGGATCACATAACGATCTCTGCCGTACATCCGGATATGCTGGGCGAGGGGTGGACCTTTGCGGACGATTTTGACGGGGCGACCGGCGATACCCTGTTTGGCTATCCCTATGCCCGCGATGTCTATACCCGTGCCGATCCGAAATTTACCGGTCGGGTCACCGTGCCGATCCTATGGGACAAAACCCAGAACACCATCGTTTCCAACGAAAGCTCAGAGATTATCCGCATGTTCAACAGTGCGTTTGACGGTATCACCGGCAACACCGATGACTATTGGCCCGTCCAAATGCGCGACCAAATCGAAGCTGTAAATGATCGCATATATGACACCTTCAACAACGGCGTCTACAAGGCCGGTTTTGCAACCACCCAAACGGCTTATGACGCGGCGATTGTGCCTCTATTCGAGACACTCGATTGGATCGAAGACATCCTGACAAAGAACCGCTATCTGATCGGAGACCAGATCACCGAAGCCGATTGGCGGCTGTTCACCACGCTTGTGCGGTTTGATCCGGTGTACCACCAGCATTTCAAATGCAATCGCAAACGCATTGTCGATTACCCCAATATCTGGGCCTACACCCGAGAGTTATATCAACAGCCCGGCGTTGCGGGCACGGTTAATTTTGATCACATCGTGCGTCATTATCACTACAGCCACGATACGATTAATCCAAACCGGATCATCCCGATCAACCCCGTGCTGGATTTCGACGCCCCGCATGGCCGCGGTTAACAGCCCTCGGCGCAATAATGCTCAACCATCGTCGCCAGATCTTCTGGCGGCGTGGTGGCAGGCAGAAACGCCCGTGCATTGGCAAAATGCGCAAAGATCGATCCGTCCGAAAAAAACGTTCTGCCGGTTACAAAAACCACCCGTGCGTTTGGTTGCCGAAAGCTGGCAAAATCCGCCACATTCATCGCCGATCCGCCCTTGAGTTCGAGATCCAGCACGATGGTTTCGAAAGGTTCATCCGACAGACAATTGATCGCATCATCCGGCCAGCACACCAGTTTAGTTTCCATGCCCAGACGGTCCAGATGCCGCTGCCACAACTGACCAAGGTCTTGGCAGCTTTGGACGATCAACACTTGCATGGAAGCTCCCTCAAATGGATCAAAACGACCCGCATCTCACTGGTCTGCCCAATTCGTTAACAAAAGGTTAACGGACGTCCGAAACCTTTAACCTTTGCAACATGACTTGAACACTTGGCACAATTCCGCTTTGACCTTTGCACCATCCGGCACAATTTGGCCGGTGACGCACAAAAGGAAATGCAAGGTGGACAGCGGCAAACGGGATCATGGCGGCGGGTTGGACGCGGCAGCGGCGCAGTATGGCGGACAGCGCGGCGATTGGCTTGATCTGTCTACCGGCATCAACCCTGTGGCCTTCCCCTTGCCCGAAATCCCGGAAAACGCCTGGACCGCCTTGCCCGATGAGGCGGCCTTGTCAGAGTTGGAAAGCGCCGCCCGCAGGTTTTGGAAAGTGCCCGAAGGCGCCGCCGTGATGGCGGTCCCAGGTGCCTCCGCTGCGATTGTTCATATTCCCCATCTGGCGCCTGCTGGCACAGTGCATATTCCGGGACCGACCTACAATGAACACGCCGCCAGTTTCGCGCAGGCCGGGTGGCGTGTAAGCCATGACGCCGGTCATGCCACGGCAAGCGTCCATGTCCACCCCAACAATCCCACAGGGCAGCTTTGGCAGGTATCAGATCTGCATGGCGCGTTGCGTGTGATCGATGAAAGCTTTTGTGATGTGACGCCGGACAGGACCTTGATGGATCAGGCGCTGACCCCCGGCACGCTGATTCTGAAAAGCTTTGGCAAGTTCTGGGGGCTTGCAGGTGTGCGGCTGGGGTTTGTGATTGGCGATCCGGCCCTCTTGAACCAGCTTCGTGCGATGCTGGGCCCATGGGCGGTTGCCGGCCCTGCACTGACCATTGGCGCCGATGCCCTGCGTGCGCAGCAGTGGGCGGAGGGAACCCGCAACCGGCTGCACAAAGACGCCTTGCGCCTTGACGCGTTGGTCACCGCCAAAGGTGCAAAGCTGGTGGGGGGGACTGATCTTTTCCGGCTTTATGAGGTGGAGAATGCCGCCGAATGGCAAGGAACACTGGCCCAACACCATATCTGGAGCCGCATCTTTCCCTACAATCCCCATTGGTTGCGCCTTGGCCTGCCAGCCCCGGACCAATGGACCCGTATCGAAAAGGCAATGCTATGAACACAGCCGCACTGTTGATCATCGCCATGGTTCTGGATGCCGCGATGGGAGAGCCGAAATGGCTTTGGCAGCGGATGCCACATCCGGCTGTTCTCATGGGCCGGGTTGTTGGCTGGCTTGATATGACGTTGAACAGCGGTACTGGGCGCAAGATCAAAGGAAGTCTTGCGCTCGTCTTGCTGATCCTTCTGGGCTGGTTCGTCGGTAATGTTCTGGCGCTCTTTGGTCCTATAGTCGAAATCGTCGTTGTGGCGATTTTACTGGCGCAAAGATCACTGGTCCAACACGTTCAAAAAGTCGCGGACGGATTGCGGATGTCGGTGCAGCAAGGCCGCCGCGATGTGGCCATGATTGTGAGCCGCGACACGGCCACAATGGACGGATCAGCCGTGGCCCGTTCCGCCATCGAAAGCGCCGCAGAAAACCTCAGCGATGGGGTGATCGCCCCGGCGTTTTGGTTCCTGATTGGGGGGCTTCCCGGATTGCTGGTCTACAAATTTGTAAACACCGCCGATAGCATGATCGGCTATCGCACCCCTCGCCATGAACAGTTTGGCTGGGCTTCTGCACGGATGGATGACCTGCTGAATTTGGTGCCTGCCCGTTTGACCGCACTCTTGATCGCGCTGCCTGCAGGGGTGATCGCCCAATGGCAAATGATCCGCAGCGACGCCGCACAGCATAAATCACCCAACGCCGGTTGGCCGGAGGCGGCCATGGCCCGCGCCATTGATGTGGCCCTCGCCGGTCCACGCACCTATGATGGCATCACGCAACAATTTGCATGGGTGCACAGTTCCGGATCGCGCAACATCGGCCCTGTTGAAATTGATGCGGCAATCACGCGTCTGTGGCATGCATGGGCTGTGATGTTGGGCGTTGCATTTCTGCTGTGCCTGTTAACGAGTTAAAGGAAGAATATGCGCCGCTTTTTGATCGCCGCTGCCCTGACCGCAGCCCCCCTGACCGCCCTTGCCGATGTGCCCTGTGGCGGATCATTCTCCAAATTTGTGCAAGGTCTCAGAACCGAGGCCATTGCCGCAGGCATTGCGCCCAGCACCGCAAAAGCGTTCTTTGCCGGGGTCAAACAAGACCCTGCCGTTCTGCGGGCCGACCGGAAACAAGGCGTGTTTCAGATCCCTTTTGTGGATTTCTCGCGCCGCCTGATTTCCAACGACAGGATCAACAGAGGCCGCGCCAACGGCAAAAAATACGATGCGATCTTTGACCGGATTGAAAAAACCTATGGCGTGGATCGCGGTGTCTTGCTGGCGTTTTGGGCCTTTGAAACCGACTACGGCAGCTTTCAGGGCGATTTCAACACCGCCAATGCCCTCGTCACCCTTGCACACGACTGCCGCCGCCCCGAATTGTTCCGCCCGCAGGTCATCGCCGCGGTAGAGCTTTTTGCCCAAGGCGGGTTTGATCCAAAGTCCACCACCGGCGCATGGGCCGGAGAGATCGGCATGGTGCAAATGCTGCCCCGCGACATTCTGGAAAACGGTGTGGATGGCGATGGCGACGGCCAAGTGTCCCTCAAAACCTCCGCCCCGGATGCGCTGATGTCTGGTGGCAAAATGTTGCACCACCTTGGCTGGCGCGCAGGCGAGCCTTGGTTGGACGAGGTTGCAGCTCCAAATGACTTCGATTGGTCCCTGACCGGGCTGGACGTCCAGAAATCTACGGCCGAATGGCGGGCACTGGGCGTCACTGCTCGCAACGGCGATCTTGCCAATGGATTGACGGCCTCCTTGCTATTGCCGCAAGGCCGCGGCGGCCCGGCCTTTATCGCCTACCCCAACTTCCGCGTCTATTTTGACTGGAACCAAAGCTTTACCTACGTGATGACCGCCGCCTACTTTGCCACCCGATTGCAGGGGGCCAAGGTCTTTGACGCTGGCAACCCCGAGCCGGGACTTGAAGGTGGCCAAATGAAACAACTGCAAACCAAATTGCAGGGCCGTGGCTATGATGTGGGCGACATTGACGGTATCCTTGGCGCAAAGACCCGCTCCGCGGTGCGCCGCGAACAGGCACGGCTGGGTCTGGCCGTTGATGGCTGGCCAACGCCCGCCCTTCTTGGCAAACTTTGATCGGAGACTTAGATGCCGCTGAAACGTACGTCTGCCCAAATGGTCGCTGAGGCCCGCGCCCGCATCGAGGAAATCGGCAGTGCGGATTGCATCGCGATGGCCAGTGATCCAAATGTCCAGATCGTCGATATCCGCGATCCCCGCGAACGGGAACGGGTCGGATTTATCCCGGGCAGTTTTCATTGTCCTCGCGGTATGTTGGAGTTCTGGGTGGACCCGGACAGCCCCTATTTCAAAGAGGTGTTTGGGGAGGATAAAAAGTTCGTCTTTCACTGCGCCTCCGGCTGGCGATCCGCCATTTCGGTAGCCACATTGCAAGACATGGGATTTGACGCCGCGCATCTCAAAGACGGTTTTTCCGGATGGGAAAAGGCCGGGGGCCCAGTTGAAAAGAAAGCTGCGAAGTAAGATCGTGTTAACTACGATATGCGTTACTGGCTTTGCGTAATGACACCATTTGGTGTATGCTAAGCGACGAAAATCATTTCATTCAGAAATCACTTTCTAAAGACCCCGCAGAGTTGCTCCTCTGCGGGGTCACTCTCGCTCAGACAATTACTGACCGAGCCAGAGGCGGATGATGGCCACTGTCAAAGTCGCAACAGCGATCCAGACCATCCATTTTCGAAAATCACTTTCATTCAATCCATATCACCTCCTTGCACCGCAACGGTTTGCGGCAGGGGCAGCCTAGGAATGATTTCTCAAGGAGGCGTTAACCACTAATTTTCAGGGGCGGACAGGGAATCTCTGGCCGTCTTCGGTAACCATCACAACCCGCCCATGACTGCGCACAAATTGGTCACAGCGATGCCTGCCATTTCGGAAATCAACACAGATCACACCATCCGGATCAATCCGATACCGACCAAAAGCCGTGCCTCCGCCCGCGTAGGTATAGCTATAGGCACCCCCTACCGAATACTGCGACACACCACCTTCGAAGAAGACCAGAGATTAATTGGCAGTCAGTGCAATCACCTCTGGGCGCGGCAATGGCTGGTCGCCCTCCAACAGGGCGAACCCGTCCGCCAAGGCGCAAACGGGGAAACACAAGATAAACAAAATGGATCGCATGCAGAAAACCTATGCGATCACACCTGGCCAGACCACAAACGTTTACGCGACCAGCGTTTCCGCTTTCTTAAGATCCACCGAAACTAACTGGCTGACGCCTTGTTCGGCCATCGTGACACCAAACAACCGGTCCATCCGCGCCATGGTCACCGCGTGGTGCGTGATGATCAGGAACCGCGTGTCGGTCTGACGGCACATCTCGTCCAACAGATCACAAAAGCGGGTGACATTGGCATCATCCAATGGCGCGTCGACCTCATCCAGAACACAGATCGGCGCGGGATTGGCCAGGAACACCGCAAAGATAAGCGCCATGGCCGTCAACGTCTGTTCGCCGCCCGACAGCAGGCTCAGTGTGCTGAGCTTCTTGCCCGGCGGTTGGCACATGATCTCAAGGCCGGCCTCAAGTGGATCATCGGATTCCACCATCACCAGATTGGCCTCACCGCCGCCAAACAGATGCGTGAACAACATCGAGAAGTTTGAATTCACTTGCTCAAAGGCTGTCAAAAGCCGCTCGCGCCCCTCACGGTTCAGGCTGGCGATACCGCTGCGCAGGGTTTTGATCGCCTCTTCCAGATCAGCTTTTTCATTGGTCAGGGTGTCATGCTCTTCCTGAACTTCCTTGGCGTCTTCTTCCGCGCGCAGGTTGACCGCGCCCAATGCATCCCGTTGCCGCTTGAGGCGGCTGACGTCGGCCTCCAACGTGGTTGAGGGCGGCATCTGATCCGGGTTCACATCCAAAGAAGTCAGCAATTGGTTCGGAGTCATCTGGCTTTCTTCGGCAATCCGTTCGGCAGCAGCGCCAACGGTCTCCCGCGCCGCTTCTGCCAATGCCTCGGCCCGCGCCCGTGCCACACGGGCCTCAGATGCCAGCCGCTCTGCATCGCGCTCCTGAACGGTCGCTTCGCGCAGCGTGGCCTCTCCGGTTGCCAGAACCTGCGCCGCCTCGGTCCGGCGGCCCTCTGCCACAGTCATCTCCGAACTCAACTGATCGCGTTTCGCGGCGATCTCTGCCGGGGCGGCGCTGGCCTCTTTTAGTTCCGCCTCTGATGCGGTCTTGCGCTCGATCAACTCGGCGCTGCGTTTCTCTGCCGTCTCCAATCGGTGCCGCCAGCCGCTTAGCTCTTTGGTCACCTCTTGCGAACGGCGGGTGCGGGCCTCGCCTTCGCGGCGCAATTCATCATGGCCGGACCGGCGCGACATCATCGTGATCCGCGCGGCCTCTACCGTCATGCGGATGTCCTCGATGCCAGCCCGCGCCGCGCCCAGATCGCCCAGATCAGACAGAGCGCGTTCCGCCTCAAGCACGCGGCCCCGCGCTGCCAAGGCCTCGTCCTCGTGCCGCTTAACGGCCAGACCAAGGCTTTCCAAGCGCCCCTGTGCCAGATTGCGATCCGCCTCTGCACGGCTCAGGGCGCGGCCCGCATCCGCCACCATCCGGTCTGCTGTGCGCCGGTCTTCGCGGGCGCGTTTGTCGGCCTCAGATTGCTCGGCCAAGGTCCGGGTCAAAAGATCATGCGCCGCACGCGCCCCTTCGGCCCGTTGGCTGGCTTGTTCGAGCGATTGCTTGAGCACCTCAAGCCGGTTTAGTTGCTGTAACCGGAGCGCCGCCGCTGAAGGCGCATCTTCGGCCCAGGCGCGGAACCCGTCCCAGCGCCACAAATCCCCCTCGGGCGAGACGAGCCGCTGACCGGGCAGCAAGGCGGCTTGCATGGCAGGGCCGTCGTCGGGATCGACCAAGCCGATCTGCCCCATGCGCCGAGACAAAACATCCGGCACCGATACGTGCTGGGTCAGTGGCGTCACGCCGGTCGGCAAGGGCTGAGCCGTGTCATAGCTTGGCAATACCGCCCAGCCTGACGGACCGTCCGCATCCACCTCTGGCGCCCGCAGATCATCTGCCAATGCCGCGCCCAATGCCTTTTCAAACCCGTGTTCCACCTGCAAGCGGTCAAGGATCTGGCCACCCTCGGCCGTGTCCCGTTCCACCAGCTTGGCCAGTGCCGTTGTTTCCGCCCGCAGCGCGTTCATCTCGCCTTCGGCCTCGGATCGTTCGGCACGGGCTTCGGCCTCTCGGGTTTGGGTCTGTGCCCGCGTCTCTTCGGCGCGGATCAACGCCTCGTCCGCCGCTTTGGCCGCCGCGACAGCCTCGGCCTCGGCGATCTGAGCGGCTTCGAAATCATCGCCCGCCTTGGTCAACGCGGCCTGACTTTGCGCCACTGCATCATGGGCTTTCTGGGCTTCGGCCTCCGACCGGTTCTGGGTCTTGCGGCTGTCTTCAAGCAGTCGCTCTGCCGACCCGTGCCGCGCGGCAAGGCGGGCGACATCTTCGGTCTGTTGCGCCAGATCCCCCTCGCGGGCCTGCAACACCGCTGCCGCCTCCCGGGCCGCCTCAGATGCTGCCTCAAGCGCGGTGTCATGACCTTTACCGGCCTTGGCCAGTTCGCGGGCTTCCCAATCCAACCGCTCAATCGTTTCACCCGCGTCGCGGTTCAAACCACCCTCGCGCTCAATATCGCGCGCCAGTTGGGCAATCCGGCCCGTGAGCGTATCAATCGTCGCCTTGGCGCGTGTTTCCTGATCATCCAGCGTGTCGCGTTGCACCGTCAGGCGCTGCAAGACCGCAACCGCAATCGCCTCTTCCTCGCGCAGGGGCGGCAAGGCATCCTCGGCCAGCTGTCGCGCTTTGGCCGCCTGCTGTACGATGGCCTGCCCCTGACTGGCGGCGGTCACACGGTTGCGCAATTCCTCATCCGCCGCGGCACGGGCATCATCCGCCTCGCGCCACCGGCGATACAGCAACATGCCTTCAGTCCGGCGCAGCTGATCGCCGATCTCGCGGTAGCGGGCCGCCTGACGCGCTTGCCGCGCCAATTGAGACAATTGCGCCGCCAGTTGTTCAATCACGTCATCCACACGGGCCAGATTGGTCTCTGCCGCGTTCAGCTTCAGCTCTGCCTCGTGGCGACGTTGGTAAAGGCCCGAAATCCCGGCGGCTTCTTCCAGAATGCGCCGCCGGTTCTTTGGCTTGGCATTGATCAGCTCGGCAATTTGCCCCTGCCGCACCAACGCCGGGCTATGCGCACCCGTTGAAGCGTCCGCAAACAGCATCTGCACATCCCGTGCCCGCACATCTTTGCCCGCCGCCTTATAGGCACTGCCCACATCACGGGTGATCCGGCGCACGATTTCAAGCTGGTCATTGTCGTTGAAACCGGCAGGTGCCAGCCGTTCGGTATTGTCGATATGCAAGGCCACTTCGGCAAAGTTGCGCGCGGGCCGTGTGGCCGCACCGGCAAAGATCACGTCTTCCATACCGCCGCCACGCATCGCGGTGGGACGGTTCTCCCCCATCACCCAGCGCAACGCCTCAAGCAGGTTGGATTTCCCACAGCCATTTGGCCCCACCACACCTGTCAAACCATCAGCGATGATCAGGTCGGTTGGATCCACAAAGCTTTTGAAGCCCGTCAATCTGAGTTTGGAAAAGCGCACCTGTGTGACGGCTCCGATGATTCCTTGGGTTCATCAAAAATGCGGGCTGCACCCCCTTCAAGTCAACCAAAACACACAACAGGCGGGGGTAATCCGCCGGTTATCCCCAAGATATTGGGGTTATCCCCAGCGCACCACCCTGAATTGAGGCCTCCGGTCCGGCGCCGCTAGTCACAATCCAGAATCCCCGTCGCCTGTGCCTGATCGCCGCGCACCTCCTTGACGGTGCAGCCGCTGACCTGCGCCATCGCGATACCCGCGCGTCGCTGGATCGGGCCAAATCGGGGCGCATATTCCGCGTTGATGCGAATGGCCTCGGTCAGTTCGCCCCGCACCCGCACATCGAATGTTGACCCTTCGACCGTGATCCGGGTCGCAGGCAGCCCGCGGAAATGCGGACCAGCGGTGTTGCAGGCCGACATTCCACAGATCAATAGCATCGTTTCAACCAGACGTCGCATCTCTTAATCATTGGACTGCAAACATTAAGATTCTACTAAGCATCTTCAGAATAGAGGAACGCACTGCCATCAGGCCGGTTAAGCCAGCAACTGGTCTTATTGATCTTCATTCGTTTACTGCGAATCTGCGGAGATTTTGATGCGGCAGTCGCAGCTTTCAATCGTTCACCCTGACAGAAAGGGATTTTTACCTTCTGATAGCCTTTGTCTCGCATGCATATTTCAAGATTCTTGGCCCGCAATGCAGCATTCACATCTGTCGAATACACACCAACGTATGGAGCCCATCCAACCTGAGTATTTGTTGGAACCTGCTGTGTCGCTCTTGTCGCACAAGAGACGGAGTCACGTTCGTATTTATCATATGTCACATTTTGCCGAACAAAGAAATCCTGATCAACGCAACCAGCGACGGTCGCTAGGCTCAACAGAAGACCCAATCCAATTTTAAAATTATTCATTTTTCCACCCACTTAAAACAGAAGGTATTCTGGTTCGTTCAACCTGAACATGCAACACCGTATCCGAAATTGAACTTCTTACTTCGTGGTCATATAATTTGACCAATCAAAGGAATGATCGCATGCCCTTCCGCCCCGTTGCCCCCGAAAAACTGTCCCACGCCGTGGTCCGCCAGATCGAAGAACTGATCCTGCGCGGCATTCTGCGCCCCGGCGAACGCCTGCCGTCAGAAAGAGAGCTGGCCGAACGGTTGAATGTGTCGCGTCCCTCCCTGCGGGACGCCATCGCGCAGCTGCAGGCCTCTGGCCTTTTGTCAGCAAAGCCGGGCGCCGGGATCTACGTGGCCGAGGTGCTCGGCAGCGCCTTTGCACCAGCGCTTGTTGAATTGTTCGAACGTCACGAAGAAGCGGTTTTTGACTACCTGTCTTTTCGCCGTGACATGGAGGCCCTCGCGGCAGAGCGAGCAGCGAAATACGGCTCTGACACGGATCTGGCGGTGGTGCAGGCGGTTTTCGACAAAATGGAAGCCGTGCACAGCAAGCGCAACGCCGAAGAGGAGGCGCAGCTGGACGCGCAGTTTCACATGGCCATCATCGAGGCGAGCCATAACGTAGTGATGCTGCATATGATGCGGTCGATGTACGAATTGTTGCGCGGCGGCGTGTTCTACAACAGGCAAGTGATGTTCAAACAGCGCACCAGCCGCGCCGCGCTTTTGGATCAGCACCGGGCGATCAACGACGCCTTGCAAGCACGCGATCCGGTTGGTGCGCGGGCCGCAATTGAGAAACACCTGAATTTTGTCGAGGCCTCCCTGAATGATCAGCAAAAGGCGGAACGGAACGAAGAAATCGCCCGGCAGCGCCTTCAGCACGAAACAGAATAGCCAGCTGCCTTATGACCCGCCTGCATCCAGAGCGCCTTTGAGGGCCTTTTCGAAGACACTATTGCGCACGCTTAGACTAAAAACACCACTTTGGGTAACAAACGTGCCGACGAAGACACCGGCGATTTGATACGCTCCACCCGTATTGATCAGCAAGGGCGCACCGGAATCGCCCCGCATCGCGGCACAAGTGTTGAGATAGACCCGCTTGGCCCGATCCGTTGTCGTTGCCCCGCATAGCTCAACCAAGGACAGCACATGCGACCGCAGCGCGGGATAGCCGGCAAGTTGCACCTTGGCTGATGGCTCGGCCGGGTTGAACGGCGCAAGCGGCAGATAGCCTATCGCATCCGCAATCGGATCAGCCAGCACCAGCAGCGCCCAGTCCTGCGAAAAGTCTGCTTTGAAATCCCGGCTGGTGACGTCATGCACCGGATCAACCACATAGCGGGCAATCCGCGCAGTCGCCTGCCCCTTGCCGCGTTGGTATCCCGCCACAAAGAACAGACTCTGAACCGGGATCCATGACTTGCGTTGGAAGTTGTAGAGGCAGTGAGAGGCCGTCAAAACCACGGTGCTGGACAGCAACGTGCCGGTGCAATGGCTGCGTATATTGCGATCCGTGGAATTGACCCGCCCGACCGTGCGCCATGGCCATTCCGCAGACGGCAGTATCGGCCGCGCACGGATCGCATCACACCCCTCACCCAGTCGCTGCCCCACGCCGCATACCGCATCAAGCGCGGGCTGAAACAGATCAACATCCAGAAGACCGGCATCCGGCAGATCGGCATCCTCTGCCTGCGCCACAGGCGCAAAGGCCAGCGCCAGAAGAAACGAAAGCATCGCAAGTCCATATCGAAATGCCATATGTGCCCCTAGATAGAATCAATGCTGGCGGCCTTGGGTTGAAATCGAGCCGCCATGAGAAAGATGTTAAAGTGGCAGTGGCAAAAAGAGAAATTGTTGCCTTCTGCGGGAAAATAGTCAGTCTAAAATGAAAAAGCCCCGGCGTGGACCGGGGCCTTTTGTGGATCTGTAACGCACCGCTTAGTGCAGTTTGTCACCCACTTGCGCGATGGCATCGTCAATCAGCTTGTTGCCGTCTGTGGCAGTCATCTGCTTGGCGATCACGTCGCGGGCGGCGGCAACGGCGATCGTTACTGCCTGATCACGTACCTCTTTGACAGCGGCAGCTTCGGCAGATGTGATCTGATCCTCGGCTGCGGCCATGCGGCGCTCAAGAGATTTGGCCAGATCCACTTGCGCCTGTGCGGCAGCGGCTTTGGCTTCTTCTTTTGCGGCGGTCACGATGCGGTCCGCTTGGTCCTGAACTTCTTTCTGCTTGCGCTCATATGAGGCCAGCAGTGTCTGGGCTTCTTCCCGCAGTGCGCGGGCTTCTTCCAGCTCGGATTTGATCGTGTCTGCACGTTTGTCCAACATGCCGCCCAGAAGGCTAGGCACTTTGAAATAGAACAGAACCGCGATGAACAGGATGAAGGCCAGCAGAACAACAAAATCGGTGTTCTTCAGCGAGAAGAAAACATCACCTGCCGCGAGGGCGGGAGAGGCGATCATACCGGCAAGAACGGCTGTAAGGGTCAAACGCATGGCTTATCCTTTCATCCGTGCTGTGACTGCGGCGGTGACGGTTTTGGCGTCTGCCTTACCACCCATCGCAGCGACGATTTCCTTGGTGGTGTCTTTTGCCACGACCTTCACGTTCTCCAGCGCCGAGGCGCGGATCTCGCTGATGGCTTTGGCCGATTCCGCCGCTTTCGCAGCAATCTCGGCATCCGCCTTGGAAATGGCGACATCAAGGTCTGCCTGAATTTCTGCTTTGGCGTCTGCTACAATGCGCTGCGCCTCGGCGCGGGCATCAAGCAAAGCCTTGTCGTAGGCAGCTTCGGCCTCAATGGCCTTGGCCTTGAGATCTTCGGCTGCGGCGATGTCATTGGTGATCGTGCCCTGACGTTCGGCCAAAACCGCGCCAATACGTGGCAGGGCCACGCGGGACAGGATCAGATATGTCGCGATCAGCGCAAGAACGAGCCAAAAGATCTGGTTGCCCCAGGTGGAGAAATCCAGCTGTGGCATGCCCGGACCCGCGGCTGCGGCGTCGGCTGCGCTATGTGTTTCAGTTGCCATCTTGGCTTCTCCTTGGAAACTTGGCCGTTACAGTCGGGCAGACATGTATCACG
>Ga0316204_10004157_pt1 | contig 26782 bp, 27 predicted proteins | sample 6monrhotite_MG_2_FD_205661 | JGI IMG/M metagenome (GOLD analysis project Ga0316204, IMG submission 205661) | Microbial mat bacterial communities from mineral coupon in-situ incubated in ocean water Damariscotta River, Maine, United States -... | ecosystem: Environmental > Aquatic > Marine >...
TCCCTACCAGGTTTTGCCCACCATCGCCACGCGTCATGGCCATGTAGGCGGTACGCATTTTGCGTTCATTGGCCATATAGGCAATCATTCGGGTGTTTTCGTCATCGGGATGAGCCGCCACATAGAGTACGCTACCCAGCACCTCAAGCTTGTTAAGGGCTTGCTTTATTTCAGCAGCATTGAGTTTTTTGGGTGCCTGTGCCACAGCAAAATACGGGGCGAGCAGCATGAGGGCTGCACAGGCCAAATTCCTCCTGGAAAGATTCATAGGTGTGTTAATCTTAGTCTCGGGTGTTAACGGGGACGAATATATGAAGTTGCCGCAATGATGCCGAGGGTAATTCTATGGATGGCTTTTTATAATGAATGGTAGCAAAACGCATCCTACAAGTCCACAATTGTACGTGGATGAACCTGAACAGAATGACGAAAGACACGTAAACCGCTTTAATGCGCACATTTTTTACAGGTACTCTGCTAATGCTCTACACCTTTGGCCTTAGGGCACAAGAGTCGGTTCAAACCTTTTTGCCTGGGCTTGTTTCCACTGATAAAATCGAGTACTACACCACCTTTAGCCCCGATGGTCTCGATCTGTATTTTGTGAGAAGGGACGCGAAATGGGGTGATTTCAATGACAAAACCCCTGGCCATATTTATAAGAGTCATTTTAACAAGGGACAATGGTCTCAACCGAAGGTAGCGCCCTTTTCAGGCACCTATTCAGATGGTGCACCTTTCATTTCTCAGGATGGGCGGTGGTTTTTCTTTACTTCCAACCGGCCATATGAGGGCAAGAAAGGCAGCGGTTCAGACATCTGGGTGATGAAGAAGAAAGGCAATGGCTGGACAAAGCCTAAGCCCATGGGGGGCGACATTAACAGCCCTGGCACCGAATACAGTCCGGTTTTGACGACTTCAGGCAACCTCTACTATGCCAGTATGCGCGCGGGCAGTATTGGCCAAGGCGATATTTTTAGCTGCCGGTTCAAGGAGGGCAATTGTTATAGGTCTATCAACGAAGGCAGGGCCATCAATACCAAAACCGGAGAATGGAATGTATTTGTGGCACCTGATGAGCGTTATATGATTTTTGAGGCATCCGGGCGCATTGCTAACCGGGATAATGGCGACCTCTACATCTCATTTAGAAAAAACGGAGCCTGGCAACCTGCTCAATTTATGGAGGCATTGAATACCAAAGGCAGCGACCTGGCTGTACGACTTTCGGCAGATGGAAAATGGTTGTACTTCGCACAGTCTCATGATGGTGAAGTAGACATTAAGCAGGTATCTGTGGATGTTATAAAGGCTTACCGCTAAGTGCTGGCTGTCGCTTCAATTTAAACCAGGTTTCCAACTCTTTTTCAGCCAACTTTCCACGAGGGGAATAGTTGGGTGCCGATGCCTTCTGCCCACTTGGTGACCAGCGCCAAACGAATACACCTTTCATCCATGGCGCTTCCCAAATGCTATGAAACATACTTCGGTAAGCCATTGCTTGCGCCTCCTCATTAGTGCTTTGATCAGCATTTTGATAACGTCCCATTATCCAGGGTTCTGCCCCTACAAAGTTTTCATTTTCATAACCCCATTCGGTTAGAATGATCTTCTTTTGATAGGTAGCCGCCAGGTTTTCAAGTTCTTGCCCTCTCTCCTTCCAAGAGTTGCTGAGTGTCTCCAGGTCTGGATTCTCATCTTCACTTAATGGGAAATAGGCGTCTACCCCAATGTAGTCCAGGTCATCCCAAAAAGTGATTTTATCATAACTGTCCCAGTTGGCGGCATAGGTAATGGGACCATCATATACCCCTCTGACCTTTTTAATCAATCGCCTCCAAAAGTCTGGTTTTTCCAGGGCCGTGCGTTTCATCTCTGTACCTATGCAAAACAACTCTACACCTAATGAATCGGCCATTTGTGCATATTCCATAATGAAATCTGTGTATCCTTCTTCAAAAGCAGGCCAGTCAGTCTCAGAAGTCATGAGTGTGCCGCGCCAATTTCCCTTGCCTTCTATTCTGCTGTTTTGTTTTGAAATGAACTGGCGAGCATTCATCGCATAACTGAGTCTGGACAAGCTGTCTGTGAAGTCTACTTCGGGAGCATCCCAGGCACTCATGTCCCAGCCTATGGTCAGATGAGGTTTCAGCATCACTTTTAATCCATTGGCCCTGGCCAGTGTAATGCCTTGGGTTATGGCTTCTTTTCGTTCTCCAAACCACTGGTTTTCAAAGTTATGGACCACTCGCAGGTTCTGTCGATACGCTGTAGCTTCTGGTACCAAGGCCACAAAATCGCTCCCGACCCTAGCCATTGAGCTGAACATAGGATCAGTCAAGGGACCAGAAGCAGGGCCAGTAAAGACCAGCCCTTTTACTTTTCCTTCCAAAGGGTCAGGATATTGAATAGCTGTCTGACAACTCAAACAAAAACAACTCAGGAATACGAGTAATGGACTAATTCTCATAATCAAACTTAAGGATAGACTGGCAACCAGTGTTATCGGCTGTCAGACATTTATTGGGTTACCGTGCTATCTGCCAGGATATTTTCGGCCGCCAGCTTTAAGAATGACGGTGGGTACTCTACAAAATCGGTATGTCTGTTGATTTTTCCTTCCTCATTGACCTGCAAGGCCATGATAAACCTCATATATCGTCCTTCGTCATAAAATACTCCATCATAATAGAAAGGTGTAAAATAGCCCCTACCAATGGCAGTACTGTCGGTGAAAGTCAGGTCTTCAAGTACCATTACTTCAGGGAAATCGGGATGCTTCGACAACAAAGGATCAGGCCAGTTGTAGAAGCCGATAAAGCCCGGTTTGTCGTAAGTATAGCGGAAAATCACATCTTCAAAAACCAGGTCATCTGCATACAGGTCCTGGAAAGCTTGCCAGTCCGTTCTGGCCTTGTACAGCTCAAAAAATGTATTTGCGGTTTGCACAGTGATGGCCCTCCGGTTGTTTTCAGGGCTGGCACATGCCGAGATGATGAGAAGTAAAGGGATTAGCTTTTTCATCTTAGATTGTTTGCTGCAAAGTTCGGATGCTTTAGTGAAACCCCACTTGATCCAGATCATTTTATGATCACAAACTCTACCCTTCTGTTTTCACCTCTGCCAGTCTCATTTGAGTTTCGGGCCACTGGGTTCTCTCCACCAAAACCTGCCGTTTTTATTCTTTTAGCACCAACTCCCTTGTTCACCAGGTAAGCCTTCACCGCTTCTACTCTTTCCAATGAGAGCTGTTTAAGCAGCTTGGGATTGCCTTGGTTGTCGGTATGCCCTTCCAGCCTGATTTCCATTTCCGGGTTAGCCTGCATCAGTTCAACTAGGCGGTCCAGGTTTACTCTGGCTTTGGTTGGGTCTGCAAAACTGGCCTTTGATCTTTCAAAAAGCACATTTGAAATCCTAATCTTGGTACCTACTGTATTAGGCGTTAATCGAAAACCTTCACTGGAATCAAATTCCGGATCGAGCACCAAGGTGCTGGCTTCTGCTAAAAACTCTTCCTTATAATTGAGGTAACCTTCAGCAGTGATTTCGACATATACACGTGTGCCCTCCTCAAAACTCATGATCCATTTTTTGTCTGCCGACTCAATTTCTCCGGTTTTAATTATGGCTTCCTCTCCTCCAAATGTCAAAGTTACATCAGCATCCAATGGTTTATCGGTGCGAGTGTCTACCACTTGCAAAGTCATCACCACCATGCTCTTTTCGGGCACTGTGGGTGTTTCTGGTGCTGGGTCCTGGGCTACTGGCTCTTCTGTTTCTTCAGGGGTTGGTGTAGTCACTACTACCTCTTGTGCGGCTTTTTCAAGGGCCGATAACGGGTAGTTAAAGAGGTCACCAAAACCTTCGCTGTTTTGGGTAGATGAGAAATAGGCCATTTCGCCTTGAACGGGAATAAAATAACCCAATTCTACCCCTCTTGTATTTACCTCATTGCCCAGGTTTACGGGTTGGCTCCAATTGGTCCAGGATTCACCCAGGCGCTTTGAAACGAAAATATCACGGCTGCCTTCTCCTCCATGTCCATTGGAAGAGAAATACAGGGTAGATTTATCGGCACTTAGAAAAGGTGCCCATTCTTCTGAACTGGTATTGATTGTATTGCCCAGGTTTCGAGGCTGTAACCAGCTACCATCAGGCTGTTTAAAGGTTACATATAGGTCTTCATTGCCAAAGGTTTGAAAAGAGCGGATGGACAGTAGCAGCACCTTTTCATCAGCCGAAATATGGGCGTTGATATACTCTGAGCTATTGGCGAAATAGGTGATCTTCAATCGCTCAGGAGCCGTCCAGCCACCATTGGACCAGGTAGATTTGGCTATGCCATTCCGCAGGTTACCCCCTCCTTGCCCATCGGGGTCGTAATAATTCAGAAGGTAGATGGTTTTACTATCTGCTGAAAAGCCCACCACACCATTGAGTCCGGGATGATTGAGCACGGCACCTGCATGTTGGGCAGCCCCCCATGATCCATCTGTGTTCTTATTAGAGACCCAGATATCTCCACGATCGATGATTCCCCCTACATTATCGGGGTGGCCCGAACGGGTAAAATAAAGCTGATTCCCATCAGGGCTCAGCCTGGGGTTCTGCTCATCGTAAGAAGAGTTAACGGAGTCAATTTTGACATGTCCATTCTCCTGAGCCATCAGGTGGCCGGAAAGGACTAGTAGTAGGGTTATTAGGTTGAGGCGAAAAAACTTCATTCCACTGCGCGATTCATCACAATACAACTAACGTACAAAAAGCTATTGCGTATGTCAATAACTTAATTCTCTTGCAAATAAATAAATTGAGAGAAGGGCACTAAGGATTTAAGGATTATTAACACGCTTTTGTTTGTCTAAAGCAGACAGAAGGTGATGCCAAATATTGCTGGATTGCTCAATTGGTTCTGTGAAACAAAAAAAGGACAACACCAGAAACCTGGCTAAAGGCCCCTGGTCCTCGTTGTTGTCCTTAAAGCTTGCTCAACTACCATCAGTTGAAACTAGTGTACAGAGCGTATCTCCGCGACCACCTAAACATGTTTCAATATTAGGTGCTACTGGTGCCAGATGCGAGGCCTGGGCATGGACAAGGCGTACCCACCAGCTATAGTGCTTAAGAAAATTGAGTCTGCCTTTTAGAAATAGATTTCCTGGGCCAGTCGGTAGGCATTGACCTGGACCTCAACTATGTGTGCGAGTTTTACAGCCATCGTGGCTTATTCCCAGGCGACCCAACTTGTCGGTAGACAGTACATTTACGCCTGATTGGGAGAAGACAAAATCGGGCTGTACCATATCAAAAAGTGCCAGCTATGTGCTGTAGGTCTCAGGGCAGGGCAATTACTGCCAATAAACCAAAGGACAACACCAGGGGAAAGACTAATGTATCCCCCTGGTCCTCGTTGTTGTCCATTATAGTTCAACTACACTACTAGCTGAAACGGTACGGAGCGTATCTCCGTCATCACCTAAACATTTGTCGAAAATATTACTCAAGAAGCCATGTGATGCTGGGTTGGTAGGGACAAGACATTCCCACCTTCTGTGTTTTCTTTTTGGGAGGCATACATGATTTTCATACTTGCCATGCCTTGGCGCCATGTTTTATGTTTCTGGTCTTCATAAAAGGCCCGGAGCCTGTCTTGGCATATATGGCTTAAGCCGAAATTGGTTCCTTCCAGATTGGCGATAATCACACTGTCTAATGTTTGAAGGAGCTTATTAAGCATTTCGGATTGGCGATGCACAAAATAAAAAGGCTGTATCTGCCGTATATCAGGGTTGACCTGCCCGTGTGTATATGAGTTGACATACATATCAAGCCTGCCAATGCTTAGGACTGATTTGTACTTGTAGTCCAGAATGATGTTTACCGGTATCTCAATTTTAGCGCGGGCAACAATGCCTTTGATGGGGTTTCCCAGAAGTAAATCACCATCAAATCGAATGTGATAGCCCCAGGCTTTTAATGCAAATTTCTGATTTGAAGCCATTACTTTTTGATTAAGATTTTCTTGGTCTGCACTATGCTGCCCCATCTGGCTTCGAGCAAATAAAGCCCTGCATTAAGTGACGAAACATCCAAATGGGTAGAATTTCCATCCAGGTCTTGTTCAATGAGTAGCCTACTCAGCTGATCTCTGACGAACAGTTTTTGCCGCATTTCAGTCTTAGGCAACTGTACATTGATGGCATCGGTAGCTGGGTTGGGAAATACCATGAGTACATTGATATCGGCAGGTGCAACATAGACTCGGTCTATTTCAGAATAGCTAAAAGTACCATTGAAGTCCACCTGTTTAAGTCGGTAATAATTATTGCCATCCATAGGTGCATTGTCTAATTCCTCATATTCTGAAATGTCATTGCTGTCACCGCTGCCTTGCACAAACATGAGGTCTTCAAAATCGTGGCCATTGGGCGACCGCTGCACCACAAAACCATAGTTTCCCGATTCATCTGCTGTTGACCATTCAAGGTTCACCGTGTTGTCGTTGAGGAGGGCTTCAAAATAGAGCAACTTGACGGGCAGAGGGCTATTGGATTCGCTGATTGATCCTAGTGTTATGAAACCATCTGCACTAAACGATATATCTGTAAAGGTTACCTGGTCTCCGGAAATTGAAGTAGCCGGGGCCAGAATGGTCCATTCTGTGCCTTGTGTATTGTCCGTTCGAAATAGCAGCTTATAATTGGCTTCAGCCCCAGCCGGAAATACCTCGAGTCCTAATTCACTAAAGTCAAAGGTGACGTCTACTTTCATATCAGTAGCGTCAGATTCGGTAAGGTCCACAAACCAGGTTCTGGTGGTTCTTCTTTCTATGGCAGAGGTTGTAGTAGCAATGTCTAAACCAGTGGTTTGAATCTGCTCCTGGTTATGACCAAACATAATGTAATCGCCACCATCGAAGGTATCATTCACGCCACTATCACTTGTTTCGCTGGCGGTCATGGCCATTCGCATTCCCGCTGAGCTGGCTGCTGTATGTGACACTTGGTTACCACCACTCCCCTCTGTGCCTATGCCAGCCACGTCAAAGTCATAATTATGGCCTACGGTGCAGTCGGTCATGGCTACCACGGCAGCGCAGTCACCTATATAGCGATCACCATTGCTGATGGTAAAATCTATGTTGTACTTGGCTGCCAGGTACGAATGCAAAATATTCAGCTTGGCAGCATTGAGTACTTCATCAAATAAGATGATTTCAGCAATCTCTCCGTTCATGTAATTGTCAGCCCCTAGCCACCTGCCTATGTTAAAGTCAGATGCTGTCGCTGCAATACTTCCGGCAGTATAGTCAGGCGATGGGCTGGTCTGCTTCACGCCATCAAAATAGACCTCATGTCGCTGTGTGGTGGTATTGTGCGTGGCGCTGATAAAATTCCACTGCTGGCCAATTATTTCAGGGCCGAAACTTGCGGTCTGGCCTGTCCAGCTATAATAAAGGTCTTGGTTTTGGCCTCCGCCACTTCCACCCTGCCCAGTGCCATTTTCATCTTTTCTACGCGAAATACCCAGGTGTTCTGTATTGCTATTGCCTGTAGAGCCAATACTGATTACATAGTCATTGTCAAAATCACCGTTTTCCTGATGAAGAACGGCAAAGTTGGTTACCGCCACTAATGTCAATGGTGCAGTAGGGTTGGCAGCCAGGTTACCTGTGAGGTAATCATTAAAGCCATCAAAGAGCAGGCTTGGCATTGAGTTGGGTGAGTCATCAGTGTCAAACTCTGGTTGGAGTGAAGATGAACTCTGCGTTGCGTTCGCATTATTTCCAGAGTTATCTATCCAGCCATTGAGTAAATCACCGTTGTTGGCCACAATGGCGTTGGCGTCTAGCCAAAGGTCCAGGTTAGAGCTTCCATTGGTGTCTTCTATCCCACCTGGCCCTTTATCACCCAGTTCTGCTTGTGATACTCCTATCGGGCTCAGGTTTTTGTTGCTGGTTGCCAGGGTATAGTAGCCATCGCCACCTGCCGAACCATTGCCACTCAAGTCTACTGCAATGAATTGCAACTGATCATCCGTATAAGTGGCTGTTTCGCCCAAAAAAGACCAGCTACCTGCGGTAGTTTCACGGTAAAGCAGGTCATAATTGGTAGCATTGCCACTAAAGTCACCCCCCAGTCCGGCATCAGATATATCAAAACTGATGGTGGTCTTAGCCACATTACCTGCATCGGTTACATCTACATACCACACCCTTGACCACCGCTGCTGATCTCCTGTAAGTCCATCAGTACTCAAGTCTATTGCGGTTGTATTATGTGCAGCCATGAGGAAGTCACCATCACCATAATTGCTGGAAATGGCCACTTTCAGCCCTGATACGCTGGCCTCAGACAATTTATCGGTACTGCTGGTCTGGCCAATACCGATCAATTCAAAGTCGTAATGGCCCTGTGCTGTCAGGTCTCCCCTATAATGGTCCGTAAATGTGTCGCCCGATGATATGTCCATATCGGTGGCTGTATCACCATTCCACTTGGCCATGAGGTAGGCATGTATCACACTTAGTTCTGAATGATTCAACTCTTTGTCATAAACCATCAGTTCAGCAATGTCGCCATCTAAATAGTAATCTGTACCGGGAAAACTACTGCTCAATGTCCAGTCAGCTATGGCATAATCTCCATTGGTAGCTAATGGACCCTGGTAACTATTGGTGGTGTATGCTACCACAGAACCATCTACAAAAGCCGAATGATAGGGATCTGGACTATTGGTTTCGCGAAGTATCTGTACAATGATGAACCAATTGGAATTGTCATCGAGTACTGCCGCATCGCTGATGTCTACATCTGTACCATCATAGTTATAGTATTTGTCCTGGTGTCCATCGGCATTCCTGCGCCTGGCTATGACCGTCATTTCCCCTCCTGAATTAGAAGCGATCGGCCCTTCACTGCCTATGGAAAACACATAGTCATTGTCGCTGGCTCCGGTTTGGCTGGCCTTGTCAAACTTTACCAGGGCAATGACGGTTGCTGGTGCATTAAACTGCCCAAGGTCATTGGCCAGGTTGCCACTGAGATAATGGTCGTCTGCCTGGATAAAGCTGATCACAGAATTACTGTTTAAAGCCGCTTCCTTAAAAGTTGGTTGCTGCGAATTGGTGCTTTGCGTGGCATGGTGTGCATGGCCCGACAAATCTTGCCAGATACTAACATCCTGATCGGCCAGATATCCCGTCAACTGGCTGGCATCCAACCACAGCACCAGGTTTGACGTGCTCGTAGTTTCTTCAAATCCACCTGGTCCCGTTTGCCCAATGAGGGTCATAGAAATGCCAATGGACAAGCCGATTAAACAAAGTTGTCTCATCTGCTTAGGCGATTAAAGGACATGAACTCAATAATTGAATGACCTTGGGTTCTTTGACCATTGATTTAATGGCGACAAAGGTGGCCGGGACCAGCGTTATGACTTTAACTACTTCGGTCCCGGGCCTTTGTCTGAGCGTAAAAGGGAGTCGCTGTTTCTTGATTTTTGAAGCATCCATTGAGGAATGAGGAAGCTTGTCTTCTGATTGCTGTGTAGTGTTCAGCAAAATCTGCTTGCAAGGATTCATATTGTTGCTGTTTAGGTTAGCGCCAGTCGATAGTGGACTTGCATTGACCTAAACTAGGCGGGTAGAATACTCAGAAAAACTAAGTGTGTGTGAGTGTGCACCAGAGGTAAGTGAATGTTACTCTGATGGACGTCATGCTTGAGATGAGGGCAAAAAGAAAGGACCCGAAAAATCTTTCCAGGTCCTTCACTCATGAAGAGAAAGGGAGTCGAAACTAATATTTTGAAAGCCCGCAGATTAACGAGGTAAACCTGCGGGCGTTAACAATTCTACATTGCTCAAAAAACAATAATAGAAAGTGTTTTAACTTTTGATGTTCACCTTAAGGAATATCAAAAGTGACCTTTGGGCTCACCTGATGCCTGGTTTCAATGTCCAGGCACCAGGTTTTAACTTATATGAACAGTAATTTTTGATCATATGATTCAGCGGTTTAGCGATCAAGCCATTCTTTGAGCATGGGTGTTTTGGCCCTGCTCACAATGACTTTTTCTTCCACAACCGGAGTGAGTTTTACGCGTAATTGTCCTTTCAGATAAGGTGCCAGACTAATGATGGCATTTTCTGAAACGAGATAGCTACGATTGACCCTGAAAAACTCGTGAGGGTGCATCATGGCTTCCAATTCTCGCAATGTATGATCGACCAGAAACCGATGATTACTATGTGTAATCAAATAAGTCCAGCGGTCTTCTGCATAGAAATAAGCCACATTTTTGCTGGAAACAGGAATGAGTTTCTCTCCTGACTGTACCAGAAATCGTTGTTTGAAATTTGACTGAGATTGATTGACTTTAAAATGCGAAACATACATTTCGGTCTCCCTCAGTTGTTCTTCGGGAATTCGTCTGTGTTGCAACATGAACGATAGGTGTTATAGGTTTCAAGTTAGTAGTGTGTTAAGTCTGACTGACAGACTTGAAATGACGGGTATACCATCATACCTCCGCGACATTCACGGGCCATGCAATTCCAGGAAATAGGCTTAAATGGGGGTTATTGGTCCAGAACGTCCGGACGACACTGTTCTACTACCGAGGCAATGACTTCACGTAATTCTATTGAAACGTTATTTTGTTCCAACACATCATCAAGGTGTACCGCCACGCTGTCAAAATGCTTGTCAGTAAGGCCAGCTTTCACCAAATGTATGTGTGCATGTCGCATGTCTTTTCCTGTAAATTTGATGGGACCACCCAAGGCCATCATAAAGAAGGCCTTCATTTTTCCACGCTGCACTTGCATGTCAGCATTTTTAAAAAACGGGATGAGTGATGGATCATTCATCACTTTGTCATAAAACTGTTCCACCACCAGGTGAACAGCTCCTCTCCCACCAATCTTATCAAAAATAGAATCTATATCTACAGGCTTCATGCCACTCATATTACTTAATCATTGTTTCAGCCAAAAACGGTGAACAAACCCAAAACTCCAGCAGTTCCACTCAGCTTATCTGGTTTTGCTACAAGTTGGGTTTAGCCAACTGTTCCATCTCTAATTCGGTTACGCATAGTGGTTTAATTGGTACACCTATACCATACCACAATGAATGCCAAAGTGAGAACAGCCCCCTTTTGCCGTTTAGAGGCTTTTGTCAAAATCACCACTTACGACATTTCGTATAATCATGATTTTTCGTGATGCAATTTACGATTTTTCGTAAATCCCTTTCCTAATTCCCAAGGTTCGGATCCTTGAACTCAGGGTAGTAGGCACTATGTTTAATAGCGCTGCCGCCCCTCCCTTTCCAGATACTTTCCCGCCACAGATTTTCAGTGCCTTGATGATGTTATTCTTTTCGAAGAGCAATAACTCTTCCCGTGTCAAAACCTTGTCTTCACTATCCTGAGTTCCCTGATGCTCAGTAGTAGATTCAGACCCCAAACCAAGCACTTTCGCTATGTCTAGCGAGCCATCTTTACTCACGATGACAGCACGCTCCAATATATTCTGGAGCTCACGAACATTGCCGGGCCAGGAGTAAACCTGTAACAGCTTTTTCTGAGGCACCGTTAGCGCATTTATCTTTTTACCCATACGGACTTCAAATTTTCGAACAAAGCTTTCTGCGAGTATCACCACGTCTTCCTGTCTATCGCGCAAGGCGGGTACTTCAATAGGAAATACATTCAAGCGGTAGTATAAATCTTGCCTGAACTGACCATTCTTAGTCAATTCTACAAGGTTGCGATGTGTAGCCGCTACAATGCGCACATCGGGCTTGATGGTTTTATCGCTACCCAGGGGTTCAAATTCTTTTTCCTGAATCACACGCAGTAGCTTCACTTGCATCTCAAGGGGCAGTTCGCCTATTTCATCCAGAAAAATGGTACCACCATCGGCCAGTTCAAACCTCCCTTTTCTATCAGAAACTGCTCCTGTAAAGGCGCCTTTCACATGGCCAAAAAGCTCGCTCTCTATCAGGTTGGCAGGAATAGCTCCACAGTTGATGCTCACCATGGGTTTGGTTTTCCGGTTGCTAATCTGGTGTACCTGCTGCGCCACTAGTTCTTTTCCAGTACCCGTTTCACCATGCACAAGCACAGTAGCATCGGTGTGAGCTACCATATAGATGTCTTGCCACAGCATCTTAATACCTTCACTTTCACCTATCAGCTGACTGGTGAGCTTAACCTCCTCTAATTCGTGTTGCAGATATTGCGTGCGGTCCAGCAAAGAGCGTAATTCTTCCTCTGTTCTCAACCTATGGTCCAGGCTGCGCAGCACCATGGTGTAATACCATTCTTTGTTAAGTTCATAACGATTGAGGGTACCCTCCACTCCAAATGGTTGTTGGTCGGCCGCCAAGACCTGAAAATCTTCCGGGAAATAGAGAAAGAATTCATTTTCTTTCGATTTGTCCAGTTTATAGATCAATCGATCAAGATCATTCCGGTCTTTCTTAGCCAGAAAATCATAAATGCTGATCTCTCCCTTTTGATCATTTTGCCAATACAGATGGTTTCGGGCAGCAGAATTGGTCATGATAACTTCACCGTGCTTGTTGAAGTTGATCAACAGGTCCTGAATACCATCGATGAGCCCCTTAAGTTGTTTTTCCTTATTGTCCAACTCCCGCTTCTCACGATCCTGCAGCAGCATTTCTTCTGCCCGGTGTCTAAACACATCCAGGTAGCCCAAAAGCTTCTCTTCAACTTCTTTGTCCAGGTTTATTAGGCCAATCAGACCTAACATGCGACCCTGCTCATCTTGTAAGGGTACTGAAAGGTAGTTTTGAGGTTCGTATTTCCCCAGGTACGTTTTCACTTTGGGGTATTCTTCAATCACACCCTGCTTAATGAAATTGGGCTTGCGATCTTCCAGGGCCTTACCGCATGGGGTAGCGAAAACGGTGTATTCAGGAAGATCCAGGAATTTTCCGCTATGGTAAAAAGCGATTGGAGAAAGGCTATCTTGACTACTGTTATACTCTGCTAACCAGACCGTTGAGGTTTTAGCCAACACAGCTACGCGGTTTACAAAACCTCTGTACCAGGCATCACCTTGCACCTCATCCAACTCTTCCAACAACCCCTTCAAGCGATCCTGATCCCTTTGCACTAAGTCCATAATTCAAATGATAGACCTGAAATATCGGAGGTTTCTTGAATTGCACCAAGATAAATCTCATTGTATTATTTCATGTTTTAAATCAGAACTAGAAATAGATTTCCTGGGCCAGTCGGTAGGTATTGGCGTGGGCTTCTACTATGTGTGCGAGTTTTTCAGAATAACCACCTCCCATACTTGCTACTACTGGCACAGCATTTTGATGACAGAGCTCCAGCACCATACGGTCGCGGGTTTTACAGCCATCGAGGCTCATTCCCAGGCGACCCAACTTGTCGGTAGCCAGTACATCTACGCCTGATTGGAAGAAGACAAAGTCGGGCTGTACCTTATCAAATAGTGCCTTGAGGTTGGCATCGAGCAGTGAAAGGTAAGTATCGTCATCGGTGCCATCGGCCAGGCCTATGTCCAGGTCGGACTGTTCTTTGTGCATGGGGTAATTTGAAGCACCATGCATGCTAAAGGTGAATACGGCTGGCTGTTCAGCAAATATCTGTGCAGTGCCATTGCCCTGGTGTACGTCCAGATCTACCACCAACACTTGTGTGGCCAGTTGATGATCGAGCAGGTAATTGGCCGCTATGGCAATGTCATTGAGCAGGCAAAAGCCTTCTCCTCTGTTAGTAAAGGCATGGTGGGTGCCTCCGGCTATATTCATGGCCACACCATATTCCAGGGCAAAGAGGGCTGCCTGGCGGGTGCCTTCCATGATCACCACTTCACGGTCAATGAGTTGAGTACTTAGAGGGAAGCCTGTTCTTCGTTCCTCCTGACGGCTAAGGGTCTGCTCTTTCAATTTCTGCCAGTATCCGGCATCATGCGTGCGTAGCACGAGGTCTTCAGCAAGGGGCGTTGGGGTGAAGAAATTACTTTCGGTTATCGTGCCTTCATACACCAACTGCTGTGGCAGCAAATTGTATTTCTCCATCGGGAAACGATGTTTGGCAGGCAAAGGATGTGCATAAATCTCAGTCCAGGCGATTTTCAGCATAAGAGGATAAGCGCAAAATTAAGGAAGATGTTTGCTTATGCTTCAGTTGAGTGCCGAAACCTACGATTGTTACTTATTCAGCTCATCGCTGACCATGGCACTTAGGGCAGAAAGTCCGCGCATGATCGACATTTTAGCACGGTCAGAGGTATTGATCTGGTAGCAGACAGCATAGCGGTCTTTTACAAAGTAGCGCATGTTGGTAACATAGCCTGGCATAAAGCCACTGTGGCCATATACCGTTCCTTTGGGTGTCTGCTGAATGTGCACACCCAAGCCCCATTCGCCACCCTGTCTGCCAGCATCTATGCCTTTGGTATATTCAGCCATCAGGGCTTTGCCGAACATTTCGCCTTCATAAATTTTTTTGCCCAACACAGCCAGGTCGTGAGTGGTGATGACCAAACCACCGCCAGCCCATTCAAACTGCAAGTTATAGCGGCTTTTGCCTTGGGCATCCAGTGCATGCCCTGGGAAAAAGGGATCATTTTCGCCATTATATCCTTGGGCCAGGCCCGCATAGCTGCGTTTGTTTTGAGGCACCACGCCTTTCAAACCTGCCTTGTCTAATACGCGTTTTTGCACCAAATCATAAAGATCTTTTCCAGTCACCTCCTCCATCAACATGGCCAAAATAATGTAGTTGGTATCTGAGTAGGCAAACTGAGCGCCTACTTCAAAAAGCGGAGCATCGTCCAGCACATAGGCCAATAACTCTTCTGGCTTCCAAACCCTGTCTGCATCTTTCTTTACCACTTCCTGAAAACTCTCTTTGAATACATAGCGTGGTATACCCGACTGGTGTCGCATCAGGTTTCTAACGGTTAGATTCTTGGCATTGGGCAGCCTGTTGAACCAGTCATGAGAAGCCATCTGGGTGTATATGGGGTCATCCAGGGTCAACTTCCCTTCCTCTACCAACTGCAGTGCTACTACAGAATAGAACACCTTGCCAGTACTGCCGCCCAACATTTTACTGTCGGCCGTCATGGGCTCATCCTTCTCCACATTGGCCATTCCTTTTGCAAAAGTCTGTGTTGTGCCATCAGGGAAGACCACCGAAAACGAAACGCCTGGAGTTTGTGAGGCTTTGAATATGGAATCGAGCCTGTGGTCGATCAACTCACCCAGGGCCCGGTAATCGGATTGGGCATTGACTTGAGCAACTAAGAAGGTGAATAAGAACAGGGTGAAAAATCGTTTCATGACTAGGCTGGTTTTCTACAAATAAAAAAAGGCCTTGATTCAGGCCTTCTGTTAGTACTTGCTTTTTATATATCAGGAGTCTTCTTCCTTGGTCTGGAAAGAGTACAGCGTTTCGTCCAGACTGAGGTTGTCTTCGTTGAAATCGCGAATGAATTTCTCCACATCTTCTTCGGTAACTCTGTCGATGTTCAGGCCTACATCCAGGCCTATGCCAAAGTCGATGTTCAAATCTTCATCTACATGTTCCTGTACTTTCACAGCGTCTTCTTCTTCCATCTCTTCCATTATCTCAGTAATGTAGAGACCGATTTCTTCTTCCAGGTCGCCTAGTGGTTCAATGTCACCATTTTCATCTTCCTCATAAGCAATCTTATGATATTCCGGGAAACGCTTGGCTGCCTTGTGTTCGGCCAACTCGTACAGCTCGCTGCTGTGATGCAACCGGAGGGTGTACAACGCTGCATCATAAATCACTTCTTTACCTTCATACATGCCCACAAAGTAGAAGTTCATGTATTCTTCTGAATTGTCTTCAGATTCAGCCACAACAAATGAGTTGCCGCCATCGGCTATTTGCTGCTTTAACTTGTCAATTTCATCCTGGGCATAGCCCTGATTCTTACTCATGTTTTCACTGTTCTTAAAAATCTCAGATTATTTAACCAAGGAGCGTCTCAATGGTTTAATCCAAATCACGTGATAGATATTTTATCACTTAAATCGCGGTTAAGATAGGCCATTCAAGGTTTATTTCAAACCAGTGTACGTACAGCATTTTTCACCTCTTGCACACGCTCATCAAAGCGGTGTGGATGATAGTCGCATCCGGGGTGCTGAATGGCCTTCAGGTAGTTCAAAACCTCCTCTGAATGGTTGACCGTACTGCTGCTATTCATGCCAACATATTTCAAGGTGGTCCACATGAGAGTTTTCAGGTGTGTATTATGGTCGTTCACCATTATATATTCTACCACCATGCTGTTGAGGTCAAACCAAACGATTCGGCTTTTGATGCGCACCCATTCGCCCATATTGGCTGGCTTTAGGTAGGCAATGTGATGATTGTACACTACCCAAATGGCTTCGAATGAATGGATAAAGTCGAGGAACTCTACACCATAAAGCTTGGGCACCTGGTCTTCACGGGCATTGAAAAAGTAGTCAAAGTATTTGGCGTTGTTCAGGTGCTTCAAAGGATCACAATCCTGAAAACGAATGATCACCCGCGACTCAGTCTCGGTGGGGTAATCGCGCATGGGATCTACTACAAACATCTTAGAGGTATCTTTCTTTGATAACGTGTACGTGATGGGCTGTATGGCCTGCTATGATGGCCAAAAGGCCTCGGACTGTGACCGGGCTATCGCTGGCGGTACCTTCGTTTTTCAGCACAGTTTGGCTCAGGTTGCTGGCAAGGGTCAATGTAGCTGCCCTCACTGCTTTCAGTTCTTCAATCAGGCTCTCATAAGTGCGCTCATGCGTCAAAGCACCGGCCATATATTGGTCCTGATCCATGCCTGGCAGCGATTGCTTCTCTCCTCTGGCGATGCACAAAGCACGGTATGCAAAAATGCGCTCTGCATCCAGCATGTGATGCAGCACTTCAGCTATGCTCCATTTGCCGGCTTCGTAGCGATGATCAGATTGGCCTGAAAGGCTTTCGAACCAGCCGGGAAGTTCATCGGACTGTGACTGTAGCATCTCCAAAATATCACCCTGCGGCACTTTGCTCACATAGGTCTCATAAAACGGATTGTATTCTCCGGGTTGAGGTTTTTCGATCATGTCGGAAGTTATTCAAAATAATAGAAAAGCCCAGTGCCGATTATCCCAATCCAAAGAGGCCGGTTCACAGCTGTCATTGTGATGGTTGTCTAATTGACTGACTGGCAAAAACTTCTTAATTTCAGTACAAACATTTTTTACCATGCCTACTACCACTCCAGAACATGACAAACGCGTAGCCGAAATAACATTCACCTCAGTATACCCTCACTATGTGACCAAGGTGGAGAAAAAAGGCAGGACCAAAGAAGAGCTTCATGAAGTGATAAAATGGCTCACGGGATTCAGTGAAGAACAGCTGACGAAACACATCAATGAAAAGATCACGATCAAAGATTTTTTTGCTGAAGCGACCATCCACCCCAATGCTGAGATGATCAAAGGTGTGATTTGTGGTTACAGAATAGAGGACATTGAAACGCCCCTCACCCGTCAGGCCCGGTACATGGACAAACTGGTGGAAGAACTGGCCCGAGGCCGGAAGATGGAGAAGATACTGAGAGAGGAGAAGTGATTTGAATTCGATCTTAAAATTCAGTCGCAAAAGGTGCGGTGGGGATCCAACATCAGCGTGACCATCAGCTTTCATAGACTGTTTTATATACACTTTCAACCTGATGGTTTTGATGTTGGTGCACTTTTCTTTTGCTTCGTTTTCTTTTGGGCAAGCAAAAGAAAATGAAGGCCTAAAATGTCATTACTAAGATAACGCTGCAGGTATCGAGAATTTAATTCTAACAATCCATTTTACTATCCACCTTAGACCTGACTCTCACAGTCAAGCTGATAATTAAGAAATATCCTTTACTTGATAGCTGATTTGGCCATAACCTCTTTAACAAAACAAAGGAATCACAAGTCAGTTTTTATTGATGCTTATGCTGCTGTACATCCTCCTCCCCATTCTAGCCTTCATCCTCATTTTTATGCTGGTGGGTGCGCTCCTGTCTGCTCCCAGGTACAAAGGACCTGTGACAGATCATTTTGATGGCAAGGAGTTTAAAAACCCAAACGGCCAGGTGTCGCAAGGGCTGGGTGCGGTGTTCAAGTGGATGCGAACCAGAAAACGTGACCCATGGCCTAAAGCCAAAGACTGGAGCATTCCTGAAAAAAGTTTTGACCAACCCGGTGGCATCCGTGTCACCTTTGTCAACCACTCTACCTTCCTTATTCAGGTAGGTGAGTTCAACATACTCACCGATCCCGTATGGAGTCAAAGAGTCAGTCCTTTCTCCTTTATGGGCCCTGCCAGAAAACGGCCACCCGGGGTGAGACTGGAGGATTTGCCCAATATCGATTTGGTGCTGCTGAGCCATAACCACTACGACCACCTGGACAAACAGACCCTGAAGACCATTCATCAGGTACACCGACCCCAGGTGCTCACTCCCTTGGGTGTTGGCGCCTATGCAAAGAAGATTGGCATGAACCCCTGTGAGGATTTAGACTGGTGGCAGAGTCAGAGCTTCCATGATCATAGCATCAAGATCACTGCCCTCCCTGCCTCTCATTTCAGCAGCCGCGGTACGTTGGACAGGAACGCCACTTTATGGTGTGGTTTCTTCATTGAGTCTGAATTGGGCAATGTATACTTTGCAGGAGATAGTGGTTTTGGAGAGTTCTTCAATGACATAGCCGAGCGTACGGCTGATATGGACATTGCCCTGCTCCCTATAGGTGCGTACAAGCCGGAATGGTTCATGTCGCCCATTCACACCTCTCCTTCTGAAGCGGTGAAAGTGCACAAAATCCTGAATCCGGGCATTAGCATAGCGTCACATTTTGGCACGTTCCCTTTGGCGGATGACAATACTGAAAGAGCACTGAATGACCTGAAAGCCGCAAAAACTATGGAAGATGTGGCAGAAGAAAAGTTCATCACTCTGGATGAAGGAAGGAGCTTTGAGTTTAATCTTCAGGATTAAACTCAAAATGACAAATCTCAAAAGACAAATTCCAATTCGGCAGGTAGTAGCTTATCAGGCACAAGCAAATTAGTAGATTGTCCTGTCCTTGTTACCGATTCCACTTGAGATATTTATCTGTCTGACCTATGGGGCTGAAGGGAAATGAAGGCTCAAAGTATCTTTACCTACATCCCTGGTCAACTGATTAACTTCTCCACTGATCGACCAACCCAACCTACTCCTTACGCTGAGCAAATACCCAGTCCATCAGTTCAGGTATGTCTATCAGGGGTTTTGAAAAGATATGCCCTTCTCCTGGAAACACCGTGTATTTGGGTGAGCCCCCTGCCCGTTCCAATGCCTCAATAAAATCACGTGAAAACTCTACCGGAACACGAATGTCCTCCTCTCCGTGGAATACCCAAATTGGAACATCCCTGGCATTAGGTGCTATTTCAGGCCTACCGCCCCCATTCACTGATACGGCTGCAGCGATCTTTTCTGGCCGGGTAGCTGCAAAATTCAGCGCTCCATATCCTCCCATAGATTGACCGATGACGTAACGCCTGTTGCCATCAATGGACCACTGCTTTTCCAGGTCTTCAATGGTTTCAAACACCAGGTCGGCAGCTGATTCGGCAGGATTAGGTAATCCGCCCCAATTCCAACCGGGCGGGCAGTTAGGTACGAACACAAAGGCCGGATAATCTCTACGAATAGTATCCTGCCCATACAAACGTGCCATCCAGGTGCGCTGAACGGGAGTAATATTGTCTGTAGTTTTTATTCCTCCACCATGCAGGCTTATGACGAGCGGGTATTCCTTCTCTGGGTCATAATTATTAGGCTTGAGCAATCGATAAGGCAGAGGCTGGCCCTCTTTACCAATAAAGGTATGTGCTTCGTAATCTGGAGCCACACTTGTTGCCAGCTTGTCGCGTTCGGCAAACTCTTCCTGATTCGGAGTATCCACTTTGAGTTGGAGCGTTACCGTGACAATGAGGGCAATTAAGCCGAGACTGATCAGGTGCCAGCTTAAGCGATAACCTTGTTGCTCCTCCCTAAGGGCCTTTATCTCACTACGGTAATTCAAAAGGAAAAAGACAGGAATCACCAACGCGACCATATCTACCCACATGTAAAAATTGACGATGAATCCCCATTCATGATAGTTGGTAAAGAGGCGATAAACGAACATTCTAATGAAGAGCAGCACAACGTAAACCAGCATTACTTTCCCGGCAGTCTTTAGCCAAAATCGTTCTTTCGGAGGACCTTTAATCAAACAGAGTGATACAAACAGATGGGAACCGACTACGAAAATCAACGGCAGATTCAATTGCACCTGAGCCCCAATAAGGTTAAGAAAGCCGGGGACAATGTTGAAAAGCGATACGAAAAGGATGATGAAAAAAGCGGTATCATATCCTTTCGACCAAAAGTATTTCAATTCGAATACTGCGCCACCGGTAAGAATCAGCAATAAAACTACCTCCCAGCTTTTAATGGAAACAGGAGAGAGTATTGGTATGTTCATGAACAAGCTCACGAAGCTTATCATCAGGGTCATAAGCATACCCAGGATAAGGAAGACACTGGCGAAATAATAGAAGCGTAAGTTCATATTACTGATTTAAGGTTGAACTACCTCATATGGAATATAGCCCATTTGTTTAAACCTGGCCAGCTGGAGTGAGCTACGGGTGGTGGTTACTGCTGAGTGGTGATTATGCCTTATAGAAAAATGTAGCCATGCCTTCGGCAGGCAAGCTCACAAAACATCATTCAACTGCTCACCTGATTTCCAATTTCACTGTTAACTAATCAACTGATCAGAACATGCTTTGCCCAAAGGTCAAGAGGTTGGTATCCGGGTCGAGCACGGCAAACTCTCTTTGCCCCCAGGGTTTAGTCTCTAATGGGCCATTCGGGTGAATGGGCGTATTATTATCCAACAGCGATTGATAATACCCATCAATGTCATCGGTACGGATATAGACCTGCCCATAGTTCTCTTTAGGGTTGAGTGCTTTAAATTCAAAGAAGTGAATTTCAATCTGGTCCTTTTTCAACATCAGGTAACCATCATAGTCGACATTACCTACAGGTTGAAAACCCAACTGATTGACATAGAATGCCCGCGTAATGGCTTTGTCACGCATGGGCAGTTTTGGGTTGATAGCGGTTAACATAGTTCTTTATTCTTGGTCTGAATGCTCTAATATATCACCAGGTTGGCAGTCTAAAACCTCGCACACTGCATTTAGCGTGCTGAACCTGATGGCCTTCACTTTTCCGGTTTTCAATTTAGACAAATTGGCCAGAGAGACATTTACCTTTTCAGACAATTCGTTTAGCGACATTTTACGCTTTGCCATCATTACATCAAGGTTCACAATTATGGCCATGGCTTATACGGTTTCCTCCAGTTCTTCTTGATAATCAACCCCTTTTGAAAAGATAATGGCAATCACATAGATAACCGCGGCCATAAGTATAAAAGCCTGACTATCGGCCCAGAAATGGCTGACAGCATCAAGCTCAAACCCTTTGTGCTCAAAGTTTCTGGCACTTTGTCTTCCCAGATAACTTAAAAGCCCTGCCGCCAGTGCATAATAACTAATTTGTGAAATCTGCTTTGAGACTAAACGATTAAAGGGTTTTGCTAAATCTATTTTCTGCATCATTTGGGTAACGATATAAAATAGGTGCGCCTTAACAACGGCAATGGACAATATAATGCTGTACATGCTAAAAAATGCCCATTCGCTTTCTTCACGCAATTCCCTCAAATCCAACTTTTGATATAGATCCCCGACCATATCGGGGTTGACCATACTAAAAATGAAATTCAGTATAAGGCTGCCCGCTTCAATGCATAAGCCAATAAAAATGACCCATGCAACAATTTTAAGGCCTGAAAATATGGAATGGTTGGTATTTGACATGATTGAATGACTTTATATCACGTCTCAAATATAGATAAATATTTATCGATAATCGATAAATTAAACACCTTTATCGATAAACACGCCCAAACTGATCAAATGAATAACCTGATCTATCGACTTTTAACTGATTGATTAATCCTCTATCCAGCTGGCATACATGATGTAATGGCCGGGTGTTCTGTCGACCATCTGCTTTAGTTTTTCATCTACCATTTTTACCTTTTTGGCTGGTGTGCCGGCATAGAGTGCTCCGGCTTCTACTTCGGTATTGGCCAGCACCACCGCACCAGCAGCAATCACGGCACCTGTTCGGATGATGGTGTTGTCCATCACAATGGCGCCCATGCCTATGAGCACATTGTCTTCAATGGTGGCACCATGTACAATGGCATTGTGGCCAATAGATACATTTTTGCCCAGTACAGTCTTCGACAAATTGAGTGTACCATGAATAACAGCACCATCCTGAATATTGCAGTTATCTCCCACCTCAATAGTACAGACATCTCCCCTCACTACGCCATTGTACCATACGCTACAATTGTCGCCCATTACCACATCACCAATCACTGTGGCATTCTCAGCAATGAAGTTATTATCACCAAAAACAGGCCGTTTCCCTTTAATTCCTTTGATTATCGCCATAATTTGAAATTATATGTACGTACATTGAACTTTTAAAAACCTTTGTGAGTTTTCTCTCTAAAGTCAAAACAATCGACTTAATGACTAGTTACAAGATAGTTCTGATAACAACCAACAATTAATCAAAAGTACAGACATGAAATTTCTTAAATCTACATTATCAATTATAGCCGTAGCAGCATTGGTGTTTGCTTGTGGTCCTAAAGGTTCTACCGTTGAAACTTCTGACGCAAAAGCAGTAGCTACCTCAGAAGAAGCTGTTTCAGTAGCAGTAAATACAGCAACCAGCCATGTGACCTGGATTGGTTCAAAACCAGCAGGTAGGCACAACGGTAGCATAGGCATTACTGCTGGTGAGATTAGTGTGAAAGGCACTGAAATAGTAGCCGGTAAATTTACCATTGACATTACTTCACTGAAGAGCCTTGACATGGAAGAAACCAGCGGTTCTTATGGCAAGTTGGTAGGTCACCTGATGTCGGCTGACTTCTTCGATGCTGAAAACCATCCTGAGGCCACTTTTGAGGTAACTGGTGTTGCAACTTTTCAACAAGCCAGCCTTGAGGCAGACAAAGAAGAGTTCGCTACCGAATTTACTCCTGCCAAGCTCAGCGAAATTTTGGTAGACAACCCAACTCACTTCATTTCAGGTAACCTGACCATGAGAGGTACTACCAAAAACATCACCTTCCCTGCCGCTGTGGTAATTGATGGTGGCGTGATTAAGGCCAAAGCTAACTTCAACATCAACCGTACCGATTGGGGTTTGATGTATGGCGATGAGGCCGGTGCTGCAGATAAAGCAAAAGACAAGTTCATTTACAACACGGTAAACGTGGGCTTCGAACTGGAAGCAGGCAACGCTACCAGCATGTAATTGAATATTAAGACTTATTTAGAAAGGAGCTTCGGCTCCTTTTTTTGTGTCCGAAAGATTAAGCTAAATTCGCGCCTCAAGGGACATGCTCAGGACCAGAACAAAACATCGGATCATAGACAAGGAACAGTTCCTTTTTAAAGCCCTACACTGGGCCAATCAATTCGATCAACTGGCCTACTATGCACACAACCAAATCCCCTATCCTCATGGGGGTTTTAAGCAAATACTCGCTGTGGGTGCCCGAGAAGTGTGCCTGCCCCAACCTGAACAGGACAGCTTCGAGGCACTGAAGCAATTTCATCAGGATGAATGGCTTTTTGGCTTCCTGGGTTACGACTTGAAAAATGAGGTAGAAGCGCTCAGCTCTAAAAATACCGACAGGCTCGGCTTCCCCGAAATGGGCTTTTTCAAAGCAAAGCACCTACTGTTTTTTGATGGAGACCATGTAGAGGTGGACAGTGAAGATCCCGGCTTGTTCGATCGCCTGATGAGTTATGATGCGCAAGCTGAAAACAGCGAAATCGGGCCAGTTCAGGCCGGAATGACAAGGGATGAGTATCTGAGCATAACTCAGCAGCTCCGTAGTCATATCGAAGAAGGCGACTGTTACGAAATCAACTTCTGTCAGGAGTTTCAAGGTGCAATTGAAAGTGCCAGTCCGGTTGACCTGTTTCTGGAATTGACAAGGCTTTCACCCAAGCCCTTTGCTGCCTTTCAGAAATGGAATGGGCAGTATATTCTCTCAGCCTCACCCGAGCGGTTTCTGAAAAAACAGGGCAATCAATTGATCTCACAACCCATCAAAGGCACCCGCCCAAGAAGCGCTGATGCTGAGGAAGATGCCCGGCTTGCCATTGAACTACGGCATGACGAAAAAGAGATGGCAGAGAACATGATGATTGTAGATTTGGTGAGAAACGACCTGGCCAGAACTGCCGTCACCGGCACGGTGGAGGTGGAAGAAATGTTTGGCATTTACTCCTTCCGCCAGGTGCACCAGATGATCTCGACCATTACGGCTGAAATAAGACCCGAAGCTCATTTTATGGAGGCCATCCGCAATACCTTCCCCATGGGCAGTATGACGGGCGCTCCGAAGGTGAAAGTAATGCAGCTGATAGAGCAATATGAAAAGGCCAAACGCGGCCCATTTTCTGGTGCGGCAGGCTACATTAGCCCAGAGGGTGACTTCGACTTCAACGTGCTTATACGCAGCCTCTTCCTCGACCTTGAGAAAATGAAGTATCAATACCAGGTAGGAAGCGCCATTACCTACGATGCTGTGCCCGAAAAAGAGTATGAAGAATGCCTGATCAAAGCGCAGGCCCTATGCCAGTTGCTAGATCTTCGGCTTTGACTATATTAGGCCAACCTAAAAACTTCCATTTGTCTGAAATCAACGAATTAGAGTCTTATGTATATGGTGTGCTGATGCAAGCCACTATGGGCGCTTCTGATGACCAAATAAAGACCATGCTTAAAGAAGATGGCCTGGCTCCTGACCGTATCAGTTTTGCGGTGAAAGTAGCGGAAGACATCATGCAAATTGCCTCTGACCATGCCGAGCCCATAAAAGAAATGGTATTGGCCGAAGGTGTAGACGGTGATGAATCTCAGGAACAGGTCAAGCGTTATTTACGTGAGCAGGGAGTAAGGGAAGAATACCTGGAGCACATCCTTGTCTACAACTCTTTCGTGTACTCCACGGCATTTGCTCAGCAGTTGATTGAAGAGGGTCGAAAAGAGGGCAAAAGTGAAAAGCAACTGATTGCCACCATCAAACAAGAGTTGGAAATGGACCAGCAAACAGCCGAAGACCTTTACCATTCAGTTCTTGGAAGTGAAAACCTGAATGGTGGAACGGATAGCGGCATGAATGATGACAACCATCTCTATGGGCGTCATACTGAGAAAAAGTCAGTAATTACTCCCCTGATAAAAGGCCTTGTCTTTGTAATAGCTGGTATCGTTAACTTCAGCATGGAATACGGAGAGGGCTATTGGTCGATCATCGTCATTGTTGTGGGTATCATATACCTGGTGACGGCCGTCAAGCGCAGAACGGACTAGAAGGTTAAATACAAACCGGATCAATAAAATTGCAACTTTGTTGCATATATTGCATTATGCTACGTAAATCACTCTTAACGATAGGTTTTTTCGCTTTCATGACGCTGGGTGCTGCCCTGCTGAACTCATGTGATACAACTGATGATACTTGTGGGGGGCTTAATATCACTACCTACGAGGCGATCAATTTCTCGGGAATGCCTGTAGAGATAACAGGTACCAGCAATGCAGGGCAGCTATTACAAATAAGCACCTACACCTACCAAACGGTTAGGTACGACAGTATTGGTTTAGAACTGACTTACGACTTGAATGAACTGGGTCAAAAGGACCGTGGAATCTCATTTATCAAAAGTGCCTTTGCGTGCTCCCCTGTGCCTCCCTTTGACTATTTGAATATTGAAGGAGTCTATTCAAATGTAGATTATAATGAAGCCTACCCCGCTGGTACAGACTTATCAGACATCATAAGAGTAAGCGATGACCTGAGTACCAGCACAGAAAATGCCATGCTGGATGAGGAATTAAACGGTTCTGCGTTTATGATCATTTTCAATCAGGCACCCGAGCAGGCTGGTACCCATGAGTTCCGCATTGAGATTACCTCTTATCGTAACATTGTCCGCAACCTAACCGTTCAGTTTGACCAGGTAACGATTAGGCCATAGTTTACGATGGCCTCTGGCCTCAACTCTCAAAAACTTCTACACTTCAAAACCTTATCTTTTCCTTATCTTATTGCTAATGAAAAATCATGATTTTTCGATAGATGAGATAGATTACCTTGACTTTCTTGATGCTCTTGAAAAGAAAGCCGGGAAGTTCAAACTCTTAACTGTAAAGTGTAACAACTGTGGGGCAACCAGCACCATCGACACTTCTACCGAGGCCAGTAGTTGTCCATCCTGTGCCGATGCTTTGGAAATCGGTGCCATATCGGAAGATGCCGTGATCAGTCCTTGGGGAATGGTTCCTTTTGAGATAGAAGCGTACAAAGCGAAGGAGGTCATTAAGCTTAAGCTTAGTAAGCGTTGGTTCAAACCCATTGGCCTGGATGCCAGGTCATTGTTATCAAATCATTTCCAGGCCGTCTACATCCCATTTTGGACATTCGATTGTGATATGACACTGAAATATGCTGGTAAACGAGGTGATGAGGTTGATCATGAAGACAGGGTAGCTGTTTTATGG
>Ga0316204_10004158_pt1 | contig 26771 bp, 23 predicted proteins | sample 6monrhotite_MG_2_FD_205661 | JGI IMG/M metagenome (GOLD analysis project Ga0316204, IMG submission 205661) | Microbial mat bacterial communities from mineral coupon in-situ incubated in ocean water Damariscotta River, Maine, United States -... | ecosystem: Environmental > Aquatic > Marine >...
TTAAAGTATGTTTCATGTGTTTGAAACTCGACACATAGACATCGACTTTACCACCTTGGGCGCGCGCCTGTTCTTCGGTCAGCCCGACCGTGCCGATGGGGGGGGATGAAAATACGGCCGAAGGAATGTTCGTATGATCCACCTGGGTCGGGTTGTCGTTGAACAGGGTTTCAGCCAACGCCGCCCCTTCGGCAATGGCCACCGGGGTCAGGTTGACCCGGTCCGTAACATCGCCGACGGCCCAAATATTATCGACCGTGGTTCGGCTATAGGCATCGACAACGATGGCGCCTTTGTCATTGGTTTGCACACCCACTTCCTGCAATCCCAGGCCCGCCGTGTTGGGATGACGACCTGTTGCATACATGACCAGACCTGTTTCAATCTCATCACCACCAGCCAGCCGCATATTGTACCCATCACCACTTTTTTCGATGCTGCGAACCACCGTTTCGGTTCGCAAGTGGATGCCCCGTTTGCTCATTTCTTCGGCCAGGGTCAGGCGCAGGTCTTCGTCAAAGCCCCGCAAGACGGTATCGGCCCGCAGCACCAGGGTTACATCGACGCCAAGGGCGCTGAATATTCCAGCAAATTCCACGGCGATAAAGCCCGCCCCGACGATGACCATGCTTTTTGGCAATGCTTTTAGGTCAAGCGCCTCGTTGGAACTGATGACATGTTCGATGCCGGGGATATCGGGCATGGACGGCCAGCCACCAACGGCGATCAGGATATTGGCCGCCGTATGGGTTTGGCCCGCAACTTCGACGGTGTGGCGGTCGACAATGCGCCCCCTGCCTTCCAGCAAATCGACATTGTTTTCGCGCAAAATCCGCAGGTAAATGCCATTCAGGCGGTCGATTTCCTTGTCTTTTGCGGCGATCAGTTTCGACCAGTCGAATTCGGCCGGGCCAGGGGTCCAGCCGTAACCGGCGGCATCTTCCATGTCGTCGGCAAAATGGGCGCCATAGATTAGAAGCTTTTTGGGCACGCAGCCCCTGATCACACAGGTGCCGCCGACACGGCTTTCTTCGATAACGGCAACACGCCCCCCCATTTGCGCCGACCGACGAGACGCCCGCACACCGCCCGAACCGGCACCAATGGTAATCAGATCAAAATCAAAATCAGACATTCAAATTTCCTAGAGTTACGTTTGCTGTCAGGTTTCCTGGATGCCACCCATACACAGGTATTTCATTTCCAGGAAGTCATCGATGCCGTACTTCGAACCTTCGCGCCCGACGCCGGATTCCTTGACGCCCCCAAAGGGAGCCACTTCCGTTGAAACGATACCCTCGTTAATGCCGACAATGCCGTATTCCAGGGCTTCGGCGACGCGCCAGATCCGCCCGATATCGCGGGCGTAAAAATACGACGCCAGGCCGAATTCCGTATCATTGGCCATACGCACGGCATCGGCTTCGGTTTCAAAGCGAAACAGGGGAGCCAGCGGCCCAAAGGTTTCTTCGCGGGCGCATATCATGTCACTGGTGACATCGGTCAGAATGGTCGGCTGGAAAAACGAGCTTCCCAATTCATGGCGTTGCCCCCCCAGCAAGATTTTGGCTCCCTTGGCAACGGCATCGTTGATATGCGACTCGACCTTTTCGACCGCGCCCATATCGATCAAGGGCCCCTGTTCGGCCCCTTCGGTAAATCCGTCGGCAACCTTCATGGCGGTAACGGCCTTGGCCAGTTTCTCTGCAAACACATCATAGACGGAAGATTGCACCAGCAAACGGTTGGCACACACGCAGGTTTGCCCCGTATTGCGGTACTTGGATGCCAGGGCACCTTGTACGGCGGCGTCCAGATCGGCATCGTCGAACACGATAAAGGGCGCATTTCCACCCAGTTCCATGGACACCTTCTTGACCGTATCGGCGCATTCACGCATGAGAATTTTGCCAATTTCCGTGGACCCGGTGAAGGTCAGCTTGGCGACGATGGGATTGGCGGTCAGTTCACCCCCAATGGCCCCGGCGGAACCGGTAACAATATTTAAAACACCTTTGGGAATGCCCGCCCGCTCGCCCAATTCAGCCAATGCCAACGCCGAAAAGGGCGTCATGGTGGCGGGCTTGACGACCACGGTGCAACCGGCAGCCAGCGCCGGGCCGCACTTGCGGGTAATCATGGCGTTGGGAAAATTCCAGGGTGTAATGGCCGCAACAACGCCGATGGGCTGCTTGATGACGACGATGCGTTTGTCCGTGCTGGTCGCCGCGATGGTATCGCCGTAAACGCGCTTGCCTTCTTCGGCGAACCATTCAATGAACGATGCCCCATATGCAATTTCGCCGCGTGCTTCGTTCAGGGGCTTGCCTTGTTCCGCCGTCATGATTGTGGCCAGTTCTTCCTGGTTTTCCATCATCAGGTCGAACCAGCGACGCAGGATGGCGGCACGGTCTTTCGGGGTTTTGGCGGACCAGGCCGGCAGGGCCGCGCCCGCGGCTTCAATGGCCCTGCGGGTTTCACCGGCGCCCATTTTCGGAATTGTGCCCAACACATCGCCGTTTGAAGGATTAGTGACGTCGATGGTGGTTCCGTCGTCAGCATTCAGCCACTCACCGTCGATGTAACATTGCTGTTTCAGAAGATCCATATCGCTTAAATTCATAGCGTTCTCTCCCCATCAAGATCGTGTAGAAAACCTGTCAAAACGGGGAACTCAAACCCCACCTGCACTATAGTCAGAAGGAAATAGGGTGTGAACACCCATTCCTTCTTCACCCATTCTATCCACCGTGAACCATATCGCCGCGCGCCATGCCCAGATGGTGCATCTGATGATGGGCACCAGTCGCCATCAGGCCGTAAAAACCAAGCGCACGGATACGCTGGACCTGGGCCATATCGTCAGATGTTACGGTCAGGCGCGCCCCTGTTGCCGTTTTTTCACCGACGGCACGCCAACCCGTTTCGGTCACCAGCATCGGCGCGTGTGCGGGGATCATGCGGCCAATGGCATCGCGAACCCGGCCTTCACCGGAAATGTCCATTTCCAGCCCCCCGGCGACCTGCCGCTGGTTTGCCGTCGATTTCAAGACCAGGTCATTCATGTCCACCAGATGTTCGCGCAGTGCCGTAATATTGACCCGCGACCAATCGGTATCTGCATCGTTTTGCAACAAAGCAATAATTTCCTGAATTGTTGCAAACGCGTCCTGGCCGGCTTCCTTCGGTTCCCCCTTGCCGCCCTGCATCATCGTGGCGTGCATGTCATGCCCGTGCATGTTGCCACCGGAATGATCGCCCGACATTTGCGCCTGTGCGCCGTAGGAAACGGCAAAAACCAGAACCAGACTGGCGATAAGCGAAGCTGTAACCTTATTTAGGATAATTGGCATTTTGTTCCGTTCCATAATTTGTGATCCTGCATGATCGTAGCAGGAGAATGACACCGGCAATATTCACGTCCCCGTTATCATACAGAGTTTCCCTTGACCTTCCAGTAACTGGAAAGGTTAGATCATAAGCTGCTCATCATTCCCGGAGATATCCTTATGCCGTCAAGATCAACTATGATTATTGCCGTGGTGATTGTCGTCGCTTTGGGCGGCTTTGCCGCCGCCTATATCAGCGCGATTAGCGATGGCGGATCAAGCACCACCGCTTTCGCCGACCCAGGCGACGCCACCATGGTCGCCCTTGGGCAGGCGGTCTACAACAAAAACTGCGCCGAATGCCATGGCAAAAACCTGGAAGGGCAACCGAACTGGCGCGTCAAAACACCCGAAGGCGTTCTGCCAGCACCGCCGCACGACGTTACCGGGCATACCTGGCATCATGCCGATCAGGTGTTGTTTGACATTACCAAGCGGGGCGGTCAGGCCAATGCACCTACCGGATTTATCAGCGGCATGCCAGGTTTTGGCGAGACCCTTTCTGACGACGATATTGTTGCGACCCTGGCTTATATTAAAAGCCGCTGGCCCGAAGACGTCCGCAAACGTCAGGCCCAAATGAGCCGCAAGGTGGCAGCGCAGTAAAACGATTTATGACTTGCCCTTGAGCCGGTCTCATTTCACGGCCGCGACAATTCTTGCGAACGTCTGGTCCAGTTCTTCGGCCAAAGGCTTCAGATCTGGCGCATCAAAAATCGCCAAGGCATGACTGGGCAGATGATAGGTCAGGCGAGCCCGGCCAGTGTCAAGCCGGGTCAGATAAAACCGAAGCGGCGCGCCGCTACCTGCGGCGGCCCCGGCCTGCATCATGCGCAGGGTCAGACCCGGCCCGTAAACGGACAAAATTTCAGTATCTTCCGTCGGCACATCAATCGTTTTGACACTGCATTTCCCACATTCACCATCGACAACCAGCAACCCGTTGTCGCCAATCGCAACAACGAGGCGAGCTCGATATTCATCATAGGAAAGGGTGCTGTCGACGGTACGCACACCATTACCCTGGACATCATCGCGACACCCGACAAGTCCAACAATCAGCAGCAGCGGTCCGAAGAGGCGAAAATAAGTCATCCATCATATGAGCTGAACTTTGAAAGAAAGAAAAGCCCCCTAAACCATATGTTGTCCGGTCCGGTTCAGCTAGTGACTTGATCCGGGTTGAAAAATGCAGGCTAATGACCGCCTATCAAAAAAATTCAAACACAAGAAGGCGGGGCGATTGACTGTCGGTTAAAGTCCACAAAAACAGGATTACAAGCAGGCTGGCGTGCGGATCCTACAACCGGGTCGGTTGTGGTACCGCCGCCTCGGGTTAGGTTCATCTGTTAATCAAAAACCCGCGCCCCTTAACCCGGGTGCGGCTGATGTTCCAGTTAGGGGGGGAAATGTTGAATCGCGCTTACCTGTTCATAGGGCTGTTTCTGCTCGGGTTGGCGACAACGGCGGACGCGAAAGAAATCGCCGGTGCCGTCGTTCTTGACAACGCGCGCACCGAACATTCCGTCGTCAACCATATGGCGATTTTGGAGGACCCGTCAGGCTTTCTGGGATTGCAATCCGTCACCTCCAATGCCTACCTCGACAAGTTCGTCCTGTATGACAGTATTCCCCAATTCAGTCGGACGAAGAGCGCCTACTGGGTGCGGTTTTCTATTCACAATGATGCGGCCCGTGCCCTTGAGCGGTTACTGGTTCTCAATTACCCGAACCATCAGAAAGCAACATTGTATATGCCCGATGGAAATGGTGGATATCGGGAACGAATTCACCATGCGCGCGAGCTGGTGCGGGATGTCGATCTGGTCCACCGCCTGCCTGTCTACCGGGCAACCCTAAAAGCGGGAGAAACCGCAACATTCTATTGGCGCATAGAAAGCCCCACCGTACGACCAAATATAGAAGTTTGGGATCCTAGCTCCTTTCTTGAGCGACGGATCTCAGCAGAATGGTGGTATATGAGAGCTAAATGAGTGTTGCCGGTCGGTAACCAGCAACTGCCCTAGTCCGTTTTCAAACCCTGTCTGGGCGAAAAAGCCCCGTCTGACGAACAACCTGACATACATCAGGAGAACGTCAGACGGGGGAGGGACAAACCTGATGGCAGCTTATTCGCGGCTTCCTTCACCGATACGCAAGCTACCGTATTCGATCGTAATGACATCCTGACCCGACGCCGCGATCTGGTCTTGCCAGTGATCGCCTGAAAGCGGGCTGATCGTCACGACACAGTCGTAACAAATGCTTTTTTTGAATTTTCCCGCACTTAGGGAAAGTTCGCTCTGTTGCGAGTTTTCAAGCACAACCACACGATAGGCCGCGCCGTCTTCATTCCAGATATCAACATCGGCGTTTGCCGGCATGGCACCGGTCAGTGCGAGCATGCCTGCTCCCGCACAAATCGATAGCATTTTCACAAATCCCTTTTTATTTCCCACTCAGCCCCCCCTTTGACTGCGAACGCATTGGTGACAGGCATCCCCTTCTTATGACGCCATACATAGCAGAGTCGGATATAAGGAATTTGAATGAAATATGAACGGATTGTGAACAGGCCGGGGGAGGCATTCAGGGCCTGACAGCCCGATTAGAAGAAAATTTTGCTCAGGAAATATCCAGCATGTAACCTAATCCGGTTACCGTTTGAATGGGATTGTTGCCCTTGTCGCCATCGTCGAGTTTGCGGCGCAAGCGCCCGACCAGCACATCTACGGTCCGGTCATTAGGTTCATTACCGAAGTGGGCCGTGGCATCCAAAAGCTGGTTCCTGGTCAATACCTTGTTTGCAGATCGAGCAAGAGCCGCAAGAATATCAAATTCCGCACGCGTCAGGTTGATCGTATTTTTGGTGTCACTCTTCAGGGCATGACTGTTCAGATCGAGGCTCCAACCATTGCCAACGGCAAGCCGTTCACTTGAACTGTTATTTGAGGGACCGGCGTTTTGGGTTCGTTTGATGATGTTTTGTACCCGCAAGACCAGTTCCATAGGATCAAATGGTTTGATCAGGTAATCATCAGCCCCCATTTTCAAAGCCGAATTCCGATCGGCTTGTTGCGTTCGGGACGTGATAACCACTATCGGAATATCAGAAACCATTCGGGTTTGCCTGATCAGAACAAGGCCATCCTCATCAGGCAAGCCGAGATCAAGCATCAACAACGCAAAATCCTGACGTTCCAATTGCCGTGCCATTTCCTCGCCATTGCTGGCGATACTGACTTGGAAGGATTCCTTTTCAAGATAGGACTTGAGAAGCGATTGGGTCAGTTGGTCATCTTCGACCAATAGCACTTTACCCCCGCTCATAATCTGACATTCATGTCTACGAAGGTTTTCCGTGCGCTCATACTTTTTTTCTCACTAGAGAATGCTTGAAACATTCTAAACAGACTTCGTGTTGACGCAATCGCTTTCAAAAATATTTAAATGCCAAGAGCCCGTTTCAAGCGCGTTCCGGATATTCAGTACACGCGTCCGGGATATTCCGTGAGCAAGATCACCAAGCGACCGGAGATCAGAACCAAGTGATGCCGCCCAAGCGACCTATTCCACGGTCACACTTTTCGCCAGGTTGCGCGGCTGATCCACATCGGTGCCTTTCAGCACGGCAACGTGATAGGCCAGCAACTGCACCGGGATAGAATACAGGATCGGCGTTACGAAAGGATCGACCACCGGCAGGGCCACCGTCGCCGCTGCCAGTTTACCCAACGCCTTGACGCCATTGACGTCGCTCATGAAAATGACGCGACCACCACGCGCTATGACTTCTTGCATGTTGGACGCGGTCTTTTCAAACAGTTCATCCGTCGGCGCGATAACAATCACCGGAACGCCATCGTCGATCAGAGCAATGGGGCCGTGCTTCATTTCGCCGGCGGGATACCCTTCGGCGTGAATATAGGAAATTTCCTTGAGCTTCAGGGCCCCTTCCATGGCGATGGGGAAGCTGACGCCGCGCCCCAGATACAACACATCGCGCGCCTCGACGATTTCACGGGCCAGTTCCTGCAGGCGTTCATCGTGATTTAGCACATCGGCGGCGCGCGCAGGGACTTCCGCCAGGGCGCCTGTCAGGGCGGCGGCCCGGTTATGGTCAAGCGTGCCTTTGGCGCGGCCAAGCGCAATGGTGAAGCATGCCAGGACCGTCAACTGGGTAGTGAATGCCTTGGTCGAGGCGACACCGATTTCGGGGCCCGCGTACGTTTGCAACACAGCATCGGATTCCCGCGCGATGGTACTTTCGGGCACATTGACAATGGACAGGATCTTTTGGTTTTGCGACCGCGCGTAACGGAGCGCGGCAAGGGTATCCATGGTTTCGCCGGACTGGGAAATAAACAGCGCCAGGCCGCCTTGCGGCATATCGGGCGCCCGATAGCGAAATTCTGATGCCACGTCGACTTCGACGGACACCCGCGCCAGGCCTTCGATCCAGTACTTTGCGACCATCGCCGCATAGGACGACGTGCCGCACGCGATGATGGTGACCTTGCTGATCCCCGCCAGATCGAACCCGAGGTCCGGCAAGGTGACTTCGCGTGTCGCAGGGTTAACGTAGGAATGCAGCGTATCGCCAATCACCTGCGGTTGCTCGTAGATTTCCTTGAGCATGAAATGCTTGTAGCCGCCCTTGCCAACCATCGCGCTCGACACTTCAGACGTCCGCACCGGGCGCTCGATTTCATTGTCATCTTCGTCATAGACCGTGACCCCGGCGGCGGTCATCACCACCCAGTCGCCGTCTTCCAGATACATCACCTGATTGGTCAGCGGTGCCAGCGCCAGCGCATCCGAACCCAGATAGGTTTCGCCCTCGCCAAGGCCAATGGCAAGTGGCGAACCGCGCCGGGCTGCGATCATTAAATCAGGATACCCGGCGAACAGAACACCCAGCGAAAAAGCACCGGCCAGGCGTTTCAGGGTTTTCGACGCCGCCGTTTGCGGGTCATCCCCTTCGGACAAATATTTGCTGATCAGGTGGGCGACAACTTCGCTGTCGGTTTCAGAGGCCAGCACTGCTCCGCTGGCCATGACTTCGTCTTTGAGTTCCTGAAAATTTTCGATGATGCCGTTGTGAACCAAAACCACCTTGTCCGTCGCGTGGGGGTGGGCGTTAATTTCGTTGGGTGCGCCGTGGGTGGCCCAGCGCGTATGGCCGATGCCGGTGCTGCCGCTCAAAGGTTCTTCCGTCAGGCGCGTTTCCAGATTAACCAGCTTGCCTTGGGCGCGGCGACGGTCGATTCCGTCTTGCACCAGGGTCGCCAGGCCGGCTGAATCATAGCCCCTGTATTCCAGTCGCCTAAGCCCTTCGATCAAAAGGGGGGAAACGTCGCGGTTGCCGATGATTCCGATAATGCCGCACATGCGCGTTTAATCCTTTTTCTTGTTACCCTGTTTCGCTTTTTGTGCATTTTTCTTGTCGCGATTGGCCTTGGCCCATCCCTCAATTTGCCGATGGTCTGCCCGCGTAACGGCCAAAGCATCCGCTTCCACATCGCGCGCAATGGTCGACCCCGCGCCGATCACAGCACCTTCGCCAACGGTAACCGGGGCGACCAGGGCCGTGTTGGACCCAATAAACGCGCCCTTGCCGATGACGGTTTTAGATTTGAAAAATCCATCATAATTGCAGGTGATGGTACCGGCGCCGATATTCGCCCCTTCACCAACTTCCGCATCGCCGATGTAACTTAAATGGCTGACTTTGGCCCCCGAATGCAGCATGGCGTTCTTGACCTCGACAAAGTTGCCGACCTTGGCCCCCGCACCCAATAATGCACCGGGCCGCAATCTGGCAAACGGGCCAACGGTAGCCCCGGCGGCCACTTGGGCCCCTTCGAGATGACAAAACGCATTAATGACGGCACCGTCTGCGACCGTAACACCGGGTCCGAACACCACATTGGGGCCAACCGTAACGTCCGTCCCAAGCACCGTATCAAAGCTGAAGAAAACACTGCCGGGATCGCTCAACGTTGCGCCGTTTTCCATGGCACGGGTGCGCAGGCGATCCTGCATGATCATTTCCGCCATGGCCAGATCGACCCGGCTGTCGACACCGTGAAGTTCTTCTTCATCGCCTTCGACAAAGGCGCACTTAAGACCATCGCCACGGGCCAGCGCGACGATATCGGTCAGGTAGTATTCCCCCTTGGCGTTGTCGTTTCCGATGCGATCCAGCAATGCAAACAGGACTTTGCCGTCGATCAACATGACGCCTGAATTGCAAAGCGTTATGTCCAGTTGATCCGGGCTCGCATCCTTCGCCTCGATAATGGCTTCAAGCGCGCCATCTTCGGTGGTAATCAGGCGGCCATAGGCACCCGGGTTTGCCGCATGAAAACCCAGCACGACAACAGCGGGATCGATCTCGCTATCGCGCACATCAAGCATGTGGTCCAGCGTTTCTGGCCTGATCAGCGGGTCAGCACCGAACAGAACAAACACATCGCCGTCAAAACCACCCAGATGTTCGCGCGCCATGAGCACCGCATGGCCGGTGCCGAGGCGTTCTTTTTGCACCGCCACCGGGTACGGTGCCACGGCCTCGCTTAATTCACCGAACTCGTCGCCAACAACAACGACGACTTCTTCGGGTTCCAACGCGCCGACGGTTTCCAGCAAATTCAGGATCATCGGTCGCCCGGCCAAGGGGTGCAGCACCTTGGGCAGGGTCGACTTCATACGGGTGCCCATTCCGGCGGCCAGTATCACGGCGGCTGTTTTTCTGTTGGTCATGGTTAAGATGTTGCTCTAAAAATACGTTGTGAATTCAATTGAAATCCGACCGGAATGTGCCACATAGCACCTGTTTAACCAAGTCAAAGATTGTTACGGAGTTTAACTGTATGCCTGACACGTTCGCCAATCCCGCCATCCGGACCGTACTGTTCGATCTTGACGGTACCTTGGTCGATAGCGCGCCTGACCTGCATGTCGCTGCCAACAAGGTATTATGCGAGAATAGCCGCCGCGACGTCTCGCTTGACGAAATCACCATGATGATTGGCGATGGCGTGCCGAAGCTTGTGGAACGGTGCTTCGAGGCTACCGGTGATGGCATGTATGGCGACGATCTCGCGACCCTGGCGAAACGTTTTTTGGAAGTTTACGAGCCCCATGCCGCCGACCTGACGGTTGCCTTCCCCGGCGCGCTCGATTGTCTGACGCGCCTGAAATCCCAAGGCTACGCACTGGCGTTATGCACCAACAAACCCTACGACGCGACCATGGAAATTCTAGGTGCCCTTGGCCTGGATGACGCCCTTGATGTGGTGATCGGCGGCGACACCCTGCCCGGCATCAAAAAACCCGACCCCAGACACCTGCTCGCTGCACTGGAAAAGCTTGGCAAAGAGCCCGCCTCGGCGGTGATGGTTGGCGATAACGCCAATGACGTCAACTCAGCCAAGGCAGCGGGCCTGCCCGCCATCGTCTGCCGGTTTGGCTACAATCAGGGTCCGGCAGAAAACCTGGGCGGCGATCTTATCATCGAACATTTCGATGAATTGCCCGAAGCCTTTAAAGAATTGCCATCCGCTTGACATGAAGCCCCCGGCGACCGTATATGTCGGCCACCTTGGTATACTTTGTTACCTAAGGGCGCGTAGCTCAGCGGGAGAGCACTCGCTTCACACGCGAGGGGTCACTGGTTCAATCCCAGTCGTGCCCACCAAAAAAAGCCTCAGGCATTAAACCTGGGGCTTTTTTGATGGATAAGCACGATGATATCATTTGAATGCAAGCCGCAAAGCGCCTTGATGCATCCCCACCAATTTGCTCGATTAATATCAATAAGTTAGGCCGAGCGTCGCAACGTTCCAAATCCACGAAAATCAGGCGGTCATACTCTGGTCACTATGGGCCTTGGACTGGCGCTGGTGAACCTGAAGGTTTACTGGGTGGTCGAAGGCGGGGCGGCACCGGGGGAAGTTGACAATCCTCTATATCTATAAGGAGACAATGACAAAACTATCGCTTTAGTATTTCCATAATAGTTACAAGGAGTCCAAAAAGTTGCAGAAAATTTGCCACTTGTAAGGTTTATGTCAGGCTTGTCTACTAATGGTAGTACTGCAAGGATTCCGTTGATCCCATTTCGAGACTTGGTAACAGATGGAATGTGGCGAGGGGACAAGCAGTTTGGGACAGGTAAATGGGATCGTCAGGTGAACTGGCGGTGGGACTATAGGGGGGATTTCGTGAAAAACACATTTAGGTTGGCCACCTTATTCTTAGCCATAAGTATGCTTGGGTTTGGATTGTCGCCCAAATCAGCAAATGCGGCAACGTACTCTACCAGTAGCAATTTATTGGATTTCGGACTTGTTGAAATTGGATCTTCGTCGTCGTTGGAATTACATTTCCGTTTTAGTTTAGGCGCGGAAGAATATTACGACTCGACGATCGATTTCTCAAATAAGGGTCAACTTGAATTTGACATAGCGACTACCAGATCCAGCCTCTCAAACTCAAAAGGGATCATCAGTTATCTTGTCACTTTCACACCTACAGCAGAGGGGATTCTATCCGTATACACTGCGGCTGGTATCGTAATAGGACATTATTGCCCCAAAGGTGAAACTTGCAGATCCGACCCCACGAGTTTAGCTGCCAAAGTCAGAATGACCGGAACGGGTGTTTCAGTCGTCCCGCTCCCTCCTTCGGCCATCCTCTTCGGAACCGCCTTGCTTGGCTTGGCGGCGATCAGGAGACGGAAGCGCAAAGCTGCCTGATCGGGAGATATAATCCCCACTCAAAGAAGTCCCATTGGTTCCTATCAGTGGGGCTTCTTTTTTGTCCGACTTAAAGCTACCCAAAATTTTCATTCATGGCCGTGAATTTCCGGCATGATAAATAAATTTAACGCTGTGACGACGGTCACAGAGGGGCGCTGGTTTGTGTGCTTTTATAGGGACTGTCGGAGTTAATACCTTCCATAGCGCTTCCCCGGCGCAATTCCGACTTCGTCCTTAAAACTGCCGGCCCTATAAAAAGGGTCGGTTTTTTTTGACCAAAGCCAAAAGGTCAGTCGGCGTCTATGGTGTAAACCGTTGTTGGTGCTTCACGGCCCCGAACGACAGTTTCACAAACCCGGCGAAAGGCATAGCTATCCCCAATTGCCGCGCGGGTTTCTTCCGTTAGCATGACATAGGTGCCCTGGGTCTTGTTCAATTGTTCCAGTCGGGCCGCGATGTTGACGTTGTCGCCATGAACGGTAAAAACCAGACGGTCCTGGGCGCCGACAGCACCGACCATGATGTCGCCTGTATTAATGCCGCAGCGGGTCGGCAAATATTTACCTGGCCCAAAGGTGCGGGTGGCACAGATGTTCTGTATTTCGAGCGCCGTTTGCACCGCCTTGCGGGCGTGGTCGGGCTCTGCACTTAAGGCATTGAAGACGATCAGCATGGCATCGCCCTGAAACTGGGTAATGACACCGCCGTTACGATCGATAACGTCGCACATGGCGCCGAAATATTCATTCAGGGTCGCCGCCAAAACCTTTGGGGTGACGGTTTCGGAATAAGCGGAAAAACCTTCGATATCAGTGAACAGGACACTTGCGGCAATCGCCTCGCCATCGCCGGGCTGGATCGCCTGGTCGGCCTGGGTAATGCGCCGGGCCACTTCAGGCGAAATGAATCGCGACAGGTCTTGCGCCGCCTCGCGGTCCAACACGGCCCGGATAAGGGCCCGCCTGCCGCGCAGGGTGGCGATGCCCAGAACAATCGTGACCAGGCCGATGGAAACGATCTTGTCAATTTCGGCACCGATCAGAATGGCGTTGGATGTGATGTATTGCACGTAATCCCGGGTAATCATCGGGTCACCGGGCACCGAATAAATCACATAGGCCATCAGCACCATCCAGCCAAACATGGCCGCCAGCCCCGATATGAAAATGTATTTAGGCTCGAATCGCAGGGCCCGCAGGGATATGAATATGAACACATACATCAGCGTCGGCGCCTTTAAGTAAAAAGACGGCGGTTGCATGTACTGGATATGAAAGCTCCAGATCAGGGTCATCAGCAAACCCATGTCCATGATGACGGACACGATCAGCAGCCAGTTCGGCAGGTTGCCCCGATACGAGACAATCAACCGACCCAGCGTAAATACCGTATACGTCAGCACCGCCCACGGCACCGGCTGAAAACTGAAAATATTGGGTGACGGCGGCGACACCGCCCACAGGGATGCAAAGATCAACGCCAGCATCAGCTGTACCCAGCCGATCAGTTTTTCACTTTCCTGCTGCTGATGGGCAATGGAAATCAGCACGCGTTCGGGCAAGGTCGTATCCGGGCGTTTTCCAAAAATGAATTCAGATAAATTCCAAACCAATTTGATCGATCCTGCTTTTTTTAAGGTTCTCACGACGCAACAAGCTGATGTTACTCCAGCACGCCGCGCATCGCCCTACAAATACGCGTTACCTGCCCGGACGCTGCAAAACCAGGGTTCGCCATCCCTTGATGTCATAATAACGCACCAGGCGTAATCCCAAGTGACGATGGGCGGCCATCACCCGTTTTGAATCGCGCGCCAGCAGCCCCGACAAAATCACGAAACCACCGCCCTCTTTGGCACTTCGAAGATTGCGGCCCAAGTCCTTGGCCATGCGGCGCAGGGGGTTGGCCAGAATATTGGAAACGATCAGGTCGTACGGTCCGGCCGCGATTATTTTTTCGGATTTATAGCCATCCCCCGCCAACGCCCGCACCCGCGCGGCGACGCCATTGTTGTGAATGTTTTCAGCCGCGACAGGAACCGCCTTGCGGTCGTTGTCCGAAGCCATCACTGGAGCAGTCATGGAATGGGCCCACGTACGTGCCATGGCAATGGCCAGGATACCCGAACCACAGCCCATATCCAGCATCCGGTGAGGCTGCCGGGTGCGGGCAAGATCATCAAGCGCCAGCAAACAGCCCTGGGTGGTCGCGTGATCGCCCGACCCGAACGCCCGACCCGGATTAAGGCAAATGCCAATCCGTCCCGCCGGGATCGGGTCTTCGCTATGAGAACCATAAATGTAATATCGCCCGGCATGAATGGGCGGAAACATGCGCAAGCCATCAAGAACCCAATCCCGCTGTTCGACCGGGTTGATGTCAATGTGCGGGACCGCCTGGTCAAAGGCATCGGCAACGACAGCAACGGCCCGGGCCAATGCGGCCGTATCGGGTTTGCTTTCGCTGAAACCTTCGATCTGCCAATCCCCCTTGGGCGGGCCTTCCGTGCCATCTTCGGCATCGCCCGATGTTTCATTGGCGATGCAAGACACCGCCTGACAGTAGGGTGTCAGGGCTTCTTCGTAGGCATTGACGACACCCGCGTCCACAATCAGGCTAACGCGCCAAAGGGAGGGTTCAGGATCATCGCCGTTGGATGAAGTATTCATGGGCCTTGTATGAGGATCGGATCAACGGGCGTCAAGCCTGATCGTTTGTCAGGCGATATAACGTTTCTTCGATGGCTTTTGGCTGGGCAGGAACTCTTCCGGTTGTTCACCGACGGCCTGGCCCATCACCAACTGGCGTTTACGGGCGGCTTCGGTTTCCAGGGTTCGCAAGGCCTCACGGCTGACGGACCGGTTGGAACGAACTGCCGCCAATTCCCGGCGCATGGTGGCGATCTGTTGATCTTTTTGCAGCAAATCGTTGCGAATTTCCTGGACATAGGCCTTCAGGAATTCCTCGTTCTGGCCATTAATACGGCGCAACGCCACGGCGCCGACGGTAACCGCCGCCACCGATAGCAAAAAAGCCACGACAGACAGGAACAATGACATTCAACAATACCCAGGCCAACACTGCGAATCTGATATGAAAAATGTTAGGCGGGGGCCGTCAATAAAACGTTAATTGCCGAAATTTCAAGTGGCGGCGACGAAGCCTGCCATGACCTTCTTCCTGCCGGCTTTTTCAAAGGCGATTTCCAGCTTGTCGCCGTCAACGGCCAATATTGCGCCGTAGCCGAATTTTTGATGGAAGACCCGCTGGCCCAATACAAAGTCCCCTTCTTTGCCGGCCGATATGTCAAATGACGTTTCCTGCAGGGGGGCCTGGCGGCGGGTGCGGCGAAAGGACGGCCCTTGCCCGCTGCCACCAAGATAAGCCGAATCACCCGCCTCGAAGGACGGTGTGGCGTTATAGAGGCCGCGTTCGGCTGAAGATTCAATATGATCAGCGGGCAGTTCATCAATAAACCGCGACGGGATCGCCGATTGCCAATTGCCGTAGATGCGACGGTTTGCCGCCGAACTGATGATTGCCAGCTGACGCGCCCGGGTCAAGCCCACATAGGCAAGGCGGCGTTCTTCTTCCAAGGCCGCAACCCCACCCTCGTCGAGCGCCCGTTGATGGGGAAACAACCCTTCTTCCCATCCCGGCAGAAAAACCACTTCAAATTCCAGTCCTTTGGCCCCGTGCAGGGTCATCAGCGTGACCTTGGCTTCGGCCTCCTGGTCATCGTTTTCCATAACCAGGCTGACGTGTTCAAGAAACCCTTGCAGGTTTTCAAACCCCTCCATGGCCGTAATCAGTTCTTTCAGGTTTTCAAGCCGACCTGCTGCCTCCGGCAGCTTCGACATTTTCCACATGGCGGTGTAGCCCGAATCATCCAGGACCTGGGCCATCAGGTCGGTATGTTCAATTTGCCCGATCATGCCGCGCCAGGTATCAAATTCTTCGAGCAAGCCACGCAACGTGGTGCGCTGCCTGGGCCCTAATTCATCGGTTTCGATCAGTCGCCGGACCGCCGCAACCAGCGAAATATTTTCGGACCGGGCATAAACATGCAGGACCTGAAGGGTTGCCCCGCCAAGGCCGCGCTTGGGTGTATTGACGATACGTTCGAACGCCAGGTCATCGTCGGGCTGAACGATCACCCGCAAATAGGCGATGGCATCGCGTATTTCCTGGCGCTCGTAAAACCGGGGCCCACCAATGACCCGGTAGGAAATTCCCAGCGTGATCAGGCGTTCTTCGAATTCGCGCGTCTGGAAGCCTGCGCGGACCAGCACCGCCATTTCGTTTAACGACCGCCCCTTGGATTGCTGCACTTCAACTTCATCGCCGACCAGGCGGGCCTCTTCGGCCCCATCCCAAACCCCATGCACGCGTACTTTTTCACCGTCGTTCAGGTCGGTCCACAGGGTCTTGCCAAGGCGGCCCTCGTTATTGGTGATCAGGCCCGAAGCAGCGGCCAGAATATGTGGTGTCGAGCGGTAATTGCGTTCCAGCCGAACCACGCGAGCGCCGGGAAAGTCCTGTTCGAAGCGCAAAATATTACCAACTTCGGCACCGCGCCAGCTGTAGATCGATTGATCATCATCGCCTACACAGCAAATATTCTTGTGGCTTTGCGCCATCAGCCGAAGCCACAGGTATTGGGCGACATTGGTATCTTGATATTCGTCGACCAGGATGTAGCGGAATTTTTGCTGATACTTTTGCAAGACGTCGGGCTGCAAGCGGAACAGCTCCACACACAACAGCAGAAGATCGCCAAAATCCGCAGCATTCAGCGTGGTCAGGCGGGCCTGGTATTCCTTGTAGATATCCACGGCCTTGCCGTCGGCGGCTTCGCTGCCTTCAGCGTTGCTGACCTTATCAGGCATCAGCCCCCGATCTTTCCAGCGCTGAATGACGCCCGAAATAACCCGCGCCGGCCAGCGCTTGTCATCAATTTCATGGGCCGCCATCAATTGCTTGATCAGGCGCACCTGATCGTCGGAATCAAGAATGGTGAAATTGGATTTCAAGCCCACGACCTCGGCATGGCGGCGCAAAATACGGGCGCCCAAGGCATGGAACGTTCCGATCCACCATCCTTCGGTCTCTTGGCCCAGCAGGCTGGCGACGCGCAATTGCATTTCGCGGGCAGCCTTGTTTGTAAAGGTAACGGATAGAATCTCCCATGGCTTGGCCTTGCCCTGCATCAGGATATGGGCAATCCGGGTCGTCAGGACCCGGGTCTTGCCGGTTCCGGCCCCGGCCAGCACCAAAACCGGACCATCGACGGTTTCGACCGCTTCACGCTGGCTTTCGTTCAGGGAATCAAGAAAACCAGGCGCTGCAGCGCCCGGCGATACGGCGGCAGGTGGCACGGGTTCTTCGGACAGGTCAAAAGGATCATTCATCAGCATTTTATAGCGTGCCCGCGACATCATTAGAACCCTTAGACTTAACCCTATGATAGCTCTTTTCCCGTTCGGTGGTTTTGGACGTTATATTTTGCCAAATGAAGCCCCCAGCTTCGACATCTTGTTAAAAAATCTATACAATCGCCGTCATGGTACATTTCCCTGGCAGGCATGTTCTCAGAGGTGTTGTGGTCGGCGCCTTTCTTATCTTGAGCGCCTGCACGGTCGCGCCAGCAAGTCAGGTGGCCCAAAACAATCCGGGCGAACATTTGTTTGACGCCGTGCTTGGCGTCGTCGCCACCATACCCGACACCGCCCGCACCGCGGCAAGCCTGGGCACCCGCAGGATCGGCAGCGGCGTTCTGATCAACGATGACGGGCTGATCCTGACCATTGGTTATCTGATTATGGAGGCCGAAACCGCCGCCATCATCAGCACCGACGGGCGCACCGTTGCCGCCGATATCGTAGCCTACGATCACGAGTCAGGTTTTGGCTTGTTGCGGGCGCGTGAACCCATCAACGCCGTCCCTTTGGAATTGGGCGTTTCAAAAAACCTGCCTGAAGGGGCACCTGTTCTGGCCGTTAGCTTCGGCGGCACAGCAGGAACCAGCACGGTTGTCCCCGCCCGCGTCGTATCCCGACGCCCCTTTGCCGGTTATTGGGAATACCTGATCGAAAACGCCTTGTTTTCCGTGCCGCCCCTGAAAGAATATGGCGGGGCCGCCCTGATTGACGGCAATGGACGCCTGATTGGAATCGGCTCGCTGATGGTCAACGATGCCGCACCGTCACACAGGCCCGTCATTGGCAACATGTTCGTACCAGTCGATCTACTGGCCCCTGTCATGGCCGACTTGGTCGCCACCGGGCGGCGATCATCTCCTGGCGCACCCTGGCTTGGCGTGCGTATTGACGAGGCGCAAGGCCGGGTTTTCGTCACCCGCCTGTCCACGGGCGGGCCCGGCGAAACTGCGGGCCTGAAACCGGGGGACATTATCATCGGGGTCAATGGCAAGCGGGTCAGCGGCATGGCCGATTATTTGCGCAAAGTGCGCAAGCTTGGCAAAGCTGGCGACGACATCGGCCTTGACGTGATGCCCTATGCGGCGCGTGACCTGACCATCCAGCGCGTCGTGGTGCCGTCCATGGACCGCAACGACTGGCTGCGCTGAACAAAACCCGACGTATCAATCGTTGCGCCAGCCCCGTTCTTCACGTTGGCTTTCGACCAGGGTCCGATTATAGACATCCATCACCCGGCCCTGGCGAACACTGCCAAGGAAGGTTGGGGTATCCCCGGGCTCAACAACGCCGATACAAAATTCACCGCTTTCACGCATGACATTCAACGCCGTTTCAAGGTTGTCCTCGCTGACTAAAATCGGCGGATGACGACGGGCGACATCACTGGCGGTCAGAAGATGATCCAATACCGGGTCGAAGGCGAATTCGCTTAAATCGGCCAGCGTAATAGTGCCAAACAAGGCCCCCCCCGCATCAATGACAAACAATTCGCCAACTTCGGATTTTTGCAACATGTTCCTGATTTCGGGCAGGCCCACACCCAGGGTCACCCGCTCGCCCGACGTCGACAGGATGCTGTTGACGGTTATATTGCGCAACAAGGCCATTTCGAACCCGTCCCGCAAATCATGCCCCCGGCGTTCCAATTGCCACGAAAAAAACGAACCACCATGAAATTCACGCGTAATCAACGACGCTATCACCACGGCCACCATCAAGGCCAACGTCAGGGCATAATCGCCGGTCATTTCAAAAACAATCAAAGCCGTCGAAATAGGCGCCCCCAGGACCGCCGCTGTCACCGCCCCCATGCCAAGGATCGAATAAGCGCCAATACCGGTAGACAAGGTCGGGAACAGTTGCGTGAAGAGCGTTCCGTATGCCCCCCCCAGCATGGCCCCGATCACCAAAGAGGGTGAAAACACACCACCGCCAAAACCAAAACCAATACTGATGGCCGTCGCAGCAATTTTGGCCAAAAGTATGGTCAGCAGCATTCCAAGGGGGAAAGCCATCATAACGGCGCTTTCAGTCGTGCCGTAACCAACCCCAAGGACATGGGGGAACCACACCGCGATAATCCCGACCATCAGGCCGCCCATTACCGGTTTCATCCAATCCGGTGCGGATATTTTTTGCGAAAGGTTATTCGCCGACATGATCCCTTTCATGAAGGCCATGGCGGTAAACCCGGCGACAATACCAAGGCCGATGAAGGCCGGGTATTCCCACAGCGATTGAATGGTGTGCTCGGGGATCAGGAAGGCCGGATAGTCACCAAAATAATACCGCGACACCGCTGTGGCAGAAACGCTGGCAATCACAATGGGGGCGAACGCGCTAAGCGCATAATGACCGATCACCACTTCCGAAGCGAACAAGGCCCCGGCGATGGGCGCGTTGAACGAAGCCGCCACCGCCGCCGCCGCGCCACACCCCAACAATGTGCGCGACACCGAACGGGTCTGCCCCAGCGCCTGGGCCAGCCAACTGCCAAGTGCGGCGCCAAAATGCACCGCCGGCCCTTCGCGCCCAACCGACGCGCCAAAACCGATGGAAGTGGCGTTGATCAAGGCTGCCTTCAGCGCAACAAGGCCCGACATCTGCCCGCCGCGTAAAGCGCTGGCTTCGATCACGTCGGCGACCCCTTGCGGGCGTCCTTCAGGCATCAGGTATTTTGAAGCGATTCCGACAATCGCCCCACCCAGAGTTGGAACAAGAATGATTTGCCACCAGGGTAAAAGCGCCGCTTTTTCAAACAGCGAGCCTTCCGAGCCGTCAAAAAAGGTCGTTTGCATGATGTTGATGGTTTCGCGAAATACGATCACGCCGCCACCGGTTACGGCACCAATGCCCATGGCCAGAACGGACAACATCAACTGGCCGCTACTGAAGAGGCGGCTTATCCGGCCCATGAAACCGTGCAAAAAACGGGATTTAGAAAACCGTGGCATATGCTTAAGAACCCGACCGAAGGATCGGCCTTTAGGTGTCAATCATCGAAAGTCAGTTCGGCATATTCTTTATCGAACTGCGAATTGACCTTGTTGCGCCCCGTTCGTTTTGCCACATAAAGCGCCTTGTCGGCGCGCGATATCAACTGCGACAGGGGTTCGCCATATTCAAAAACACCGACCCCGATGGAAACCGTGATCTGGCCCAGGGTGTCGCCGGTCTTGCGGTTGATCACTTGTTTCCGGGCGATACCGTTGCGAATGGTTTCGGCGACTTTAATGCCACCTTCAATACCCGTACCCGGCAAAATAACGGAAAATTCCTCGCCGCCATAACGTGCCGCAGTATCCTGCCCCTTGATGCTGGATATAAGTGTCGACGAAAGCAACTTGAGCACCTGGTCACCGGTCTGATGGCCATAGGAATCATTGAATTTCTTGAAGAAATCGATATCGATCATCAACAACGACAATGGATCGCCGTTTTCCATTCCATCCATTGCGGCGCGACGTAACTCAGCATCGAACAGTTTGCGATTGGCAATCCCGGTCAACCCGTCGGTCATCGCCTCTTGGCGCATGCTTTCCAGGTCTTCGCGCAAACGGCCTATTTCCCGGGACGAAGCATTGAATTTTTCTTCAAGGTTCTTGTTTTTTTGCTCCATTTCCCGGGTTGCAAACAGCGCCCCGTCGATGGCCTCTTTTAAATCTTCCGAACTGACATCCTGATCGATGGATCCTGAAAATTCTTTCAGTACCTGGCCATATTCGGTGACATTGCTACCGGCCAGCCCCAGATACTTCATGATCCGGTTCAGTTCCGTCTCGGCCATGGTTGCAGCACTTTCGATGGCTGCGCCTTCTTGCGAGAAGGAAAAGAACTTTTCATAAATTTCGTGATTGCGCCGTTCGGTGAATTCCTGATTGTTGCCAAGCATGACATCAAGCGTGCGGCGCAGGTCAGGATCTTGTCCTGAAAAATAATTGTACCAGATATGGAAATTTCCCGGATTAGGCGGAATCCCCTTGTCCCGCATCATCGTCAATGCGGAATTGGCGAGATCTGCCGCTCGTCCAAGCGTTTCCATATTTCCCTACCCTAGCTGAAGCATCATCAGAACAAAGAAGCATAACCATCCCGTAGCCAAGTCCAAGGAAAAAATCACTTATATTAATGCATTCGGTATTTTTATCGCTCGACCAGCCTGCGGCGGAACTTTCAATTTTTGATGGCATTTGAAAACCGGTTCGATCCGGTCCAGCACAGACTGGGGGAACCCCGCTGCCCGGCGAACCGTCATATCCACATGCAACAACATGACTTCGTTGGTCGCCGCCACATTTCCCGAACCCACATGATACATTTCGTGAAACAGGTGCAGTCGCTTGGCATCGAAGCCCAATATCCGGGTACTGACGCGTAAATCGTCGCCTTCGAGAACTTCTCGTTGATAGGTGATGTGGGTTTCAACCACGAACAACGAGCTGTTTTCATGTTTACAGTAATCAATCCCCAATCCCAACTGATCAAGCAAGGCATCAGATGCATGATCGAACACCAGCAAATAGTAGGCAACATTCATATGGCCGTTGTAATCGATCCATTCGGGCCGCACGGTTTCTTCGTAAGGAGCCACGTCTTTAGCGGAATTTGCGGCTGGAATGTCGTGAGAAATCATAAATAATGTTCCTGTAAGGGTTGCCCTGCATGCAGCATTTCTATTAAACCACTTTGAAGAACAGGTCCGCCGATGGTAGGGTCCGGTCCCGTATACATTCAAGCGAAAATGCAGTCGACTTGTCACCAAATATGATCACGCCCACCAAGCAATCGGCACACACCGAAAACCCGCGCCTTGCCGTTGTTGTTCCGGTTCACAACGAGGCCGACAATGTTGTCCCGCTGATCGGGGAAATCGCGGCCGCCCTGACGGGCGTATGCGATTTCGAAATCATCTATATCGATGACGGTTCCAGCGACAATACGCTAGACACTTTGCTTACAGCCGCCACCGTCACCCCCCAATTGCGGGTGCTACATCACCGCCTGTGCTGTGGCCAAAGCACGTCTATCGTCAGCGGCGTCGAGGCCGCCCGCGCAAGCGTGATCGCCACTCTTGATGGCGATGGTCAGAACGACCCTGCCGACCTGCCGGCCCTTTACGCGGCTTTTAACCAGTCCCCGGAAAATGACCGGCTGATGATCACCGGTCACCGCCAGAAACGTCGCGACACCTGGATCAAACGAATTTCGTCAAAGATAGCCAACCGAATTCGCGCAAGCCTGCTGGGCGACAACACACCCGATACCGGCTGTGGGTTGAAGGTATTCGGGCGCGCCGCCTTCCTGGACCTGCCCCGGTTCGACCATATGCACAGGTTTCTGCCTGCCTTGATGATCCGGTCCAAGGGCCAGGTGGAATCAATTCCCGTCAACCATCGTCCACGACAACGCGGCACATCCAAATACGGCACGCTGGACAGGCTATGGGTTGGTATATTCGATCTGATCGGTGTCATGTGGCTACAACGCCGCGCGCGCCACCCCGTGGTTGAAGACGTCACACCAGGCGCCGCCAGAGGACCTCGGGAATGAACCCCAGGTTATGGCTACGCGGACTTATCCTGATTTGTTCGTTGGTCGCGTTGGGGTACGCCCTGAAAGTCAGCGGCCTGGGATCGTCTATCGACGAAGGTTGGATCGACACCGAAATTCGGGGCCGGGGGGTAACCGGCGAGATGCTGTTTGTTGCCGTTGCTTTCTTGTTTACGGCAGCCGGGTTGCCCCGCCAGATCATTTGTTTCCTGGGCGGCTACGCATTTGGGTTTGGCCAAGGCACCGCCTTGGGATTGCTGGCAACAACACTTGGGTGTATCGCCGCGTTTAGTTATGCCCGCGTCCTGGGGCGTGAATTCGTCGCCTCGCGATTTCCAAGAAGGGTTCGCAAGATCGACGATTTCTTGCGCGACAATCCCTTGACCATGACACTGCTGATAAGATTGTTGCCCGTGGGTAGTAATCTGGTGACCAATCTGGCTGCCGGGGTGTCGGGCGTGCGCGGCGTACCGTTTGTTGCAGGGTCGGCCTTGGGATACCTGCCCCAAACGGTTATATTTGCCCTGATTGGCAGCGGCATTGCCCTTGATCCAGAATTGCGCATCGGCGTATCAGTTCTGTTGTTCGTCATATCGGGCGTCATGGGGGTGTACCTGTACCGCAGGTATCGCCACGGCAAGAGCTTCGATGATAATGTCGAACGTGAACTGGGCGTGCAAAGCGGCCCCTCGCCAACTGAAGATAAAACCTGATGAACGAGAACGCGCAAGAACAAGCCAATGAAGCGCCGAAACTGGACGAAGTCGGCACAAATACGCCCCAAGGCCAGCCACCCGGTTATGGCTTTGGGTTGAATGCCCTGTCCCCCCTGATCTGGGGCGGCATGTGGGTTATTTTGATGGCCACGGCAATCGAGACCAGACCCTTTCTGCCCGTCGATGAAACCCGCTACCTGGCCGTCGCATGGGAAATGTGGAATGACGGCAACTATCTGGTGCCGCACCTCAACGGCGCGACTTACAGCCACAAGCCACCGCTATTGTTTTGGCTGATCAACGCCGGTTGGGCGGTGTTTGGGGTCAACGACTGGTGGTCCCGTCTGGTCGCCCCGTTGTTTGGCTTGGGCAGCCTGTTCCTGACGGTCCGCCTGGCGCGCTGGCTTTGGCCGGAATTCAGAACCATTTCTGCAGTCGCACCCGTGCTTTTAATCGGCAGCCTGTTCTGGACCCTGTTTGTCACCCTGACCATGTTCGACATGATATTGGGCTTTTGCGCCTTGCTGGCCATGAACGGTTTACTTGGCGCATGGCGGAAAAATACGGCCAGCGGATTTGTCCTGTTCGCCATTGCCGTCGGCCTTGGCATCCTGACCAAGGGCCCGGCCATCCTGCTAACCACCCTGCCCCCTGCCCTGCTCGCCCCGATCTGGGCCCCTGCGTTGGGGGCTTCCTGGCTTGGGGGATGGAAGCGGTGGTATGTGATGACAGCACTGGCCCTGCTGGGCGGCGTTGTCATTGGCCTGGCCTGGGCGATCCCTGCGGGGATCATGGGCGGTGAAGAATATCGCACCGCCATTTTCTGGGGGCAATCGGCCGGACGAATGGTTAATTCCTTCGCCCATGGCCAACCCTGGTGGTGGTATATGGTCATGCTTCCCGTGTTGCTATTACCCTGGACCCTGTGGCCAGCGTCGTGGCGGTCGTTGGGTTATTTGGTTAAAAGCACCGGGAGCGGCATGTTCAAAGGCCTGGGCGACGGTGGCTTGCGGTTTTGCCTGACATGGCTATTGCCCGCGTTCATTACCTTTTCGGCCATCAGCGGCAAGCAATTCCATTACCTGCTGCCGGTCTTTCCTGCCCTGGCACTGATCGTGGCGCGGTTATTGGTCGAACGCGATACTGCCGTTGCATTGGCCCCTGTCAGTGAAAAAAGCTGGACCCGATCGGGGATTGCCTTGCCGTCCACCCTGGTTCTGATCCTGGGCATCGCCCTGTTCCTTGTCACCCCGACGGCGACTTTATTTACCTTGCCGGCCTGGGCGGGAATGCTCAACACCACACCGGGAATCGGCCTTGCCGTTCTGGCGCTGGGACTCATTGCCCTGGACAGGATGGGCGACAGGGGGTCGCTGATGGCAAGGTTATATTCGCTTTGCACCCTGTCGGTCGCCCTGGTCGTCGTTATCCACTACGGAGCCCGACCGTTGCTGGCAGAACGTCACGACCTGCGGCCAATTTCACAAAAACTGGGCACCTGGCAAGAACAGGGCGTTCCGATCGCCTATTTTGGTAAATATCATGGCCAGTTTCAATTTCTGGGCCGCTTGAAACAACCTATTGCCGCCCTTGGCCAAACGGCCACGAGTGTGCCCGACTGGCTGGCCGCCCACCCCGAAGGACGCATTATTATCATCAACAAGAAGCCTTTGACAGAACACCAGGGCAGCTTCAACTATCCCTATCGAGGGCGCTATTTTACGATTTTCCCCGCCGCTGACGTCGTTGCCGACCCGTCCCTTCTAAATTAAGAAAAGGCTGTTTTTCGGGCTTGTTCTTGACAACCGAAAGATTCCTCCATATATCGTCAGCACTCGGTAGGGGGGAGTGCTAACAACCCCTTAATTTTAATATATCTCAATACTTTGACGGAGTATGCACGATGAAATTCAGGCCTCTACATGACCGCGTACTGGTTAAGCGCGTAGAGCAAGAAGAAAAAACCGCTGGCGGCATCATCATTCCCGATACCGCTCAGGAAAAACCCTCGGAAGGCAAAATTATTGCCGCAGGTTCCGGCGCCCGTCGCGATGACGGCACGATTGTTCCGCTGGACGTTAAAGCCGGCGACATGGTGCTGTTCGGAAAATGGTCCGGCACGGAAGTCAAGGTTGACGGCGAAGACCTGTTGATCATGAAGGAATCCGATCTTTTGGGTGTGATCGACGTGACCGCACAGAAGAAAGTGGCTGCACCGGCAAAAGCCCCGGCCAAAAAGAAAGCCCCCGCAAAAAAGAAGAAGAAATAAGCTTTTCTTCGCCAGAGCGACCAGCCCTTTCGCGAGGACTGGTCAGGGGCTCTAACTCGATAAATTTCGATCAAACTGCCTGCCCTTGAATCCCAGGATTGAATGGCAGCATGATCTAAGTAAGGACATAGAAAAATGGCAGCTAAAGAAGTCAAATTCGGCACTGATGCCCGCGCGCGCATGCTCGCCGGCGTCGATATTCTCGCCAACGCCGTCAAGGTAACGCTGGGGCCCAAGGGTCGTAACGTTGTTTTGGACAAATCGTTCGGCGCACCGCGCATCACCAAGGACGGCGTTACCGTCGCCAAGGAAATCGAACTTTCTGACAAGTTCGAAAACATGGGCGCACAGATGGTCAAGGAAGTCGCTTCCCGGACCAACGACGAAGCCGGCGACGGCACCACCACCGCCACGGTTTTGGCTCAGTCGATCGTTCGTGAAGGCTGCAAAGCCGTCGCAGCCGGCATGAACCCCATGGACCTGAAACGCGGCATCGACACTGCTGTTGAAGCCGTGATCAAAGACATCAAGAAGCGCGCGAAGAAAGTTTCCACCAGCGCCGAAGTGGCCCAGGTTGGCACCATTTCTTCCAACGGTGACAGCGACATCGGCGCCAAGATTGCCGAAGCCATGGAACGCGT
>Ga0316204_10004159_pt1 | contig 26770 bp, 20 predicted proteins | sample 6monrhotite_MG_2_FD_205661 | JGI IMG/M metagenome (GOLD analysis project Ga0316204, IMG submission 205661) | Microbial mat bacterial communities from mineral coupon in-situ incubated in ocean water Damariscotta River, Maine, United States -... | ecosystem: Environmental > Aquatic > Marine >...
TGTTCGCAAGGTCTTGCCTCCTGATGTCGCCTTGCGGCGAGGCATCTGACGTCGCAACACCCTCTAGTGTGCGGCGCTGGGACGTCGCGTTCCTCAACGGTACGTACTCGCAGTTGGCGCGCGCCTGACGGCACGTTCTGGTGAAGGGTGGGGGGTCAGAGAGAGGGGCTCAACCAACGGGCTGCGAGCACACCCAGTCACATCCGTTTCAGCCCTGCCTCACCATTTTTCGCTGTATGGGGAGCCAATCTAATGGACGAACCCCGTGTGTCGAGCACTGACTGCATTCTCTGTATTGAACCCAGTTGACCACCCACCAGCGGGGTTGCGCCATCATCCAATTGGTCTATTCCGCACGGTGACTTCAGACCACGGAGGTGAACCCACAACGAAACGATAGGTTCCAGCCACTGAACAGACTCTAAAGGAGAATGGCTTGTCGCGCATCCACCACGTACAGATGAAGTACCTCATCGCCGCACTGGCGCACCGTGACACCGCTCGCTTCGACGACGCCTTCTGCGGAGAAGACGGCGCCGACGCTCTCTGCACCTACTGGGGCCAGCTCGGACGCCGACTGGCCCCCGCCGATCGCATCTCATCCAACGGCTCCGACGTCCGCTGGGACACCGCCGGCCCAGACGAAGCGCTGCTCTTCACCTTCCCCCCCGCCCTGCTGCCCGGTGAAGCGCACTTCCTGATGGTCCTCCCGACCTCTCCCCCCCGTGTCTTCGCCCTGGAGGAGACCCTGCCCCGCTCAGGCACCACCAACACCGTCCTGGTCGAGCTTCGAGCACAGGAGCGCATGAACCACGGGCCCGGGCCGATCCCCGAGCTCCGCGCGTTCGCTCGGACGGTCTGGCGCCTGCTCGACACCCCAGCGCGGCCGGCGCTGGTATCGCGCCTGCCCAACCCCTTCATGGAGCGCTGAGCCCAGCCAGGCTCACCCGCCCATGTCCGTCCGGATGAGGCCCGCGATGTCATTCCAGGTGCCGTTGCCATAGCCGACAGTGGAGTACATCAGGGTCATGTCCGGGCGGACGATTCCCCAGACCGGGTAGCCCAGCGCATCGCCGTGGTAGACGGCGTAGGTCGCGTAGCCGTAGCCCCGATCCTTCAGCACGGGCTCCAGATCACCAAAGGCGTCCAACCAGCTCGTGTAGGTGCTGTCCGGGGGCTCCTCGTTGACAGCGGAGAGCGACTTGCCCAGCAGGGTCACGTAGTAGACGTCGATCCCCTCCGCGCGCATGTCCGCGATCGCCGCCTCACCATCCGCCGCCATGCTCTGGCAGGGCCCGCAGTCAGGCTGAGCGGCGTCCAGGATGAAGTAGCTGCCATAGAAGTCATGGAGCGACACCATCTCGCCGCAGGCGTCCTCGAACAGACCGTTCGGGATGACCTCTCCGTCCACCAGGTAGCCGGGGCCGGTCAGCGTGCCCGGGTTGTTCGTGGGCCAGCCGCAGGCGTAGGGAGCGTCGCGCAGCTCATCAGGATCCAGGGGCTGCTCGTCCGTCACGGACAGCTCGGCCTCACCGACCGCCGTGAGCAGCATGGTGGCCCCGCCGCCGAGGTCGCTGTCGCTGGACCAGTAGAGGTCGATGGGGGCGTCGACGTCCACGCGGCTGACGCTCGTGAGATAGCCCATCAGGCCGTTCGCAACCGACGTGCGAAAGAAGCCCAGGCCGCCCTCCTCGCCGGGGCCGAAGCCCCAGATCTCCGGATTCGTCGAGTCGGCCGAGCTGATCTGTGAGTAGCAGTCCGCGTGCCCCGAGGTCATCTCCGCCTCGCCCGAGAACATCAGCTCGCAGTCAGGGCAGAGGTAGTCCTGATCGCGGATCTCCATGGCGGCCAGCTCGCGGGTGTAGGAGCAGTCGGTGAAGCCCGTGGCCTCAGCCGCCTCGTTGAACTCCAGGGTCCAGGTGACAGCGCCGCTGATTTCGTAGGCGTCACCGGTCGGGAGCGTGGTGTCGACGTCAGTGTCCGTATCGGCGTCCGCGTCGGCGTCGGCGTCGGCGTCGGCGTCGGCGTCGGCGTCGGCGTCAGCGTCCGAGTCGGTGTCCGAGTCGGTGTCCGTGTCGGTGTCCGTCTCGTTGACATCGGTGGTGCCGGTCGGCCCCGCGTCTTTGTCGGCGGGAGCGCAGGCCAGGAAGAGGAGGCTGGTCAGGAGCATCGGGAGTACCTTTCAGGGAGTTACGGAGGCGTCGGCGTCGTTGAGATCGCCGCACTCATCCGTCCATCCGTCGCCGTCCGAGTCGGTCCCGGAGTTTACGCAGAACATCAGCGTGGCGTTGTCCAGATCGTTGGTGCTGGCGCCCGTGAAGACCTCGTAGACCCCGGACTCCGTGCCCTGGCCGATGCCGGCGGAGCCCTCGGGGATGCTCTCGGACTCAGCGGTCAGATCCAGCTCGGAGGCGCCGCTGGCGCCGGTGCCGCAGCTCCATCCGGAGAGGGCGTCGGTGGGGGAGACGGTCTCGTAGGTGAGCAGCACCCGGCCATCCTCCAGGAGGATCATGGAGAAGGTGTTGGGGTTGGAGGTGCCGTACTCGTAGACGCCGCGGAAGTAGACGCCGATGGCGTCCTCGTGCTCCACCCAGTACACGGTGCCGCCGCTGCTGGGGTTCAGGTCGTCCCAGAGTCCCGCCACGGAGCGCGCGCTGTTCATGGTCGACGCGGACTCGGAGTAGCTGGTGTCGCTGAAGCCGAAGGTCAGCCGACCGTTCGATGACACGTAGGCCGAGGAGTAGCTGGTGCCGCAGAACTCGAAGCTGAAGTCAGCGAAGTTCAGCAGCGAGGTCGAGTCGTCGCTCAGCGAGACGGCTACCGGGGTGTCGGGGTCGAGGCCGTCGACGAAGCCGTCGCAGTCGTTGTCGACGCCGTCGGTGGTGTCCTCGAAGGCGTAGGGGTAGACCGTGTTGTTGCTGTCGTCGCAGTCGTCCTGACAGTTCAGGAAGCCGTCGCCGTCCTCGTCGATGGTCCCCACCAGGCCGTCGCAGTTGTAGTCGTTGGGATCCTCACAGTCGTCCTCGACCGCGGCCGGGTTGTAGGCGGTGTCCGTGTCGTCGCAGTCGCCGTCGGCGGCGACGTAGTCGGTGGGCACCTCGCAGAGGTCCACGTAGGTGAAGTCGTCGCCGTAGGTGTCGCCGTCGTCGTCCAGGTACCAGCGAGTGGTGCCTGTCACCCCTGGATCGTCGTCCTCCGAGAGGCCGTTGCAGTCCTCGTCCACGTCCGCCGGGTCGCAGATCTCGTCGGCGCCCGGGTTGACCCCGTCGTCCCGATCGTCACAGTCGAAGGCCTCGTTGTAGCCGTCCTGATCGAGGTCGTCGTCCAGGGTCGTCGGGTCACAGTCGTTGTCGACGCCGTCATACTCGACCTCGTCCATGTGGGGGCCGACGATGTCATTGTCGTCGTCGCAGTCGCCGTCCTCGGGGGAGTAGCCGTCGTTGTCCCGGTCCAGCGAGCCGCAGGGCGGGTTGACGGCGCCGGGGGTGCCGAGGTCGGTGCCGACGTTCCAGGGCTCGGCGCCGGGGCACCAGAGGCCGCCGAGATCGTTGTCGGTGGTGTTCAGGAAGTCGGGGTCCAGGCTGATGGAGGCGCCGGAGGTGTCGGGGAAGGTCTCCCCGTCGTCCCAGAGGACCTCGTCGAGGAGGACATCGCCGGCGTAGACCGCCAGCCCGCCGGACTCGTTTGCGAGGCTGATGAGGGCATCGTAGGCGTAGTCGGGGCTCAGGCCGCCGTTGCTGCTGATCTCCCCCGAGGAGGAGAGCAGGCCGTAGCCGCCAGCCTCCAGGGCGATCAGGCTGTCGCTGGCGACCGCGTGCTCGCCGGTGGGGGTCACCAGGCGCAGGCCGTCGAGGTACAGCGTGCGATCGCTCATGTTCAGGAGCTCGATCCACTCGCCGTTGGGGTCCGAGATCATCTCGGGGTTGACCAGCACCTCGGTGATCACCAGATCGCCCTCGGCCCACATCCCCTCGTCGACCAGACCGTCGCAGTCCTCATCGACCAGGCTCCCGTCGACCTCGGCGGCGCCCGGGTTGATGTCGCGGTCGGAGTCGTCGCAGTCGAGGCTCTCGGCGTCCATGTCCTCGGCGCCGCAGGGGAACCAGCCGTCGCCGTCGAGATCGTAGCCCTCATCGACGAGGCCGTCGCCGTCGTTGTCCAGCCCGTCGCAGTCCTCGCTGTCCAGACAGTCGGGCAGATCGTCGCCGTCTCCGTCCGCGAAGTCTTCGTCGATGGTGCCGTCGCCGTCGTTGTCCAGCCCGTCGCAGTCCTCGGAGTCCACGCAGTCGGGGACCTCGTCGGCGTCGACGTCGGAGTAGCCCTCATCGGCGACGCCGTTGCAGTTGTCGTCGGCGCCGTTGCAGAGCTCCTCGGCGCCGGGGAAGACGGCGGGATCGGCGTCATTGCAGTCGTCGAAGACGTCGTAGCCGTCTCCGTCGGCGTCCTCGACGACGGTGCCGGTGTCGGTGTCCACGGCGACGGTACCGGTCTCGTCTGCGGGCTTGTCGCAGGCGATCAGAGTGAGGACAAGTGAAAGAAACGTCATCAGGGCTGCCTGTGCGAGATGGGACTGCGGCCATCAGGATACGACGTAGCGGGCCTTTGCGCGAAGCGTGTATGGTCTGCCACCTGCCAGATGGTGATCTTGATGACTCTGATACTCGCCCTCCTGCTCGCCGGTCCGCTGCACGCGGAGGAGAGCCATACGCAAGGATACGAGGGTGATATCGTCAACGGGACCATGCACGGTGAGGGCAGCTTCATCTACGGCAACGGCGACGTCTACGAGGGCGGGTGGGTCAACGGAAAGCGGCACGGGTTCGGCACATACACCTCCACGGCGGGATCGGTGTATGTGGGCGGGTGGAAGGAGAACCGCAAGCACGGTGAGGGCACATACACCTCCGCGGCGGGCACGGTGTATGTGGGCGGCTGGGTCGACGGCAAGAAGAGCGGCGCGGGGGTGCTCACAAAGTCCTCGGGCACGCGCCTGGAGGCGACCTGGGTGGACGGCCAGATCGCGGGGCACGGCGTCTCGGTGACCCCTGACGGCATTCGCTACGAGGGCGAGTACGCCGCCGGTCGGCGGGAGGGCAAGGGCTCGGCGCTCTACCCGGACGGCAGTCACTACGACGGCGACTTCCACGACGATCACCCCCACGGCCACGGCGTGATGACCTGGAGCGACGGCACCATCTACGAGGGCGCCTTCCGCTCCGGTGAGCGCAGCGGCGAGGGCCGCTACCTCTACGCAAACGGCGACCGCTTCGAGGGCTCGTGGGAGGGCAACCGAATGCACGGGTACGGCGTGGTCGACAAGGCCAACGGCTACCGGTACGAGGGCGAGTGGCGGCGCGGCGAGATGATGTGGCAGCGGGCCGTGACGCTCCCGGAGGACGGCGCCGGTGACGCCGAGCAGGCCGAAGGTGCCCCCGCGGAGGTCGCCACCGAGGCCGCCGCCGAGGCCGACGAGAAGAAGCGCCGCCGCTGAGCGGCGCTGAACGTCCATGGAGATCCGCGCCTTCGCCGAGCAGGTGCTGTTCGGCGACACCCTCGACGACAAGCTGATTCTCCCGGGGCGCGTCACCGACGAGCGCCCCGGCGCGCCGGCGCGCACCCCGACCTTCCCCAGTCGCCCCGCCGCGCTGGCGCTGGACGTCGGGCGGGTGAAGGCCCGGTTCCCTGGCGCCGGGCGGCTCGAGAGCCCGCGGCAGCGGGGGGAGGTGCTCCACTTCTTCGCCAACCACGAGCTGCTGGCGCTGGAGCTGATGGCGCTGATGCTGCTCCGCTTCCCGGAGGCCCCCGCGGCCTTCCGGGCGGGGCTGGTCGGCATCATGATCGACGAGCAGCGCCACATGAAGCTCTACCTCGATCGCATGGCGGACTGCGGCGTGGAGCTGGGCGTCATCCCGGTGAGCGCGTTCTTCTGGACCTGCCTCGCGGAGGTGCCGGATCCGCTCCGCTTCGTGGCGGGCATGAGCCTGACCTTTGAGCAGGCGAACCTGGACTACAGCCTCCACTACGAGCGCGCCTTCAGCGACGCCGGTGACGCCGAGACGGCGGCGGTCCTGCGGCGCGTCTACGAGGACGAGGTGCGCCACGTGCGGCACGGCCTGGAGTGGTTCAGGGCCTGGAAGGCGCCGTCGATGAGCGACTTCGAGGCGCACGCCGCCTCGCTGGAGGCGCCGCTCAGCCTGGCCCGCGCGCGCGGCATGGCGCCGGATCGGGCGTCGCGGCTGAAGGCGGGGCTCAGCGAGGACTACATCGACGCGCTGGAGGTCTACGCGCGCTCCAAGGGCCGGCCCCCCACGGTGCGCTGGTTCGATCCGTCCGTGGAGCTTCGGGTCGGCGCCGGTCGCGCGGAGATGCCGCGGGCGGTGGTGCGGACCCTGACCCGGGATCTGGAGACGCTGCCGATGTTCCTGGGGGCGGCCGATGACGTCGTGCTCGTGTCCGAGCGGCCGGACCGGAGCTTCCTGGCGGGGCTCGTCGCCGCTGGCTTCCAGCCCCCCGAGTTCGTCAGCGCGCCGGCTCAGCTCGCCGAGCGCCAGGTGGGCGCGCTGGAGCCGTGGGGGTGGGGACCGGGCGTCGAGGATGCGGCGGGCCCCCTGGCCCGCGGCGGGCGCGTGCCGGAGTACAGCCGCTGGTCCAGGGCCTTCGGCAAGGACTGGAGCGCCGGGCTGCTGGAGGGGATCCTGGCGGACTGGGACGCGGACTGGCTCGGCGGTGAGGTGGCGGTGTGCCGTGACGACGCCGAGGTGCGCGCGGCGCTGGAGCGCTGGCCCGACGCCTGGATCAAGGCGCCGTTCTCAGCCAGCGGTCAGGGCCGGGTCCACCGTCGGGGCGGGTGGCAGGCCGGACAGGAGCGCTGGCTGGAGCAGGCGCTGGCTGGCTTCGGGCGGGTCGTGGTGGAGCCACACCTGGACGCGGTGTTCGAGTTCTCGGTGCTGATCCGGGTGGGGGAGTCCACCCGGCGTCTGGGCTTCGGGCGGTCCCTGGCGGACTCTCGCGGTCAGTACAAGGGCTCGGTGCTCGGGCCGCTGCGGCAGGGGCTGGAGCGCCCGGTGCTGCGGTTCCTGTCGGGCGACGGGCGCGACCCGCGCCGGCTGGATGAGTCGGGCCAGCGCATCGCCGACGCCGTGGGCGGCGCGCTGGCTGCCCTCGGGTTTCGCGGGCTCGCCGGGGTGGACGTGATGATCTACCGGGCGGCGGACGGCGCGCTGCGGATGCGGCCGATCCTGGAGGTCAACCCGCGGGCGACCATGGGACACGTGGCTCACGGGATCGGGCGGAGCCTCGCCCACGGCGCGGTGGGCGTGATGACGCTGGTCTCCAGCGCCCAGGCCCGGCGCGCGGGCTTCGGTTCGCCCGGCGAGCTGGCGGCGCGCGCTGCGGCCGCCGCCGGGGCGCCGCGGTTGCTGAAGGGGCGGCTCAGCGGCGGCGTGGTGCCGCTGACAGACCCGGCGCGGGCCGCGCGCTTTGTGGCGCTGCTGAGCGCTGGGCGGCGGCTCTCGGAGTGCCGGGACGCGCTCGCGATGGCGGGCGTTCAGGTGCCGGGGCTCGACGGCTTGATGGTCGGGCGATAGCTCAAGCTCATGTTCATCTTCCTCCTTGTTGCGTGCGGTGTGGATCAGGACAACTTCGCCGAGAAGTTCGGCGAGATCTCCTGTGATCAGGGCCTCGAGTGCGAGCTCGACGGCTACGACCAGTACGCGGACGCCGATGAGTGCGTTCCCCAGGCCGCCGCGGACTGGCTGGCCGTGGCGGAGCTCGGCGACGAGTTCGACTGCAGCCTGGACTACGAGTTCGCGGCGGACTGCCTGAAGATCTTCAAGAAGTCCGACTGCGACGCGGTCGCTGACCGGTCCTGGGAGAGCGAGGGCGAGTGCGCCGAGCTGTTCGCTTGCGTCACCGAGTAGGCCCTGAGTAGCCTCGGGGCTGCCGGCAGCGCAGTCAGTCCACCGGTCGCAGATCCGCGACGGTCGCGCTGGCGACCTGGATCTCCCCGCGCTTGAGGGACAGATCCGCGATGGTGCACATCTGCAGCGCGGTCCCCTCGCACTGAATGCAGTGCTTGAGATCGTTCGACGCGGCGCGCAGCGGCCCCTTCAGCGCCGCCGGCAGCCGCTCGGCGCTCCGGGTGAGCGCGCGGAGCTTGTCCTCGGCCTTCGCCTGCTGGCCCCCGCAGTTGGGATCCGCGACCGCTCGCAGCTTCTCCATGTCCTGGCCGAGCTGCCAGACCTCCCGCAGCCCCTCCAGGATCTCGTTGGCCTCCGCGCGGGCGCCCTCACCGCTCAGGCTGCCCGAGCCCGCGTCCACGGTGAACTCCTGGGTGGTCTCGACCTTGACGCCCATATCCGACTCGATGACGGCGTCGCCGACCAGCCGCTCTCCGCCCTCGCCGATCACCGCCTTGACCGCGTCGGGCTGAGAGCGGGGCAGGGACATGGCGACGCGCGCCGCGTAGTCGCCGCTGCCCATCCCCTCATCGGGACCAAAGGGACCGGCGCTGTAGGCGCCGTCTCGGACGGAGGCGATGTCCTGGGTGGTGAAGTCGTCCTCTCCCTCCAGCGTGACCACCAGCATGGTCCCGTCCGGCAGGTTGGTGCGCCCGTCGACCATCGGCCGGCCGTCGCTGGGAACCTCAACTTCGACCTCCAGCCAGACGACGATCGGCTTGTCTTCGCCCGCGGACACCGGGGCGGGAACCTCGCCCGCCAGCACCCCTGCGATGGGATCATCTGTCGGCGCGGGGGCCACCACCGCGGCCGGATCGGGCTCGGGAACCACCAGCGGCTCGTCGGGCTCGGAGGGCTGGCACGCGACCAGCAGCGCCGCTGCGATGAGTGGGATCCGGGACATTGGTGACTCCTGCCTGATGCCGCGGGAGTTTACCTCCTGCGGCGTACCTCCGACCCCTCATCGACCCTCACCGGGGACGTTGGAGGGAACTTCCGGTTGAACCGGCAACGTGAGGGGGCATACAATCGGGCCACCACAGCTCGAAAAACCAAGAGAAGAGAGGACTCACCCATGAATGCCAAGCCGCTCGGCTGCGCGCTGGTCGCGCTCCTGGTCCCCAATGTCGTCCACGCCGCGAGCATCACCGTCGATCGGTACGGCGGCGGCGACTACACGGACATTCAGGACGCCATCGACGCCTCCAGCGACGGTGACGAGATCACCGTCAACGCCGCGACCTACTACGAGTCCATCGACTTCGGCGGCAAGAACGTCTCCGTCGTCTCGGCGTCGGGCTCCTCCTCCACCATCATCGACGCCGGCGGGAGCACCCAGTACGCCATCACCATGTCGAACGGTGAGACGAGCGACGCCGTGCTCGAGGGCTTCACGGTCCGCAACAGCACCCTGAACGGCATCTACCTTGAGGGCACCTCCGGTGTCTTCCGGGATGTCTCCGTCCGCGACATGGGCTCCACCAGCTACAACGGCTCGGGTGTCTATATCGACGGCGGCTCGCCGACCTTCCAGAGCTCCGAGTTCGCCGGCAACACCGGCTACTACGGCGGCACCGTCTACATCACCGGCGGCGCGAGCCCCACCTTTGAGTACACGGAGTTCACCGGCAGCTACGGCTACTACGGCGGCGCCATCTACCTGGACACGGGGCTGCTGACCCTCACCAACTCCGAGTTCAACGGCAACGACGTCTACTACCAGGGCGGCGCCATCTACATGGCGAGCGACTCGGTGATGTCCAGCACCAACACGGACTACGAGGGCAACCGCACCTACTACGGCAACGGCGCGGGCATCTTCGCCGACGACAGCGCCGACGTCATCATCGACGACGGTGAGTTCGACGGCAACTACGCCGGCTACTCCTCCTGGAACTACTCCGGCGGCGCGGTCTATCTCTCCGACAACGCCACCCTGGACGTCTCCAGCGCCCGCTTCATCGGCAACGACGCCCGCAACGGTGGCGCCATCGGCGCCATCGACAACGTCGTGGTCACCAGCGCCGACAACACCTTCTCCGAGAACTACGCCTACTACGGCGGCGCGTTCTACGGCGAGGACTCCAACGTCTTCACGGACTCCGGGTCCACCTTCGACTCGCAGAACATCCCCTACAGCGGCGGCGTCATCTACGCCTACCAGCTGAATGACCTGAGCTTCACGGACTCCGAGTTCACGGGCAACACGGCGGGTGACTACGGCGGCGCCATCTACGCCTACAGCACCAACACCCTGACCCTCGACGGCATCACCGCGACGTCCAACACCTCCACCAACGACCAGGGCGGCGTGGTGTGGGCCTACACGGCCAACCAGGTGCAGGTCATCGACTCGACGTTCGAGGACAACTACGCGTACTACGGCGGCGCCATCGGCGCGCAGTACGACAGCACGCTGACCGTCAGCGGCTCGACGTTCCTGAACAACTACGCGTACTACAGCGGCGGCGGCATCTACCTGTACTACCTGAACACCCAGAGCTACGGCGCCGTCAACATCAGCGACTCGACCTTCGACGGGAACATCGCCGCCAACCGCTACGGCGGCGCGGTGTACCACTACTACTACACCGAGGTCGAGTACGAAGACTCGGACTTCCTGAACAACTACTCGCACTACAGCGGCGGCGCGGTCTACTCCGAGTACTACTCGGCGCCCGAGTTCGTGAACCTGACGTTCACCGACAACGCCACCTACGGCGCCAGCTACGGCGGCGGCGCGGCCATGGTCCAGCAGGCCTACGCCACCTTCTTCGTCACCGGCACCACCTTCGACGGCAACAGCGCGGACTACGGCTACGGCGGCGCGCTGAACGTGTACCACAACACGAACCTCGAGCTGTACAACTCGACGCTGGACAACAACACGTCGTACTACAGCGGCGGCGGACTGTATTACTACTACTACGGTCGCGCGAACCTCTACAACACGACCTTCGACAACAACCAGTCGCAGTACGGCTACGGCGGCGGTCTGTATTTCTACGCCTACGCCGGCAACACCTACGACCTGACGCTGCAGTCGACGGCCTTCACCAACAACACCACCTACTACCACGGCGGCGGCGCGTACATCGACGCGGTCGATGACCTGGTGATCGCCGACAGCACCTTCGACTACAACACCGCCAACAGCTCCTCCAGCAGCTACAGCGGCGGCGGCGTCTACAACTACCGGGCGGACAGCTTCAACCTGACCGCGACCCGGTTCTGTATGAACGACGCCTACTACGGTGGCGGCCTCTGGTCCTACTACACCGACAGCGGCGTGGGCAGCGACGAGTGGACCAACAACGTCTGGCAGGAGAACTACGCGGTCTACGGTGGCGGCGCCTACCTGACCACGCACTACTACAACGAGCTCATCAACAACACCTTCATCGGCAACGAGGCCTCCACCACGGGCGGCGCGCTCTACCTGACCGCGAACCACGGTTACCTCTCCGGTGAGTTCGTCAACAACATCGTGGCCTACACCGGCGGCGGCGACGGCGTCTACGTCGACTCCTCCACCGCCGGCTACTTCAGCGGCTACTCGGACTACAACGACTGGTACGACAACTCGGGCGCTGACCTGGGCGGCTCGCTGTCCGTCATCCCGGGCAGCAGCAGCCTGACCGACCAGCCGATGTTCGTGGACTACAGCGAGGACGGCGACTGCGACAACGACAACCTGGCGCTGGCCTCCACGAGCGCCCTCATCGACGCGGGTGACACCTCCATCCTCGACGCGGACGGCGGCCCCAGCGACATCGGCGCCTACGGCGGCCCCGACGCGCCCATCACGGACGCGGACGAGGACGGCTTCTACTCCAACGAGGACTGCGACGACGCCGACGCGGACGTGAACCCCGACGCGGAGGAGGTCGCCTACGACGGCATCGACAACGACTGCGCCGACGGCGACCTGACCGACGTCGACGGCGACGGCTTCGACTCCGATCTGGTCGGCGGCACCGACTGCGACGACGACGAGGCCGCGGTCAACCCCGACGCCACCGAGGTCGCCTACGACTACATCGACAACGACTGTGTCGACGGTGACCTGACGGACGTCGACGGCGACGGCTTCGACTCCACCGAGGTCGGCGGCGCCGACTGTGACGACGACGAGGCCGCGGTCAACCCCGACGCCACTGAGGTCGAGTACGACGGCATCGACAACGACTGCCTCGACGGCGACCTGACGGATGTGGACGAGGACGGCTTCGACTCCACCGAGGTCGGCGGCACCGACTGTGACGACGACGACGCCGACATCAACCCCGACGCGGAGGAGGTCGCCTACGACGGCATCGACAACGACTGCGCCGACGGCGACCTGACGGATGTGGACGGCGACGGCTTCGACGGCGGCATCGGCGGCGACGACTGCGACGACGACGAGGCAGCGGTCAACCCCGACGCCACCGAGATCTGCGACGGCATCGACAACAACTGCGACGGCACCATCGACGACGACGCGGACGAGGTCGCCACCTGGTACGCGGACGCGGACGAGGACGGCTACGGCGACGCCGACACCACGATCGAGTCCTGTGACATCCCCGACGGCTACGTCGCGGACAGCACGGACTGTGACGACGACGACGCTGACATCAGCCCCGCCGACTTCGAGGTCTGTGACGGCGTCGACAACGACTGCGACACCGAGATCGATGAGGACGACGCCATCAACGCGGAGACCTGGTACGAGGACTCCGACCGCGACGGCTTCGGCGACGCCGACTCGACCTACGACGCCTGCGACGTGCCGCTGGGCTACACCGACAACGCCGATGACTGTGACGACACGCTGGACGTGGTGAACCCCGACGCGGACGAGCTGTGCAGCGACACCATCGACAACAACTGCGACGGTGAGATCAACGAGGACTCGGCGGTCGACGCGTCGACCTGGTACCGCGACTTCGACGAGGATGACTTCGGCAACGTCCTCGAGACCACCGCGGCCTGCGACGCGCCCGAGGGCTACACCGGCGACGACACCGACTGCGACGATCTGGACGCCACGACCTACCCCGACGCCCCCGAGATCTGCGACGGCCTCGACAACGACTGTGACACCATCATCGACGAAGACGCCGACGAGCTGGCGGTCTGGTACCTGGACGACGACAGCGACGGCTTCGGCGACCCCAGCACCAGCGTCGAGAGCTGCGAGGCGCCCACCGACTACGTCAACAACGCCAACGACTGCGACGACGGCGACACCACCATCAACCCGCTCGCCGACGAGTACTGCGACACGCTGGACAACGACTGCGACGAGTTGATTGATGAGGACGCCGTCGACGCCTCCGTCTGGTACGCGGACAACGACAACGACAGCTACGGCACCGCCGACAGCACGACGGAGTCCTGCGACGTGCCGCTCGGTTACACCGACAACGCGCTGGACTGCGACGACGACGACACCTTCGTGAACCCCGGCGTCGCCGAGAACTGGTACGACGGCATCGATCAGAACTGTGACGAGCTGAACGACTTCGACCAGGACCTCGACGGCTACGTGGCTGATGGGTACGAGACGGAGGTCGGCGGCACCGCGACGGACTTCGGTGACTGCGACGACACCGACGCGGACATCACCCCGGACGCCGAGGAGATCCCTGGCGACGGTGTCGACAACGACTGCGACAGCTTCGTTGATGAGACCGATGGCGGCGACACCGGCGACACCGGCGGCGGCGACGACACCGGCGACACCGGCGGCGGCGACGACACCGGCACCACCGGCGATGACACCGGCACCACGGGTGACGACACCGGCACCACCGGCGACGACACCGGCACCACCGGCGACGACACCGGCACCACGGGTGACGACACCGGCACCACCGGCGACGACACCGGCACCACGGGCGGTGATGACACGGGCACCACGGGCGGCGACGACACCGGGGGCACCACGGGCCCCGGCACCGGCGACGACACCAGCACCACCGGTGATGACGGCGGCGTGATCGATACCGGCGAGACCGTCGACGGTGATCCCGACGACGAGGATGACGGCAAGGGCTGCGGCTGCGCCTCCACCGAGCCCCCGGCGTCCGGCGGACTCGCCTGGATCGGCGGAATCCTCGGCCTCGCCTTCATCCGCCGGCGCCGCAACAAGTAGCGCTATCGGGTGTTCAACCCCCCGGCGGAGCTCAGGCGCCGTCGGGGGGTTGTTGTCTCTGGTGTATCAACACGGCCGTGTGCACCGGGCGGACCCGGCCGCTGCCGCCGCCGCTCACCACCTCGGTGCTCGCCAGATCGACGGTGCGCCCTCCGACGGCCATGCGCTTGGAGGAGCCGCCGTCCAGGTTCATGGCGGTCTCACAGCCGAGCGCGATCATCAGCCGGGCGAGCCCGCCGAGCGTCATGCCCAGCGCCCGGTGGAAGTTGCGGCCGTCCACCGCGGCGAAGAAGACGGCTCCGTCGGTGGTGAGCCCCGCGGCCATTCGAGGCAGCAGGTTTCTGTCGCCGGTCTCGTCGCCGGAGAAGGTGCGCGGCGGCGCGGTCCCCTGGAAGTCCTCCCGTCGGAGCGCCTCGGCCAGCTCGGTGAACGCGGGGGCGCCGGCGCGCACGAGCACGGGGCCGCCGGCGACCGCCTCGCTCACAGGCTCGCCCTCGATCTCCGCGCCCCAGTGGACCTCGGCGCCTGCTGGCGGCGGCGGCGCCGGGAGGTGGACCACGAGCCCGGCGAGGGGAACCGCGAGCGGAGCGCTGCCCGAGGCGACGACCCGATCGCCCACGATCGCCACGGCCGCGCAGTCCTCGGCGGCGGGGCTCATCTCTCCAAAGGCGCGGTTGTAGGCGACAACGCCCGGCTGGTCGGGGGCGTTGACAGCGCTGATGGTGACGTCCCGGTCGCCCACCCGGAGCGAGGTGGGCCCGATGACGGCGATCCCAGGTGAGCGGCCGCCGATGAGCGCGGCCCGTCGGAGCACCGGCGGGGACAGCACCCGGCCGCCCGAGACCAGCACGCCGACGGGATCGGTGCGGGCGCTGGGCGGGTGGATGTCGGGCTCGGAGTAGAGGAAGAAGCCCCCGGAGACCCCCGCCGCGGCCCCGGCGGACGCGACGAACGCGGCGAAGTCCGGCTCCCCCCGGCAGTCCACACACCGCAGGCTGGCGGCCCCGGGCGCCACCCGCAGGAGGTTGATGTAGGCGGGGCCTTCGTCGAGCTGACCTTCGAGGGTCGCGTGCGCGATGCCTGGCGCCACCTGGGACCAGGCCGCGGACGCCACGAGCGCCTCCAGCGTCAGCGGCGGCACGCCGCTCTCGGCGCGCTGCAGCGCGTGGTAGAGCACGCCTGCCCGGCTGTAGTAGAAGTCGGCGATGGCGCGCACGCGGAGCGCCCGGGGAGGGGGCCCCTCCAGCGCGCCGCGTGTTCGCTCATGGAGACCAACCGCCAGCACCCGCGCCGCGTCCGATGACTCGGAGAGCTCGCGCAGCCGCTGGGAGACCGCGAGGAAGCGGCGGGCGAACATGCTCGCCTGCCCGGGGTCCACCTCGCCGCTCAGGGTGGCCGTGATGCGATCGCCGAGCTCGGCGGTGAGTGTCATGGCAGCTCGCTCCAGCGCCTCAAAGTCGTCACCTGGCGGCGCGCTCCCGGGGGTCTCGAAGGCCTCCAGGAGGGCACACCAGCGCGGGTCCAGGCGCCGCTCGATGAGGAAGCGCGCGCAGGTCCGTATCCAATCCGCTTTGGTCTCGTACATTTCTGCACCCTTCCCGGTGGGTGTAGCATCTGCTCACCATGCTGACGCTATTCCTGTTTGCCTGCACGACCAAGGACCTGCCGCCGCCCCCGAGCGCGGCCGATGACGACACCGGTACGCTCGACGTCACCGGGACCGACAGCGACACGGGCGCGTCGCCGGGGGAGACCGGCGACCCGACGGAGACCGCTCCCCCCGATGAGACCGCGACGGGCACGGAGACCGGTGAGACCGGCGACGCGCTGCCGGCGCTGACCGGTGAGTGTGTCGCGCCGACGGAGCTGGCGGACGATCCACTGGTCGTGACCGGGGCCTACGGCACTCCGGCCGCCAAGGAGATCGAGTTTGAGCTGATCAGCGTCGATCGATCCGTCGACGGGGCCTACGTCTACGCCTCGGGGCAGGGCGGGGTGCAGATCTTCGGGATCGAGGGCGGCATCAGCAAGGTCGGCACCTACTCCGGCCCCCGGAACTACTGGTTCGACGTCACCACGCTCAGCAGCTCGCTGGTCGCTGTCTCGCACTGGGAGTACGGCGTCGAGCTGGTGATGGTCAACAACCCCTCGACCCCCAACTCGGTCGCCGCGCTGGACGTGCCCTCGGCCTCTCGCACGGTCGGCGACGGCGACACGCTGTACGCCCTGTCCTTCGAGGGCGCGGTGATGGCCTTCGACATCTCGACCCCCAGCAGCCCGGCCGAACGCTGGACGCTGGAGGGCCTCGGCTCGCCGCGCGGGATGGCGCTGACCGAGGACTACGCCTACCTCGCGGACAGCCAGCTCGGGCTGCTGACCCTCTCCCGGCCTGAGAACGAGCGGGATCCCATGGCGGTGGTACACACCGTGCCCGACACGGGCGGGGTGCTGGATCTCGTCATCGACGGAGAGCACCTCTATGTGGCCGGCGGCAGCAGCGGGCTCCTGATCTACTCCCTCGCCGAGCCCGCCGCGCCGTCGCTGGTAGCCGCGCTGTCGCTCAACCGCTCGGTGCTCTCGGTCTCGGTCCTGGATGGCATCGCCTGGGTGGCCGCCTACGAGGACATCATCGCCATCGACGTCTCCGACCCGGCGGCGCCGCAGGCGCTGGCCGCCGAGCCCACCAACGAGCGCGCGATGGCCGTGCTGGCGGTGGAGGGGGGCGCCTACGCGGCGGCGTGGATGGAGCTCGTGGGCTTCGCCCTGGACACCAGCTCTCCCTCGCCTGAGATCGACCCCGGGCAGGACACGCTCTACATCGACCCCGACGGGGGAGTGACCGAGGCGCTGATCTACAACCGGGGCAGCAGCGAGCTCGTGATCTCGGGCGGCGGGGTGGAGGACGCGCGGTTCACCGTGGCCGCCGAGACTCACATCGCCCCGGGCGAGGCGGGCCTGGTGAGCCTGAACTTCGACGGGGGGGAGGGGGCGACGACCGCTCAGCTCTGCCTGGCCACCAACGACCCGGACGAGTCCGTGTTCGAGTGGCCCATCGCGACCTCGGAGAGCGCGAGCATCTACGGCGCCATCGGCCAGCCCGCGCCGGACTTTGAGCTGGTGGACGTCAGCGGTGAGCTGCATCGCCTCTCGGACTACCTCGGCTCTCCCATCTTCATCACCTGGTTCGCTACCTGGTGACCCACCTGCCCGTCCGAGGTCTCGGACGTCGAAGGGAGCCTGTGGCAGGAGTACGGTGACGAAGGGCTGGTGGTGCTCGGCGTCGCGGGCCTGAACAACGACGCCTATGCGTCCGTCCAGGATTTCACGGACTACCTGGGGCTGACCTTCCCCGTGCTCTATGACGAGGACGGGGAGGTGAACATGGCCTACGCCGCCTACGGGGACATCTCCTACGGCATCCTGGCGCCGCCGTCGGAGATGTTCATCGATGCGGAGGGCATCATCCGCTACTACGCCTACTCGTTCGATATTCACGAGGTGCAGTCGCTGGTCGAGGATGCCTTGAGGTAGAGTGTGGGTGGCCCCGACGGAGCTGACTGTGCTGTCCCTCCCTCTGTCCCTGCTGTTTGGCGGGCTGCTGGCTTGTAGCGACTACAAGCTCGAGAAGAAGAACGACGCCTCCCCGCCCGACGAGGAGGTGACGCAGCCGGACCGCCCGCAGGATGAGCAGCCGCCGGAGGACACGGGCACGCCCGACGAGACGGACCCGCCGGACCCGCCGGATCCACCGGACCCGCCGGCGGACACGGAGGACACGGAGGACACCGGCGAGCCGAGCTTCGACGACTGCGAGGACGGCTACTACGCGGACTACTTCAACCTGCCCGCGGATCACCCCGAGATGGAGCTGGACCTCGCCGGGCTGATGCCGGGGGATCTGCCGAGCAACCACGACTGGTGGGACACGGAGTACCTGGTGCGCCGGGAGGTCGACAACAACCTGGAGTTCGGCTCCGACTGGTGGCCCGTGAACGAGGGGCTCCCGGGCGACCCGCAGTACTTCGCGGTGCACTGGTTTGCCTACCTGTACATCCCCGCGGACGAGGTGGTGTACTTCGAGCTGGGGAGCGACGACGACTCCTGGGCCTACATCGACGGCGAGATGGTGGCTGATCTGGGCGGCATCCACGGCGTCGAGACGACCGTCTTTGCCTACGCCATGGAGGCCGGCGTGCACACGCTCGATCTGTATATGGCCGAGCGCCACACCTCGGGCGCCGGCTTCTGGTTCAAGTGGGCCTCGGAGAACCTGGGGTTCTACGCCTGCGAGTGAGCGCTGCAGCGGGTGCTGCCTTCCTTGACGCGGCGCTTGCACCGCTTGCCGGCCTTGGTGAGGGCCGCGCAGCGCCAGGGCTCGGGATCCACCGGCTCAGCGGGGGCCTCGGGCTGGTGGGATCGGCACCAGGTTGATCCCTTGAGCGGTCGACTCCGGCAGGGCTTGCCGGCCTTAGTCGTGCCGGCGCAGCGGATGTCCTCGGACCTGGGGGGCTCGGGGTCGGGCTCGGGTTCAGGCTCGGGATCCAGCAGGTCGTAGTCGGCGAGCTCCGCAGCCGGCAGCTCGACGGTGGGTTCATCCTCGGGCTCCAGGGCCACGCCCGCGGGGGCGAGCACCATCAGCGTCTCGAAGGCGTCCACAAAGCCCGCGGCGATGACCTGGGGATCGGGAACCAGCGAGGCGTCGGTGACGACCGAGAGGCGCACCTCGCCCGCGAGCTGGAGCAAGCCCAGCCCCAGCCCCAGCCCGCCGGCTCGCGGGGGCCACAGGGCGGCGGCGGTGACGTTCTCGCTGCAGAGCGTCAGGGCGTCGGGACCGCCGGAGTGCTCGACGAGCGCGGCGGTGGCGCGGGCCCCGAAGAAGCTCATCAGCAGTCGATCGAAGGCGGCGGGCATCCGCCCCATGGCCGTGAGCAGCGCGAAGTCGGTGATCGTCGGCGGCTCCGCCTCCGGGGCGAAGCCCTGAGCTCGCAGCGCGTCGACGCGCTCCCTCGGGCCGATGCGTCCCACGGGAAGCGTCACGTGGCACAGGCCGAAGCGGTTGCCCGTGCTGGTGGTCGCGCCGAGGGGGCGCAGGTCCACCTGGATGAAGGCGCCCACCGACTCCACCAGGCTGCCCCGATCCTCCAGGTACACCCGCAGCGCGCCGGTCACCGCGGTCAGCAGCGCGCCGCTCACGGTGGTGCCCAGGGCGTGGGCGGCCCACCTGGCGTCGGACATCGACACGGGGGCTGAGAGCGCGGCCCGCTTCACGGGGCCGAGGATCCCGCGCAGCACGGTCGCGGTCTCCGAGGGCGCGGACATGAGCCTGGTGAGCGCGCCGGACTCGGCCGCGTGGGCCTCGGCGCGGGCGTCGCCGGGCGGGCTGTCGGTCAGGGACAGCAGCAGGCGGGCGGCCCCCGCGCTGTCCACGAGGCACTGGTGGGCGCAGAGCAGCAGCGCCCCCGAGCCGTCGTCGTCCCGGGCCAGCACCAGCCGCCAGGGCGGGCGGGTCTGGGGCAGGGGGCGGCTGATGACATCGCCAGCCAGGGCCGCGAGGCCCTCGTCGCCGCCGGGCGCGGGCAGCCGGCGGACCTGGAGGTGTCGGGTGACGGCGAAGTCCGGATCGTCCTCCCAGGACGCCCCGCTGAGGGGGAAGCGCGCCGGCACTACCCGCCGCCGCAGGCTGGGCTGGCGGGCGATCAGGCGCTCCACCACCGCGGCCTCCAGCGCGTCGGGCTCCGGGCACTTCGCGAGCTTGAGCGCCGCGGTGACGGTCATCAGGTTCGACGGCTCATCCATCTGCAGCCACGCTGCGTCAGCGCCGCTCATCCGCACTCGATCGGCCACGCCTGCTCCTTGGGTACCGTCAGATGCCTCCTATAGCCTCTCGCGCTGCTGTGAACGCGCGTTGAGCTGGCTGTATCGTGGTATTCGAATCCTGCTGATCAACCTGTCCGTCATGCAGTCTGTGGGGCCCCATGTTTGTCTTCACCCGTTCGACATCACTTCTGGTGAGCCTGGCGCTGACGCCGCAGGCCGCGGCGGCGGCGGTCCACACCGTCGATGTGAGCGGCGGCGGCGACTTCACCAGCATCCAGGAGGCGATCGACGCGTCGTCGAGCGGTGACAGCATCAGCGTCGAGGCTGGCACGTACTACGAGGTGATCGACTTCGACGGCAAGGCGTTGGTGATCGCGTCGACGGGCGGGGCGGAGGTGACCACCATCGACGGGAACGGCGACGACGCCCATGTGGTCACCCTGAGCGGCGGCGAGGGCGCCTCCGCTGTGTTTGAGGGCTTCACGCTCCTGAACGGCGTCGAGCGGGGGCTGTACCTGGTCGAGGCCGAGGCGACCCTCCGCGATCTGGTGCTGCGGGACATGGGCGAGAGCACCGACGACGGAACGGACGACGGCGGGGGCGCGGATACGGGGGATGCGGACACTGGCGACGCGGAGCCGGGCGATGCGGAGCCGGGCGACGGCGGCACCGGCAGTGACGACAAGGGCTGCGCCGCCGCTGGGACGCAGCCGCCGACCGGCTGGCTGCTGACCCTGTTCGGCCTCCTCGGGCTCCGCCGCGGTCGGATCAGCCGTTCAGGGCCGCCGCGTGGTGCGCGAAGTGATCGCCGATGAAGGAGGCGATGAAGTAGTAGCTGTGGTCGTAGCCCGGGTGCCGGCGCAGGGTCAGCGGATGATCCGCGGCGGCGGCGGCGGCCTCCAGGGCCTCCGGCTTGAGCTGGCCCTCGAGGAAGCCATCGGACTCACCCTGATCGACGAGGATGGGGAGCCGCTCTTCGGCGCCGGCGATGAGTCGGCTGGCGTCGTGGGCGGCCCAGAGTGAGCGATCCGGGCCGAGGTAGGCGGAGAAGGCCTTCTCGCCCCAGGGCACATCGACCGGCGCGCAGATGGGCGCGAAGGCCGAGACCGACCGGTAGCGACCGGGGTTCTTCAGGGCGATGGTGAGCGCGCCGTGGCCGCCCATCGAGTGACCGGTGATGCCCTGGCGGCTCAGATCCACCGGCGCCAGCGCGGCCACCACGTCGGGCAGCTCGTGCACCACGTAGCTGTACATGCGGTAGTGATCCGCCCAGGGCTGCTCCGTGGCGTCCACATAGAAGCCGGCGCCCTGGCCCAGATCCCAGCCCTCGTCGTCCGCGACGGACTCGCCCCGGGGGCTCGTGTCCGGGCAGATCAGGATCAGGCCGTGCTCCGCGGCGTACCGCTGCGCGCCGGCCTTGGTGATCACGTTCTGCTCCGTGCAGGTGAGCCCGGAGAGGAACCAGAGCGCAGGCAGGAGCGGCCCCTCCTCGGCCAGGGCCTGAGGGGGCAGGTAGACGGCGAAGCGCACCTCGCAGCCGAGCTGGGCGCTCGTGTGACTGTAGACGCGCTGCTCGCCGCCGAAGCAGGCGGCGGAGGAGATCAGAACCGGTCGCATGAGGCTCTCTCTAGAAGGTGATGACCGATCGGATTGAGGCGCCCTCGTGCATGAGGTGGAAGGCGTGGTTGATCTCATCGAGCGGCATGGTGTGGGTGACGAAGGGATCCACCTTGATCTCTCCGGCGAGGTACCGCTCCACGTAGCCCGGCAGCTCGGTCCGGCCCTTCACGCCGCCGAACGCCGTACCTCGCCAGACCCGACCGGTGACGAGCTGGAAGGGGCGGGTGCTGATCTCCTGGCCCGAGCCGGCGACGCCGATGATGGTGGACTCGCCCCAGCCCTTGTGGCAGCACTCCAGCGCCGCGCGCATCAGCTCGACCTTGCCCACGCACTCGAAGGAGTAGTCCGCGCCGCCCTTGGTGAGGTCGACGATGACGTCCTGGATCGGATCGTCGTAGTCGGTGGGGTTCACGAAGTCGGTGGCGCCGAGCTGTCCGGCCATCTCGAACTTCGAGGGGTTGATGTCCACCACCACGATGCGGCCGGCCGCTGCCATGACCGCGCCCTGCACCACGCTCAGGCCGATGCCGCCGAGGCCGAAGACCACCACGGTGGAGCCCGGCGTGACCTTGGCGGTGTTCAGCACCGCGCCGATGCCGGTGGTGACGCCGCAGCCGAGCAGGCAGACCTTGTCGAGCGGCGCGGCCTTGTTGACCTTGGCGAGAGAGATCTCCGGCAGCACGGTGTACTCGGAGAAGGTCGAGGTGCCCATGTAGTGCACGATGGGCTTGCCGTTCTGGGAGAAGCGGCTCGTGCCGTCGGGCATCAGGCCCTTGCCCTGGGTGGCGCGGATGGACTGGCAGAGGTTGGTCTTGCCGGAGGTGCAGTAGTCGCAGACCTTGCACTCGGGGATGTAGAGGGGGATGACGTGGTCGCCGGGGGCGACGCTGGTGACGCCGGGGCCGACCTCCTCCACGACGCCGCCGCCTTCGTGGCCCAGCACCGCGGGGAACAGGCCCTCGGGATCGGCGCCGGACATGGTGTAGGCGTCCGTGTGGCACACGCCGCTCGCGACGATGCGGACCAGCACCTCACCCGCTCGGGGCCCGCCCACCTCAATCTCTTCGATCTCAAGATCCCGGCCTGCTTCCCAGGCGACTGCTGCGCGTGACTTCATGGTATTGCCCTCTCCGTTCAGGTCGGCGTGAGTGTACCGCGACGGCCGCTTGAGACTGTGTGTAGACTGCGGCCCATGGTCCTCTCAGCGGCGCTCCTCGGGGTTCTGGCGGGCGCCGCCGTCGCGGCGGCGCCCGCGGTGGCGGTCGCCATCCCGGACGGGGAATCGGCGGCGGACTGGTCCGGGCTCGCGGAGAGCGTCGGCTTCGCGCTGGGGGAGGCCCCCGGCTGCCCGGGGGTGGTGATCTCCGGGGAAGGACCGGAATGGCGGGTGGAGGTCTGCCGGGCGGGCGGTGAGCGGCGCGCGCTGATGCTGCCGGCGGGAGACAGCGCGGCGGCGCGGGATGAGGCGCTGATGAACGCGGCCCGGCTGCTGCACGGCCTCGGCGTCGTCGCGGGGGAGTTCGCGGTGGCGCCGCCGTCGCCGGACGCGGCGGGCCCTGAGAGCTCGGCGGGCGCGCTCGTCGCGGCGATCGCTGCGGCGCCGCGGCGCCGGGAGCAGACCGTGACGGCGATCGGGCCGGCGGTGAGCGAACCGACGGCGGGGATCGCCCCGCCGCTGGCTGTCGAGGGCGCCGCTGACTGGCTGGCGCCGGCGGTCGCGCCGACGGACGCGCGCTCGCCGGGGAGCCCCTGGCTGTCGCTCGGCGTCGGCGGGCGGGTCCGCGACGCCGCGCTCGGGGCCGGCGCCGTCGCGCTGTCGCTGGGCTGGGGCTGGCCCGGCGGGGCCCAGCTCGGGGTCGGCGGTGAGCTGACGGGGAGCCACGGGCTGACGCTCCCGGCGCTCGACGGTCTGGACTCCGCGATCCGTGAGCGCACCCTCTCCGCGAGCGTCGGCTACCTGCGGGGCCCCCTCGTCGCCTCGGCGGCGACCGGGTGGGCGCGCTGGGACGTGCTCCAGGGGGAGTCGCTGAACGCCACCATCTCCATCCTCTGGGGGGAGGCCTCGCTCCACGCCGCCCTGACCCGCGCCGGCGGCCTCGCGGTGGGGCCCGAGCTGCGCCTGCGCTACGACTACCGCGGCGGGGTGGTGACCCTCGACGGCGTGCCCCAGCAGCTCATGCCGCCGACGGCGCTGACCATCGGCCTGAAGGGGCGCCTCAGCCCGCCCGGGTGATCCCTCCGGCGATCGGGCGTCATAGTGGGGGTATGAGCGAACTCAATCACCTCGGCAACCTGATCGTCGCTGCCCGTGAGGGCGACATCCGGGCGCGTGAGCAGCTGGTGCGCCAGTGGCTCCCCACGGTGCTCGGCTGGTGTGTCCGCCTCGGCGGGCCGCTGATCGATCCCGAGGAGACGGCCCAGGACGTGATGATGATCGTCCTGGACAAGGTCCACAAGGTCTTCGACCCGGAGCGCTTCCCGTCCTGGCTGTTCGGCGTCACCCGCCGGGTCATCGCCAGGAACCGGCGCAGGGTGTGGATGCGACGCTGGGCGCCGGGGGGGCTGCCGGAGATGGCCTCCGAGGCGCCGGACGCTCACGCGAGGCTGGAGTCCAGCGAGCTGGGGCGCAGGGTCCAGGAGATCCTGCACGAGCTGCCGGCCAAGCAGCGCGAGGTGCTCGTGCTGGTGGACCTGGAGGAGCGCACCGCGATCGAGGTCGCCGCGCTGCTGGACATTCCGCCGGGGACCGTGAAGAGCCGGCTGCGGCTGGCGCGACAGAAGCTCAGGAAGCTGGGCGCGGAGCGGGGACTGGACGAGGCGATTCGCGCCGAAGGAGGGACGCCATGAGCTTGCGGGACGAGGAGCGCCTGGCGGCGATGCGCGCGGCGCTCTCCGCGCCGGAGGTCGCCGATGACGACGCGGTGCGGCGCGTGCTGGAGCGCTCGGGAGATCGAACCACCCGGGACTGGCTGCGGCACCTGCCCGAGGCCGACGCGGCGGCGGCGTGGCGCGTCGAGCGCGCTGTGATCGATCGCATCCATCAGGGCCCCCGCCGCGCCCGGCGCTGGGCGCCGGTGGTGATCGGCGTCGCCATCGCGGGGGCGGCGGCCGCGGCCGCGCTCCTCGACCCGGGCGCGCCCGTCGGCGCGGACACAGCCCCCGTCGCGGGGATCGCTCAGGCCGGCGGCGGCGGAGCGGAGGGCGACGGAGCGGAGGGCGACGGAGCGGTGGGCGCTGACGTGACGGCCCGCAGCCAGCTCCGGGAGGCCTATCGGCTGCTGAACCTCGGCGCGGGCGAGGCGGCCGCGCTGGACGCCGTGGCGCTCGGCCTCACCCTGGCGCCACCGGCGGAGGACCGCGCCGAGCTGCTCTACCTGCAGCTCTCGGTGCTCGATCGCATGGACCGCCCCGAGGACACGCTGGACGCCGCGGCGATCTATGTGACCGGCGGCTGGGCGGCGCAGCGCGCCGAGGTGCTGGGCACGGCGGCGCGATACGCGGCTATGCTCGAAGGATGCGACGCCGCGCTGCCGTACCTGGACGCCCTGCGCGGGGAGTTCCCAGACGCCCCGCCGCCGTCCGTGGACTGCCCGTTGCCGTGAGCAGGATACTGTCGGGGATGCTGCTGGGGGCGCTCTTCGTCTGCGGCTGCGAGCCCGCCAGGCTGCCCTTCAAGTCGATGGACGACGACACGCCGGGCGTGGACTCGGCGCCGTCGACCGTCGCGGTGGACTCCGATGAGAGCCTGGAGACCGGCGAGGACACCGAGGTGTTCCGCCCGCCCCTGAGCTACGACGACGATCGGGACGGCTACCGGGACATCCTCGCCCCCGACGGCAACGACTGCGACGACGACAACCCGGAGATTCACCCCGACGCCTGGGAGACCCTCGGCGACGACGTGGACTACGACTGCAACGGGGAGGCCAACCGGGCCAGGCTGCGCGGCGTGGACCTCACCTGGGAGAACCCGCGCACGCCCGTGTCGCAGATCGGGGAGCGGTGGGTGGTCGTGGGGCTGCTCCACGACGTCGAGGAGGGCTCGGGCACCCAGGCGTCGGCGCTGGTGTACGACAGGGACGCGCTGGCGGACGGCTACCGCGAGGTGCTGCTCTCTCAGGTGCCGATCGGCGCGCACGCGGGGCTGGAGCTGGCGCTCCGGGGCGACCTCCTGTACGGGGTGCTCGGCGGGCGGGACATCGAGGGCCTGATGATGCTGGGGCACAGCTGGAACCCGGCGCAGATCGAGCCCCCCTCGACCATGATCTCCCGCCACTACGGCAGCGGGGACTACCTGGTCACTGATATGGCCACGAGCCTGGAGCAGTGGGTGATGGTTGGCTGCACGCCGACCTCCCTGCACATCATGACCGGCGCCATCCCGGACTGGGACGACCCGGCGCAGGCGGAGCCTCGGGGGCGCTTCACCCTCACCCCCTCGGACGCGGACTTCACCACCTGCTTTGCTGAGGTGCAGGCGTCGCGCGGCTGGGCCACGGCCTGCGGGCCGAGCGGCTGCCGGACCTGGGCTCTCGAGAGCGGGGCGCTCCGGCGGGTGGCGCGCTGGGGGGAGCGGGCCTTTGAGTTTGTCGACGCGCCTGGGCGTTGGTTGGTGGGGTCGGAGGGGATCGAGGAGCGGTTGACGGCGCTGTATGCCTCGGATGATAGCGCTGAGGCGCAGACGCTCCCGCAGGTGTTTACGGACCAGGCTGTGCGCTCGGCGTCGGCGGCTTGGGTGGAGGGTGAGGATGGTGGTGAGCGGGTGCTGGCGGTGGTGGGGACGATCCCGGTGTTGACTGGGTATGACGTGCTGCTTGCGCTTCGGCGCCCCAGCGGTGAGGAGATCGTCCTGCCGTTGGTGGAGGGTGTGTTTGATGCGGAGGTGTCGATCGCGGCGCTAGAGGATGCGTTGATCGTCTCCATGGTGATCACCGATGCCGAGGGCGTACATCTGCGGTGGTCGACCTACAAACTCGTCACCGAGTGAGAGCAGGGAGGAGCTGCTCCAGCCCTACCGACCCACCGCGAGCGAAGCGAGCTCTGGGCGCGTAGCGCCTCAGCTCCAAACACCAGAGTGGTGCTCCTCTCCTCTCCTCCGGAGCGGCTTCAGAGCGGCTGCTTCACAGCGACTCCAGCGGCTTCCGAGCGGCTCCGATCAGCACCAACCGAGCCGTATGGCGCGCCAACTGCGAGTGCGTACCTTTGTGGATCAAGCCGTCCCCTCTCTGAGCCC
>Ga0316204_10004160_pt1 | contig 26768 bp, 25 predicted proteins | sample 6monrhotite_MG_2_FD_205661 | JGI IMG/M metagenome (GOLD analysis project Ga0316204, IMG submission 205661) | Microbial mat bacterial communities from mineral coupon in-situ incubated in ocean water Damariscotta River, Maine, United States -... | ecosystem: Environmental > Aquatic > Marine >...
TTTTAAGTTGAACATATCTGCTAGGCAGGCTCATAAAGGGCATAAAGGGGGGCAGAGTCAAATTAAATGAACTATACGATTACGATGGTTCATTTTTTTGGATTTTTTAATGGCAAGAAAGTTAAGAGTATCAGCGGCAGGCGTTCCAGAGCATGTTATCCATAGAGGGAATAACCGCCAAGTGGTGTTTTGCAATGAAGATGAAATGAAAGCTGGAAAATTAGCTTTATTTGATTCTGATCCTTTTATTGCAGTTAGACAAGCAGACCATAAAGTTAGGTTCGGTTGATATAGCTTTTATCCTTCTCAAACAATAAGGCATACTAGCAACAGTACATTAATCAATGGCCTACAACGCAAGATGAACTTTAAAACCTCAATGGGCAACAAAAAAACTGCCAGTTTGATGCTCTTGATATTAATGCCATCCAAATCCATGAAATTTATGCTTGGGGATCAAATTTCTTAGACATAAATACCGCAGTTATTCCATGCGCAAAAACACTGAGCATTACAGTTAGCACAATCACAGACATTGGTTTTTCGTAACCGGTTATCGTCAATTCATCAATGGCAATAAGTAAATACAAAATTGAAGCTATGCCTCGAGGGCCGAACCAAGCAATAAATATTTTACTGTAGAAATCGATCTTCACACCAATTAAAGCCAGCATGACAGGCAGCATGCGCAGTAGGGTTAAACTTAATATTGCATACATTAAGGTGCTCATATCCCAGTAACTATAAAAGGTAGGGATACAAACCAAACCGAAAAGAAAGAAAATAATAAGCGCAAATAACTTCCCTTGAGCTTCGCTAAATTCTTGCATCTGCACTCTTACTTGTGGGATCTTGGTAGTGAACATCAAGCCAGCAAAAAAAGCGGCGATAAAGCCATTGCCCTCAATCATTTCAGCAGCACTGTATGCAGTTATTGCCAAGACAAATGATAATAGGTGATGGAAGGTGTGGCTCATCCAATTTTTGTGGGTTGAATAATCTACTATTTTTCCGCCAAAATGGCCAATTAAGCCACCCACTATAGGACCTAAAATTAACTGTGCTGCAATAAACGATAACCAATAACTTTCATTCTCAATCGTTGCGATACTACTCGCTAAAACGCTGATACACATTAATATTGGTGGTAAAGCAATGCCATCATTCAAACCGCTTTCAATACTAATGGCATCTCTTATACGTTTAGGAACTTGCTTGCTTTGCACAACGGCTTGCCCCAGTGCAGCATCTGTTGGCGACAGAATCAGTGCGAGTAATGCTAAAGCCCAAAGACTGTATGTGGGAAAAAACAGCTGCGCAGTTAATGTACCAATAACCATTGTAAGCGGTAGACCAATAAGAAGCAGTCGAGCTGGTATACCACTGAGCATATTACGCAGATTGCAAAATCTTAAATATGAAGCATCAACAAACAAGATAATAATTAATGTGATTTCAGCTAAGGTTTTAACAATTTCAGTATCAATAAGAACGTTGATACTATTAAAACCGACTGGACTTGCGAGTAAACCTACTGTTAAAAATACCATCGCGTCAGTAATAGGTGATCGCTCAGACAACTTTGAAAGCAAACCAAAGCTAAAAATAAGTAAAGTTACTATAATTAAAGCAACATGATTATCCATATGCTGACTGCTTTTGTTTTGTATAGGAAAAATAATCGCTAATCTTAAGGGATTAAAGCAATCTTGTATAGTATGACTAGTCAGCGGCAGGCGTTCCAGAGCATGTTATCCAGAGAGGGAATAATCGCCAAGTGGTGTTTTGCAATGAAGATGAAATGAAAACTGGAAGATTAGCTTTATTTGACACTGACCCTTTTATTTCGCACAAAAAACGCGAAATTATGTACTCTGCATAATACATAAGCTTCGCTCACAGAAGTGAAGCCAAAAATTTTGTAAACGGAACAATATCCTGTTTAATACTCGCCGCTGCTAAAGCTGGGGCTTAGCTCTGTCAATAATTGCCTTACAGTTAACGCCAATTGGCAAGGTGCCATAGTTTAGACCTGAAGAGTTCAAACCAAGACTGCCACTAATACGCGAAACCACAAAACCCTCAGCAACATGTTCATCACCATCTTTCAGTAAGACGCTAGCCTGTAATCCTAGTGCTAACTTCTCTACCACAGTACGCGAACGATATTCCAAGGTGGATAAATCGACAAATTCATCTTTCAAACCATTAAGGAAAGAATCAAAGCGTTTATCCAAACCTTGGGCGGTAGCCAGCTCGGTTAAAAAGGCATCTACGACTTTCGGTTCTTTATTCATCACACGCAATACGTCTAAGCACTGCACATTACCCGCGCCTTCCCAAATCGCGTTTACTGGAGCTTCACGGTAAATACGCGGCATAATATTCTCTTCCACATAACCAACGCCGCCTAAACATTCCATTGCTTCATAAGCATGGTTGGGTGCACGTTTGCAGATCCAGTATTTACCAATGGCGGTCGCAATACGGGCAAATGAATTTTGCTGTTCGTCTTGCAAGTTATCTAAAGCATTACCAACGCGCATAGAAATCGCTAAGGCGGCTTCTGATTCAATGGATAAATCAGCCAATACATTTTGCATCAGTACTTGTTCGTGCAAATTTTTACCAAACACATTGCGCCCACTAGTATGGTGCAAAGCTTGTGCAGTAGACGCACGCATTAACGAGCTTGAACCTACCATACAATCGAAACGGGTCATCGATACCATTTCAATAATCGCTGGAACTCCGCGACCTTCTTCACCAACCATTTGTGCATAAGCCCCTCGGAATTCAATTTCAGAAGAGGCATTAGAGATATTACCCAGCTTATTTTTTAAACGTTGAATATACATCTGATTCTTGCTGCCATCCGGACGCCAGCGCGGTAACAAGAAACACGACAAGCCCTTTTCCGTTTGGGCTAAGACTAAAAATGCATCGCACATCGGGGCTGAACAAAACCATTTATGGCCAACCAGTTCATAAGCTTCTCCCGAACCAATTTTATTGCCATCAACGGGGGTCGCCTTAGTTGTATTAGCACGCACATCTGAGCCACCTTGTTTCTCGGTCATAGCCATACCAATGGTTACACCTGCTTTTTCAAACCAAGGAATATTACGTTCATCATAATGCTGCGCGGTAATTTTAGGCAGCCAATCTTTAGCTAAACTAGGTGTAGTTTTAATAGCAGGTACTGCCGCAAACGTCATAGTTAGTGGGCAACCAGAACCTGAATCGGCTTGGTGGTGCATATACTCCATAGCCGCACGCGCAACATGAGCGCCTTTTTTATTGTTAACCGATGACTCTGTGATCCAAGGTAAAGAATGAACACCAGCTTTAATCGCCGTGCGCATCAATTGATGATACGCAGAATGAAACTTGACTAAATCAATACGATTACCAAAACGATCATGAGAATGAAACTCGGGCTTATATTGATTGGCTAAAAACCCCGCCTCAATTAATCCATGACCCACATGATGACCATATTGGCTCACTTCAGTTTTTGCGAAGTCACCATTAAAGGTTGTCATCCAATGCTGCAACGCCGCATCCGATCCGTAAGCATTAAAATTTTCTAACGGCGTTGGCTGATTAAATACTTCATGGGTCTCTGCTGCACCCCTATTTAAGGTGAGGTCTAAAAAATCGCCTAGAGTCTGATTAGTCGTCATATAAGTACCTATTTATTATGATTTTAAACCAACAGCTCTTAAAACGAGCTCGGTTAAACTGTGAATAAAATCGTCACTATCGTCATTTCTATTTAAAGAAGAATTCAACGGCCCGACCAAAGATTCTGCCAACATTCCCACTAAAGCTGCGGCGGTAATTTGACAATTTTGCGTAACAAACTCACCACGCTGAATACCCAGTTGAATCACATCCTCAAAAATTTCAGCGTAAGCAAAACGATAACGCAAACGCTCTTGCTCAACCCTAGGATCAACTGGCTCGGCAATCAGGCTATAGGCCAACGTTCTACCCAATAGAGCACGCTGTGCAAACGTCTCCACCGCCGCAGTTAACTTATCAGCCGCGGTTTTACCTTGCTCTATCTCCTGCTCATCACATGCTTGAGCAACGTTCGCCACCTCACGCTCTGTGGCATAACGAAATACCTCCGCCACCAACTCCGATTTATTTGAAAAGTGACGATAAATCGTTCCTGACGCCACACCAGACTCCTTCGCCACAGCACTGGCCGAAGCAGCAACAAAGCCCCCTTGTTGCACCAGACGGCGCGCCGCTTTAAGCAAACGTAAACGAGTATCGGCCTTTTTAGCCAAGGTATGTTCGGTTTCTCGGTAAGCCAAAGCCAGACCTCCTGTTAGGTGCGTGAAGTGATAATGTTCTGATTCAGAGACGTTAATAAGTGAACCATGGTTCACTTTATTTAGCAAGCGTTTTGAGTTGAGGTTAAATCAGAAATATCGGCTTTGCCGGTTAATGATTTTAGATGGCTTTGCAATGAATGCACTTGCGTAACCTTTTAGTGGTCAGACCTTCGGGGTCAGGTTCGTTGAAAGCAACGAATATCTTGGAGAGCAGAATACTTGAATCAAAACTCGCGATATCTAGAGAAGTTAACGTCCGCTTTTGCCCGAAGAAAACAACTATTGACTACCAAGTCGCTTCCACAAGCTAGCACATTAAAACGGCAACTTTGATCAGGCCACCCTAGTTTAAACTAGGCCATAAAAAGGCGAACGTACCAGCGGTAACTGCTGCATAAATCAGCGCATCAAGCATATACCTAATGCAGTTTGACCAGGGTTGTCCCATCCAAATGCTATAAGGAATTTGTGCCCAACCGTAAGTCAGGAATGCGGCGACGAAGACCTGTCTGAACACCATCATAAAATCTGCATTTGTGGAAATTGAAAGGGTTGCCAAGTATCCGATCAAAAACGACCCAAAGATAAAAAAGAGTATTTGTTGTGTTAATAGTTTGCCCATAGGTGGCATGCCATTGGGCATAATTGTAATCATCGCTACTGGGCCAGCATTAAACTTTTTTTGCATGTGCTCTTCGCTCTTTGCTTTCATGTCACTGCAGTATGGCAAGGTATAAAGCGCTGGAGTGGGGTATTTTTCAGCCAGTGCAGCGGACACGGCTTCTTCATTAGTAAGTCCTTTATAATCGGCATTGTGATACTTAATTAACATGTGGATCAATGCACTCGCAATCCAGCATAACAATCCAGCCAGCAAAATTGCCAGCCATAATTCAGACACTGAAACAGACATATATAATTCCTGATTTCGCTTGTTGTGTATAAAACAGTAGTCGACAATCCAGATCTATTCAACTGGTATTGATCTTGTTCGGTTTCGAATTCGAAAGTTGGCTTGTCGTTGGTTTTTACCGTTTATGTTGACGGTTTTTTTCGTCCCCTTTTGGTCAAACTCGTTACAACCCGACAACCAGAAATAGGTATCTTATTCATAAAGCCTTACGTTAAATATTCTGGCATAGTCGATGGCTTGGATATTGCACAAAACTATGGAGAGGCATTAACTAAAATATGCTGAATTAATTTTACCTTAGCTTTTACTTTCATAGTTAACAGCCCTCTGTTGTTTTTGATAATACGTAAAATATTCCTATCAAAATTTAACGGTAAAACAATCTCTAAAATTCTGACTGAATTATCTTGCCTTGTGCTTATAAATTAACTTGCATAACTGCCTCAAACCCGTAAAATACCGCGGCCTTTTATCTGGCTAATAATTGTCAGAATTTAAGGTAAATTAAGTTAACGTTAACGCTACTACGAGTTTGAGGCATATATGGTTACTATTCGTTTACAGCGTGGTGGCGCGAAAAAGCGTCCATTTTATCAAGTAGTGGTTGCAGACAGTCGTCGTTCACGCGATGGCCGTTTTATTGAAAATATTGGTTTTTTCAATCCAACTGCAATGGGTCAAGAAGAGCGTTTACGCTTGGACTTAGGCCGTGTTGAGCATTGGGTTGGGGTAGGCGCAAGCTTATCTGACCGTGTTGCACGCTTGGTAAAAGATGCACAAAAGGTAGCTGCTTAATTGCAGTTGCAAAAAAGGGTTTAAGAAATGAGTGTTGCGTCTGACACATTAGTGATTGGCATAATCGGAGCGCCTTACGGTGTCAAAGGTTGGGTCAAAATCACCTCTTATACCCACGATTTAGACGGCGTGTTTGCCTACACTCCTTGGCTTTTGGGTCAAGTGCAAGAAGGCAACGAGTATGTCGTAGACCAGTGGCGAACCCACAATAAAGGTTTAGTTGCCAAACTGGTTGGGGTGGAAAATCGAGATGATGCTGAAAGCATCAAAAATCTTGAGATTTCTATTAAAGCAGAGATGCTACCTCAATTAGATGACAGCGATGTTTATTGGCGTGAGTTAGTCGGCATGCAAGTTATTACCGATAAAGGTTATAACTTGGGTGTGATTAAAGAGTTATTCGAAACTGGTGCTAATGACGTTTTGTTAGTCAAAGCCAATTTGAATGACGCTTTTGGTCAAAAAGAACGCATGGTTCCTTATTTGTTAGATCAAGTGATCAAGCAAGTGGACCGGCAGGCGAAAACGGTCACAGTGGATTGGGATCCTGCATTTTAATGCAAGAACCTAGTCAGGAACCGAGTCGTTGGTATGCTGTTATTAGTCTTTTTCCAGAAATGTTTGAGACTTTTACCCAGCAGGGAGTAGTAGGGCGAGCCGTGAAAAACGGATTGTTACAAGTAGAGTGTTTTAATCCAAGAGACTTTACTTTCGACAAACATCGCACTGTTGACGACCGACCATACGGTGGTGGACCTGGCATGCTGATGATGGTTCAGCCACTAAAAGACGCTATTCTGGCAGCTAAAGAAGCTGCGGGAAGAAAAACAAAAGTGATTTACCTTTCTCCCCAAGGGAAAAAGCTGGATCAAGCAGGGGTGAAGCAGCTTTCTGAAAACGAAAGTTTGATCCTAGTAGCTGGTCGGTATGAAGGTATCGACGAACGGGTAATACAAACACAAGTTGACGAGGAATGGTCAATTGGTGATTACGTGTTAAGTGGCGGCGAACTCCCTGCGATGGTCTTAATGGATGCGATTTCAAGGTTTGTACCCGGTGTGTTAGGGCATCAACAATCTGCCGAGCAAGACTCTTTTAGTCATGGCTTGTTGGATTGTCCGCACTATACCCGGCCAGAAAACTTGGACGGTGAGCTTGTTCCTAAGGTGTTGTTAAGTGGTGATCACCAAAAAATCAAGCAGTGGCGTTTACAACAGTCGTTAGGTAGAACCTGGCAACGACGCCCTGAATTATTAAACGCTCTAGCTCTGACTGAGGAGCAGCAAAAGTTGTTAGATGTATTTCTACAAAGTTTGCCGCAGCATAATGACAGTTAATCTAGTATGAGAGGATATGATGAGTAAAGTAAATCAAGACATCATCAAGAAAATTGAAGAAGCGCAGCTAAAAACTGATGTTCCAGCATTCAATGCCGGTGACACAGTCGTTGTGCGAGTACGCGTTAAGGAAGGCGAAAAAGAACGTCTTCAGGCTTACGAAGGCGTTGTCATCGCTAAACGTAACCGTGGCCTACACTCTGCTTTTACAGTTCGTAAGATTTCTAACGGCGAAGGTGTTGAGCGTATATTCCAAACACACAGCCCGGCAATCAGTTCTATTGAAGTGAAACGTCGTGGTGCTGTTCGTCGCGCTAAACTTTATTACTTGCGAGAGCGCTCTGGTCGTTCTGCACGTATCAAAGAAAAGCTAGGTTAATTTAATTTTTGCGTTATCGTTAACTTAATAAGAAAACCCGCCTTTTGGCGGGTTTTTGCTATTTAGGACTTAAAAAAGTGATTGGCTATTATTTGGTACGATCAACTGCTTGAGGTTCATTAAGTGCTGTGTGTTTCTGCATGGCATCAAAGGTACTGCCATAGGCAGGACGTTTAATATTTTTTCCTGCACCTCGTACCGTTCTTAATTCACCATTAGTCCAAACTAACTTACCTTGGCTGAGTGTATGTACTGCAATTCCTTTAACTGTGCGGCCTTCAAAAATATTAAAGTCAATATTCTGATGATGGGTTTTAGCTGAGATAGTACGACTACCATTGGCATCCCACAATACAATATCCGCATCAGCACCTACTGAAATTGAGCCTTTACGGGGATAGATATTAAAGATTTTGGCTGCATTGGTTGATGTGACACCGACAAATTCGTTAGGAGTCAATTTGCCAGAGGCTACCCCTGAGTCCCATAACACTGACATTCTATCCTCGATGCCCGCAGTACCGTTAGGGATCATGCTAAAATCTTTTTTGCCCATGGCTTTTTGATCGGCGCAAAAACAGCAATGATCTGTTGCAGTGGTTTGTAAGTTTCCTGATTGTAAACCTTTCCATAAGGCATCTTGGTGTTTCTTGGCGCGAAAGGGAGGGCTCATGACATGGGCTGCAGCATAATCCCAATCTTTATGTTGATACACAGATTCATCAATTTCTAAGTGTCCAGCCAGTACTTCGCCATACACTCTTTGACCTTCGTTTCTGGCCCTTGTAATGGCTTGTAATGATTCTTCGCAAGACACATGTACACAATATAGCGGCACACTTAGGGCTTGGGCGATACGGATCGCTCTATTGGCGGCTTCACCTTCAACTTCAGGTGGGCGAGAAAGGGGGTGGCCTTCTGGGCCAGTGATGCCTCTTTCTAGGATTTTTTTCTGTAAGTGAAACACTAAATCGCCATTTTCTGCATGTACGGTAGGCATGGCACCTAACTCAAGACAACGAGAAAAACTGTTAACCAAGGTTTCGTCTTCACACATGATGGCATTTTTGTAAGCCATAAAATGTTTAAAACTATTAATGCCATGTTCATGCACCAAAGTGCCCATGTCTTTATAAACTGAATCATCCCACCAAGTAATGGCCACATGAAAGCTGTAGTCGGTGGCGGACTTTTCAGCCCATTCCATCCATTGGTGATAGGCTTCCATAATAGGTTGTTGCGGGCTAGGAATAACAAAATCAATAATAGAGGTGGTACCGCCAGCTGCACCTGCGCTGGTGCCGGTAAAAAAGTCTTCGCTGGCGACTGTGCCCATAAAAGGTAGTTGCATATGGGTATGGGGGTCGATGCCGCCAGGCATTACGAGTAAATCACCGGCATCCACTACTTCGCAGCCAGCAGGCACATCGAGGTTTTCACCTATAGCTTGAATTTTGCCTTGTGCGCAATAGACATCGGATCTGTAACTAAGATCTGCCGTGACTATTGTTCCACCTTTGATAAGAATTGACATTTTTTGTGTCCTTTATTTAATTTTTCTGTCAGACATGTTTGATTATTAATCGCTGAATTTCAAGTGACTTTGTCAGTTGATGTTGATCTAAACAACTAAAAATAGCCGACCGAATATCAACTTTGCTCTCGTTTATCTGGACTTTGCACATTAATTTCTTTTAAAAAGGTTTCTAACACTAAGTTAGGTCTTGTACCTTTGCGCAATACAATTTGATATTCAGTGGTAAAGTTAAATTTTTCTGGGCATAAGGCGCGCATTTGCCCCGATAACGCCCAGCGTTTGGCATAGTGAGTAGGTAAATATCCCACAAAACAACCGGTTAATATCAGGAATGCAACACCTTCGCGATCCGTTGCAGTGGCGGTTGTGTTCAGATCCTGATAATGACTTCTCGTCTGCGCCGTCTGGGCATAACTAGGTGCGACTGCTTCAAATTTGTTAATTTCTTCAGTCGTTAAATCACTGTCATTGGCAGTAAACAATGGATGTTGATAATTGCAGTAAAGTAGCGATTCTTCGGTGTAGAGTTTCGAATACTCTAACCCAGGTAAAGGTCGTAAATCTGGCACTACACCTACGTGTAGGCCTCCATCTAACACATAACGTTCGATTTCGTTAGGGGGGATCATACGTATGTTGATTTCTACTTCTGCTCCTTCATTTTTTAATGCCTTGAGTGCTTTAGATACACGCATATGCTCTAGAGTCACTAAATTGTCGGTAATGCCAATATTCAATTCACCTGTGAGCTTGGCATGTATGGTGTTGACTTGGGTTCGAAAATTTTCGAGGGAAGTCATAAGCTGTTGGCTGGCCTGATAGACCAATTTACCCTCTTCAGTGAGAGAAAATCCTGCTCTTCCTCGTTGACATAATCGCAGTCCTAACCTTTCTTCAAGATCAGACATACTGATACTTATCGCTGAACGACTTATATTTAGTTCTACCTCAGCCGCTGAAAATCCGCCACATTCCACTACTGTCCTGAAAATTCTAAGCAGCCGAATATCAAAATTACTCAACTGAGAAGCGAGTTTCTGTTTCTGTCTAATATTTTTGGTCATTAGTAAGTTAAGTAAATGCTTATCTAAACTTTATTTATATTGAATTTAACAAACTATTTACACAATGCAAGATTTACTTATATACCTTCTTAATAAATATGTGGGAAACCTTAATGTCTAAACATGCGAATACATCCGACGCGCAAGCATTAAATGATTTGCCTAGCCGAGAATCACTTGAGGCGTTTTGGATGCCTTATACTGGGAATCGTTATTTTAAGGATAACCCATTAATAGTGACCAGTGCCCAGGGTTGTTATTTAACCACTCAGGAAGGCAATACCATTTTCGACGGGCTATCGGGTTTGTGGTGTTGTGGTATGGGCCATGGCAGACCAGAAATTGTTGAAGCTGTATCCAAAGGCATACAAACCTTAGACTTTTCTCCATCTTTTCAAGTGGGTAACGATCTAGCTTTTAAGGCTGCTAACAAAGTGAAGGAATTAACACCTGACGGGTTGGATTACGTATTTTTTACTAACTCGGGCTCTGATGCAGCAGATACTTCACTTAAAATGGCACGAGCCTACTGGCGGATGAAAGGACAAGGCACTAAAACCCTTTTTATAGGCCGGGCACGTGGTTACCATGGTGTTAATTATGGTGGCATGAGTGTTGGTGGTATAGGGGCAAATAGGAAATTATATGGGCAGGGAATAGAAGCCGACCACTTACCTCACACTTGTTTAGAGCAAAATAGGTTTTCTAAAGGTTTGCCCGAGCATGGTGTCGAGTTGGCAGACAGGTTGGAAGATTTGGTCGCTTTGCATGATGCGTCAAATATAGCTGCCGTTATTGTCGAACCTATGTCTGGCTCTGGAGGTGTGGTGATCCCACCCAAGGGATATTTAAATAAGTTAAGAGCAATATGTGACAAGCATAATATTTTGCTTATATTTGATGAAGTGATTACAGGTTTTGGGCGAACAGGCCATGCCTTTGGTGCGGATGCCTTTGGCGTGACGCCGGATATTATGACCTTAGCTAAAGGCTTAACTAATGGTTGTATACCTATGGGAGCCGTGGTCAGTAGCTCTGAAATATATCAAACTTTTATGCAAAATGGCGGATCCGAATACAATACTGAGTTTCCACACGGCTATACTTATTCTGCACATCCAGTAGCTTGTGCAGCAGCACTGGCAGCGATGGAGGTTTTTGAAGAGCAAAAAATGGCTCAAAAAGTTGCAGAGTTATCACCCTACTTTGAACAACAAATACACCAGCTCAAAGGTCTTAAACATGTTGTCGATATTCGAAATTTTGGATTGGCCGGAGCGATTGAAATAGACTCTTTTGGCAACGAACCCACCAAGCGACCTTTCGAGATTTTTCGTCGTTGTTGGGACAAGGGTATGTTTGTAAGATGCGGCGGGAATACTATTCAGTTAGCCCCTCCTTTTATAAGCACTAAGGCGCAGGTTGATGAGTTGTTCAATGTGTTGAGCGATGCCATTGTGGCGACGAATTAAGCAAACTAATCAGTGAGACAAATACAAATGTTATTGATAAAAAACTTTATTAATGGTCAAGAGTTTGATGACCAAAACCGCTATCAGGATGTTTACAATCCTGCTACCGGTCAGGTTGTAGGTCAAGTGACCTTGAGCTCCGCTAAGACTATTGAACAAGCAGTGGCATGTGCAAAAGCCGCCTTCCCAGCGTGGCGAGCTACGCCTCCACTAAAACGTGCGCAAGTGATGTTTCGCTTTAAACAATTGCTCGAATTACACAAAGATGAAATCTGCAAGTTACTCACTACCGAACACGGCAAAGTCACAGATGATGCCATGGGTGAATTAAGCCGCGGTATTGAGAATGTTGAATATGCTTGCGGCGCACCAGAATTGCTAAAAGGCGAACATTCTCGCAATGTTGGCCCTGGCATTGACAGTTGGTCTGAGTTTCAACCTTTAGGGGTAGTGGCGGGTATTACACCGTTTAATTTCCCTGCTATGGTGCCACTTTGGATGTATCCAATGGCTATTGTTTGTGGTAATACTTTTATCTTAAAGCCATCTGAGCGAAATCCAAGTGCGCCACTTTTTATTGGTAAATTACTTAAAGAAGCCGGTTTACCTGACGGTGTGTTCAATATTGTTAATGGTGATAAAGAAGCTGTAGATGGCTTGCTTAATTCCGCTGATATAGAAGCGGTGAGTTTTGTAGGTTCAACGCCTATAGCGGAATATATTTATAAAACTGGTGCTGCAAATGGTAAAAGAGTGCAAGCCTTAGGTGGCGCTAAAAACCATGCCATAGTAATGCCAGACGCCGACATAGATAATGCGGTCAACGCTTTGATGGGGGCAGCTTATGGATCCTGTGGCGAGCGCTGTATGGCTATTTCTGTCGCGGTTTGTGTAGGTGATAAGGTGGCAGACGAAGTGGTCGCTAAACTATCTGCCAAGGTTGCAACCCTGCGAATTGGTTCTGGTATGGTGAAGGGGCAGGAAATGGGGCCAGTGATCACCAAACAGCAACTAGAGCGAATTTCTGGCTTGGTGGCTCAAGGCGTAAATGAAGGTGCAACCTTAGTGGTGGATGGTCGTGATATCTCTGTACAAGGAAATGAACAAGGATTTTTTCTAGGCGGGTGCTTGTTTGACCATGTTCAAGCCGACATGACTATCTATCAGACTGAAATTTTTGGGCCTGTGCTTTGTGTTGTGCGAGTGGACAATGTGCAGCAAGGTATTGATATGATTAACGCTCATGAATATGGCAACGGCACGTGTATCTTTACCCGAGACGGTGAAGTGGCGCGTTATTTCTCTGATCATATTCAAGTTGGTATGGTAGGCATTAACGTGCCCTTACCTGTGCCTTCCGCTTACCATAGTTTTGGTGGATGGAAACGCTCATTGTTTGGCGACTTGTCAGCATATGGGCCTGATGCGGTCAGATTTTATACTAGGCGTAAGACCATTACCCAAAGATGGCCATCTTCGGGCGTTAGAGAAGGCTCTCAATTTGCTTTTCCTAGTTAGAGAAGTAAAAATGCTTAAAAAGTTTGATCCGATTAAAAAAATAGCCATGTGGGGAAGTGATAAGTTTGAAATCTAATATCCAATCAAATCGATTAGGTGATGTCGAAATAGTTGAAAACTTCACTGATATCGCGCCTTTACTCACCGAAAAGCAAGTGCTGGTTGCCAGTGAACGTTGTTTGTTTTGTTATGACGCGCCCTGTATTAATGCCTGCCCTACGGCTATTGATATTCCTTTGTTTATTCGAAAAATTAATACTGGTAATGCCCATGGCGCTGCCAAAGAAATTTTGTCAGCCAATATTTTGGGCGGTAGTTGCGCTAGGGTCTGTCCCACTGAAACCTTATGCGAAGATGCCTGTGTCAGAAATACCCATGAAGATGCGCCTGTTTCAATCGGCAGATTGCAACGTTACGCAGTGGAGCACCTTGACCCTGCTAGAGGTTATCCTTTCACTAGAGCGGCAGAAACAGGCAAACATATTGCTGTAGTAGGTGCAGGTCCAGCTGGACTGGCTTGTGCCCATAGGTTGGCTCGCGAGGGTCATCAAGTGACTATTTATGAAGCAGCATCTAAGCCAGGTGGTCTAAACGAATATGGCATCGCTGAATATAAGTTAGTGAATGACTATGCCCAGCAAGAAGTCGAATTTGTGTTACAAATTGGCGGTATAGATATTCAATATGAAAAGGCTTTAGGGCGAGATTTTACTCTGCAACACCTAAGGGACACCCATGACGCGGTATTTTTAGGCATTGGCATGGGTGATAGCAACGGACTCAATATTCCCGGTGAAGAGCTGTCTGGGGTTGAAGATGCTGTGGATTATATCAGTGCATTACGCCAAGCTGACTCATTGGGCAAATTACCAGTAGGCAGTAATATTGTGGTGATAGGTGCGGGTATGACAGCGATAGATATTGCGGTACAAAGTAAAAAGTTAGGTGCTGGCGAAGTCACTATGGTGTATCGCCGCGATCAAAAGGCAATGGGCGCATCCGAGCATGAACAGGAATTGGCGCAAACCCATGGTGTGCGTTTTGTTTTTAATGCCCAGCCGAAACAAATTTTGGGTGATGAAAATGGCCTTCAGGCCATGGAATTTAATCGCACTTTTGTCAACCAAGAAGGTAAGTTAGTCGCAACCGATGAGGTGATTCAGTTACCTTGTGATGTGGTGTTTAAAGCCATAGGTCAAAAATTACATCCTAACTTTTTAGCCCAAGACAGCGAACGTCCAGCATTGTGTAAAAGTGGACGGCTAGCAGTCGATGAGGGCTTCCAAACCTCTATTCCGAAAGTATACGCTGGGGGCGATTGTATTAAAGGCAAAGACTTAGTAGTTGAAGCCGTAGATCATGGCAACAAAGCAGCATTGGCTATTCATCAACTTTTGCAGCAGGAAGAAAAATACTAATGGCAGACTTATCCAGCGAATTTTTAGGTATTAAATGTATCAATCCTTTTTGGTTGGCTTCGGCTCCTCCTACTGATAAAGCCTATAATGTAGTGCGTGCTTTTGAAGCTGGCTGGGGGGGCGTGGTATGGAAAACCTTAGGTGAAGATCCCGCACCGATAAATGTGTCTTCTCGTTATGGTGTGCATTACGGTCAGAACAGACAAGTATTGGGTTTTAACAATATAGAACTGATTACAGACCGATCATTGCAAATCAATCTTGATGAAATTACTCAGGTCAAAAAAGACTGGCCAGATCGCGCCATGATCGTATCGCTTATGGTGCCTTGTGAAGAAGAATCATGGAAGGCCATTCTACCTAGAGTAGAAGCCACTGGCGCTGACGGCATTGAACTGAATTTTGGCTGCCCACATGGTATGCCTGAGCGAGGAATGGGCGCGGCCGTAGGGCAAGTGCCAGAGTATATAGAAATGGTGACTCGCTGGTGCAAACAATATTGTTCTTTGCCGGTTATCGTCAAACTCACCCCGAATATTACGGACATACGTTTGCCTGCAGAAGCGGCTTTGCGTGGTGGTGCGGATGCAGTAAGTTTAATTAACACCATCAACTCTATTACATCAGTCAATTTAGATACTATGTCTCCCGAGCCAAGTGTGGATGGCAAAGGTACTCATGGTGGATATTGTGGCCCGGCTGTTAAGCCTATTGCCCTGAGTATGTTGTCAGAAATTGCTCGTAGCCCTGTTACGGCGCAAATGCCTATTTCAGGTATAGGTGGTGTGTCCAATTGGCGTGATGCAGCAGAATTTATCTCATTGGGTGCGAGCAATGTGCAAGTGTGTACAGCAGCGATGTTGTTTGGATTTAAGATCATCGACGATTTATGTGATGGCTTAAGCGACTGGATGGATGAAAAAGGTTACGAGTCTATCGACGATTTTTGTCGTATGGCGATCCCTAATACCACCGATTGGAAACACCTGAATATGAATTATAAGCGGGTAGCTGTAATTGATCAGGACAATTGTATTCAATGTGGTCGTTGCTTCGCTGCGTGTGAAGATACGTCTCATCAGTCTATTTTAAAAACCGCTAAAGACGGCGGCAATGAATATACAGTGATTGAAAAAGAGTGTGTGGGGTGTAATTTATGCCAAGTTACGTGTCCAGAGCCTAACGCCATAGCTATGGTAGATATTGATACAGGGCAGGATCATTTGAGCTGGTTACATCATCCTGCAAACCCATTTAGAGAAGCAAAATAATAATAATTTACGGAGAAAATTTATGCCTAGAAATGTAATCAGTGGTTTGATCCAGTGCCACAACCCAATCAATGATGAATCGGTGCCAGTTAAAGATATTCAACAAGCGGCCCTTGATCATCATATTCCTTTTATTGAAGAAGCCGGTAAAAAAGGCGTGCAAATTTTGTGTTTGCAGGAAATATTCAATGGCCCTTATTTTTGTCCTTCTCAAGATGTGCGTTGGTATGATGCGGCTGAACCCGTACCGGGGCCGATGACGGATTTGATGTCAGAATATGCCAAAAAGTATGAAATGGTGATGATAGTGCCAGTCTACGAATATGTGCAACCAGGTGTGTATTACAATACCGCAGCGGTAATAGATGCAGACGGTACTTACTTAGGAAAATATCGCAAAAAACAAATCCCTCATACTAATGGATTTTGGGAGAAATTTTTCTTCAAACCCGGCGACGCAGAATACCCAGTATTTCAAACTCGTTATGCCAAAATTGGGGTATATATTTGTTACGACAGACATTTCCCTGAGGGCGCACGTATTTTAGGCTTAAATGGTGCTGAAATTGTGTATAACCCATCAGCTACAGTGGCCGGTTTGTCACAACATTTGTGGAAAATAGAACAACCCGCACACGCAGTCGCTAATGGCTATTTCATGGGCTGTATCAACCGTGTTGGCACTGAAGCGCCTTGGAATATCGGTAAATTTTATGGCACCAGTTACCATGTTAATCCAAGAGGTGAAATCGTTGCTGAGGCTTCTGAGGATAACGATGAGTTACTTATTTCTACCCTTGATTTGGATATGATTGATGAGGTCAGAAAAGTGTGGCAATTTTATCGAGATAGACGTCCCGAAACTTACGGAAAACTCACTGAAATATAAAAAATGCTTTTAAGCTAGGTCGGGGAAGACATTAGGGGCCCCTAGCTCAATAATAAGAATGGCGAGCAAATGAATTGCTTAAACCATCACATTTGATTTATCGGTACTAAAGAGGATGACTTTTATGCAAGAGCAACAAAATGAGACATCCCTTTTAGTATCCACAACTCATGAAGTGGGTGAGTTTGTTGAACTCAATGTCGCAGAGGATGTACGTAATAGTCCTCTGTATAATCAAGATATTGCGCCTACAAAAATTGCCCAGCGAACCTGGCACAAAGGAAACGTAGCGGCGTTGTGGGTAGGCATGTCCATATGTGTGCCGACTTATACTTTAGGCGGGGTGTTGACAGCTTACTTTGGTTTGTCTGTCCTTGAAGCTTTAGTCACCATACTGATTGCCAACCTGATAGTATTGATCCCACTCACCTTAAACGCTTTCTCTGGTACTAAATACGGCATTCCTTTTCCGGTATTACTTAGGTCTTCCTTTGGCCTATATGGCTCAAATGTACCCTGCCTTATCAGAGCTTTTGTGGCATGTGGCTGGTTTGGTATTCAGTCCTTGTTTGGCGGTATTGCCTGCCATCTGTTGTTTTCAGCTTTTTCGCCTAGTTGGGCGGCACTAGGCAGTGCTGGTGAAGTGTATGGTTTCTTTATGTTTTGGGCCCTTAATTTGTATGTAGTATTAAAAGGTGCCAACGCCATTAAACACTTAGAAAATTGGTCTGCGCCGTTATTGTTATTAGTAGGTGTTGGGCTGATGTTTTGGGCCTTACCGCAAATTAATCTAACGGAAGTGTTAGCCACTAAAGCCAATCGTCCCGAGGATGACTCTGCGGTGCCTTATCTAATGGCAGGGGTAACCGCTATGGTAGGATTTTGGGCAACCTTGAGTTTGAATATCCCTGATTTCAGCCGTTTTGTTAAATCTCAAAAAGACCAAATTGTGGGTCAAGTGATTGGATTACCTCTTACTATGTTTTTTTTCGCGTCTTTGGGGGTGATCCTAACCTCGGCTTCTACTGTTTTAGTAGGAGAAACCATCTCTGATCCTATCAACTTGATTGGCAAAATAGACAGTCCTTTGTTAGTGGGCATTGCCATGTTGTTAATTATTATTGCCACCTTATCGACTAACAGCGCGGCGAATATTGTGTCTCCCACTAATGACTTCCAGAACGTGGCGCCAAAATTGATTAGTGAAAAACGTGGGGTGCTATTAACTGGCTTGATTGGGCTATTAATGATGAGCTGGGAGCTGTTGAAGAAAATGCACTGGGTTGAGTCAGATGTCAGTGTTGAATCTTTGTATTCTAACTGGCTATTAGGCTATTCGAGTCTACTTGGTCCCATAGCAGGGATCATGATAGTGGATTATTTTGTGATCAATAAACAACAACTTGATTTGGCTTCTTTGTATCTGCGCGGCGGAAAATATGCTGATGTGAACGTGCAAGGAATGATCGCCTTTTTTGTGCCTGTTGCTCTAACACTTTTCACGTTAATGAGCGGGTATATGAATTGGTTTTATAATTATGGTTGGTTTACGGGGTCATTTATGGGAGCAGCGATTTATTATTTCCTAAAGGCAAAACAGCGGCCCAATATAGGTTAAGATAATTTTAGGCAATTTTAAGAAACTGAAGTACGAGTCACTATGTCAGATATTCAAACGAGTCTTGCGAACCTTTTGCAAAACATTCTTCCCGATTTTTTTCCAGATATCCAGCGTACTGCTGGGTACATAACAAACGAAGGTAAAACAGTTAATCTGAGTTTACCTTTTGTGTGTAACAGTTTATTAGGGGCAAAAGCAGAGTTTAGTCATCATCTAGAAAGTTTTGCAACTAAGCACAAGGTCACTATTAAGCTGAGTTATCAGATCCCATCTATCAAAGGGCAAAACCCTAAAGTAGTGAAAAATGTGATTGCCGTTGCATCAGGTAAAGGAGGTGTAGGTAAGTCGACCACGTCGATTAATCTGGCCGCCGCCCTAAGGCAAGAAGGGGCTAGAGTCGGTATTCTGGACGCGGATGTATACGGACCTTCATTGCCCACTTTGCTTGGCACTAAGGAAGTGCAGCCAAGATCACCTGATAATAAAAATATCTACCCGGTTATGAGTCATGGCATTCAGACCATGTCGATTGGTTATTTAGTGGATGAGGATTCAGCAACAATTTGGCGCGGGCCTATGGCCAGTAAAGCATTTCAGCAACTGTATAACGAAACCTTGTGGGATGAATTAGATTATCTTATTGTCGATATGCCACCTGGCACGGGAGATATCCAGTTAACCTTAGCGCAAAATATGCCAGTAACTGCAGCTGTGATCGTCACCACACCGCAAGACTTAGCCTTGGCTGATGCCATAAAAGGTATCGCCATGTTTAATAAAGTGGATATTAATGTTTTAGGTATAGTGGAAAATATGAGTTACCACATTTGTACTGAGTGTGGTCATAAAGAACACATTTTTGGGGCGGATGGTGGGCAACGTATTGCACAAAAATACCAAACGGAATTATTGGCCCAGTTGCCGTTAAATATGCAAATCCGTGAATTGGCAGATAGTGGTGAGCAATTTATGTTTAGCCAACAAGCCAATACCGATATACAAAAAATCTACCGTACCTTGGCACGTAAATTATCTTACAAGCTTTCGCAACAAGAAATGCAGGATCAGCAAATTATGGTTTCAACGGTGTACTAAGTGGGCCTGTTGGCCATTTAATAGGCACCAAGCCTCATAGTGGACTTGGTGCTATCTAGTCGAAGTAGTGATGATTACTGATAACTTACTACTTCTACTTCAATTCCCTCCTCAAGGTCAAAATAAAAACGTTTACCTGGCTCGTAGTCACCATGATTGTATGTCACAAAACCACTTGCCTTGATTTTCTGTTCCGCCGCATCTAAATCATCTACCAGAATACCTATATGATTGAGGTGTGTGATGGTTTTATGTGAAGTATCGGCGAGATGTTTATCTCCATGACTATACAGCGCTAGGTAAGTATCCTCGCCGCCTAGATGAATGGTGCGACCATTGTCTTTTGCTGCACCGGCCCAGCGAATTTTCCAATCAAATATATGACTCAATATTTTGGCTGTAGCATCTGTGTCTCGGACCGTGACGTTAATATGTTCAAGTTTACTTTGCATGGCTTTTTCCTTGTGAATGTTGGATTAACTTTTTAACTTGAACAGTACTTTAATACCTCAGGTTAACTTGAGGTAAAGTGTTTATTTGAAATTTTATTTAAATTTGAATTGATTTAATTTTTGGTTATTTTGCGGGTGGGTTTTTATCGGTGGATAAGACGTTATTCCACTAGTAAAGGCAGTTTGTTTTCAACATCAATCCATTTGTCGGCATCTTCTGGGGCGGGTTTTAATTCAGAGATATTTGGCCATACTTCTGCTAAATCGGCATTTATTTTAAGATAGTGTTTTTGAGCATCGGGTAAGTAAGTATCTTGAAATATCGCTTCAACAGGGCATTCGGGAACACAAAGGCCACAATCAATGCAGATATCTGGATGGATCACTAGGAAGTTTTCACCCTCATAAAAGGCATCGACTGGGCACACTGGTACACAGTCTGTATATTTACACTTGATGCAACTATCGGTAACCACAAATGTCACGACTTTATATATCTTATAATGTTTAAACTCATATTGATGATCATAAAGTAGCGAAAGCAAAAAACAACAACTGTGTGTGTTAATTCAATATTGAATTTACCTATCCTAAGCCTAACATCTGACATAAAATGCATCGCCTCAACAAATGAAGGGCTTCGCCGAATGTAGGTGAGTTGTTTATGTTTGATCATTGGAAACCTTATGTTGCGTTTAAACGAAGTGAAATTACCGCTAAATCACAATGAAGAAGCGTTGCCAGCTGCAATTTTGCAGAAGTTAGGTATTGCCGCAGAAGACATGTTGTCTTTTGAGGTCTTTAAACGTGCTTATGATGCCCGTAACAAAACAGATATTTTATTGATATATACTGTGGATATTGAGGTGCTTAATCAAGTTGAGTTGCTAGCTAAGTTCGGCAATGATCCTCATGTTCGTGAAACCCCAGACATGACTTATAAGTTTGTGGCTCAGGCGCCACAAAATCTAAGCTCGCGACCAGTAGTGATTGGTCTTGGCCCATGTGGTTTGTTTGCCGCCTTGATCTTGGCGCAAATGGGATTTAAACCTATAGTGTTGGAGCGCGGAAAAGCGGTGCGTGAACGAACCAAAGATGTGTTTGGTTTCTGGCGTAACAAACCCCTCGATACTGAGTCAAATGTACAATTTGGAGAAGGCGGGGCAGGCACCTTCTCGGATGGAAAGTTATACAGTCAAATCAAAGACCGCAAACATTATGGCCGCAAGGTGCTCAATGAGTTTGTAGCAGCGGGCGCACCAGAAGAAATTTTATATGTGAGTAAACCACATATTGGCACCTTTAAACTGGTCAATATGGTGGAGAAAATGCGCATCCAAATTACCGAGTTGGGCGGTGAAATTCGATTTAACACTAGAGTTGACAAGGTCGATATTCAGGATGGACAACTAAAAGGTCTGCACTTATCCACAGACGAATATTTGCTTTGTGAACATGCTATTTTGGCCGTGGGGCATAGCGCCCGGGATACCTTTGAAATGTTATATGAACAAGGGGTTTACATTGAAGCTAAACCCTTTTCTATAGGCTTTCGAATTGAACATGAACAATCCATGATTGATGAATGCCGCTTTGGAGATAATGCCGGTAATCCTATTTTAGGCGCGGCAGATTATAAGCTGGTACATCATTGTAAAAATGGTCGTTCGGTCTACAGTTTTTGTATGTGTCCAGGTGGCACAGTGGTGGCCGCTGCATCTGAAGCGGGTGGAGTAGTAACCAATGGCATGAGCCAATATTCCCGTCATGAACGTAATGCCAATAGCGCTATAGTAGTGGGTATTACTCCTGAAAAAGATTACCCAGAACATCCATTAGCTGGCATTGCATTGCAGCGTGAACTTGAAGCGCTTGCCTACAAAGTAGGCGGTGAAAACTACCACGCACCAGCACAGTTGATTGGCGACTTTTTAAAAGGTAAGTCAAGCGAACAAATTGGTACAGTGAAGCCATCTTACACCCCAGGTATTACTCTAACCGATTTAGCCAACGTTGTGCCGAGTTATGTGATTGAAGCCATTCAGGAGGCAATCCCAGCCTTTGACAAAAAAATCAAGGGATTTGCTAAGGCAGACGGTTTATTGACTGGGGTGGAAACCCGTACTTCGTCACCTATTTGTATTAAGCGTGGCAAAGACTTAAACAGTATCAATACTAGTGGTTTGTATCCTGCAGGGGAGGGCGCGGGTTATGCTGGGGGGATTTGGTCGGCAGGAATTGATGGGATCAAAGTGGCCGAGGCTTTAGCCTTAGATATGTTAGCCCAAAGCCAAATAGATTAATGTTAGACAATGAAACATTCCAGAAATTTACATCAAGATAGCTATCCCTTAGCGGAGTTAGTGCAGAGTTTTCCCGCTTTACAGTCACATATTCTTATTAAGCCTGATGGCGATAAAACCATAGACTTTGCCAATGCAAATGCCGTTAAGGCGCTTAATGCTGCATTATTAGCTCACTATTATCAGATTAAATTTTGGGATATCCCCGCTGGATATTTATGTCCTCCCGTTCCCGGTAGGGCTGATTATGTGCATTATTTAGCAGATCTACTAGCCAATGACAATCAGGGTGTGGTGCCAGTTGGAAAAGCGATAAGAGGTTTAGATATAGGCACTGGGGCAAATGTCATTTATCCCATTATTGCCAACAGATCTTATGATTGGCAAATGGTTGGGACAGATATTGATCCAGTCTCGATTAACTCGGCCAACACTATTATTGCTTCAAATCCTGTTTTAAGCCGCGGCATTGATATTAGACAACAGCAGGATCAGAAACATATCTTTAAAGGTGTAGTAAAAGCACAGGAACACTTTGATTTTTGTATGTGTAATCCACCCTTCCATCAATCAGCTGAACAAGCCAAATCTGGCTCCGAGCGCAAGGTTAGGAATCTCGCCAAAAACAAGTCAAAAAGAGGGAGCCAGTTACACACCCAAAAGCGCAGTGTTGCGCTTAATTTTGCAGGGCAATCGAATGAACTTTGGTGTGATGGTGGCGAGCTACAGTTTATCCAGCGGATGATTGCTGAAAGTCGAGACTATGCAAATCAAATTCAATGGTTTAGCAGCTTGGTTTCAAAAAAAGACAATCTCATTCACATTTATAAAAGTTTGCGTGAACTTGGCGTTACTCATGTTCAAACAATCGAGATGGCGCAGGGGCAAAAACTCAGCCGTTTTGTGGCATGGCGTTTTTAAAAGAAATTTGGGATATATGAGTGAATTAACCGAAAAACAAAAAATGTTGCAGGGGCTTGAGTATTTCCCCAGTGATAAAGCATTACAGCGAGACAGAGCCAACGCCAAAAGACTTTGCCAACAGTTTAATCAGTTTGATATCGATGATAGAAAGGGCAGTCGAAAAATCATCAATACATTATTTGGTCACTGTGAAGGTGCTTGGATCGAGCCAAATTTTTATTGTGATTATGGCTATAACATTTCTACAGGTAAAAACTTCTACGCCAATCATGGCTTAGTGATTTTAGATACTGCAGCTGTTATTTTTGGCGATAATGTCATGCTTGCTCCCGGCGTATTAATTTCAACTGCTACACACCCTTTGGATGCTGTTAAACGCAACAAAGGCATTGAGACAGCCAAACCCATTACTATCGGAAATAGCGTCTGGATTGGTATGGGTGCCAAGATATTGGAAGGTGTGACTATAGGTGACAATGCGGTTATCGCTGCTGGAGCAGTAGTGAATAAAAATGTAGCGCCGAATACTGTTGTAGCCGGTGTGCCAGCACGCGTGATCAACACTATTCCAGCTTAGTTTAATGAGCTAACAACCCGGGTTCAGGTATATTAATACTGAATACATAACGACACTTAGATATTGAGTGATTACCCTAGTAAATAACTTTGCGGATCGGCCAATTCTTGTCTCCATAGCCAAGCGCATCAGTGGATGCTGCTATTTCTCTTGGTTTAACTGCGGAATCTAGGTTCAATAGGGGCGTCAAAGGTTACTTCCGGAGAGACCAATTATCTATGCGTAATGGTATACTATTAGTATATCGCCTGAAAACTAGCCAACTGACGCAATAAAAGTAATTAAAACTTGTTGTTGATTTTAATAGCTGGTAAAAAGTCAATCAAATTTCAAAAATAGTAAAATGCTCGGTGTAATTAAATCGTTACGATGCATAAGTATTATAGAAATGTCAGCTGCCAAGGGTCTCTATATGTTGATCCAACGCCAAATTTCAGTTTATTTTAAAAGAGTCAAATCATGTTACGTGACAGCATCAACAACATTAATGTTTCCTCTGAGAAAGTATTAGTGACACCCCAAGCGTTAAAGTCTGAATTACCAGTGAGTGAGTCAGCTTTACAAGTAGTGCAAACATCTAGGCAAGTTATTAGTGATATTTTGCATCGCAAAGACCATCGATTTTTACTGATCTGTGGCCCGTGCTCCATACATGATATTGATGCTGCTAAAGAATATGCACTTAACTTAAAAGAATTACACGAGAGCTGTAAAGACACGTTATACATTGTGATGCGGGTGTATTTTGAAAAGCCTCGCACCACTGTGGGTTGGAAAGGCTTGATCAATGACCCCCACATTAACGATACCTTTGATATTGAAACCGGTTTACGTAAAGCACGAGAATTACTGATTTGGTTGGCAGAACTAGAATTACCTGTTGCCACCGAAGCACTCGATCCCATTAGCCCCCAATATTTGGCAGAATTATTTAGCTGGTCTGCAATAGGGGCGCGTACCTCTGAATCACAAACCCATAGAGAAATGGCCAGTGGTTTGTCTATGCCAGTAGGCTTTAAAAATGGTACCGATGGCAGTTTGGGTATCGCCATCAATGCATTGCAATCTGCTGCCTCAGGCCATAGTTTTATGGGGATAAATAGTGAAGGGCAAGTGAGCGTCATTACCACCCAAGGTAACTCTGATGGGCATATTATTTTACGTGGCGGCAAACAACCTAATTATGACTCCGTTTGTGTCGCAGACTGTGAAGTTGAATTGGACAACGCGAAATTGAGTGCGGGCTTAGTGATTGACTGTAGTCACGCCAATTCTAGTAAAGACTTCCGTAGACAGCCTTTAGTGGCGAAAAATGTAGTTAACCAAATTCTTGAAGGTAATCAATCTGTTATTGGGATCATGTTAGAAAGTCATTTGAATCATGGTAATCAAAGTAGCTCGGGTAAAACGCCAGCTGACTTAGAATATGGCGTATCCATCACCGATGGTTGCATTAACTGGCAAACTACAGAAGATTTAATTAATCATATGCGAGATAAGTTGATAACTGTGTTACCTATGCGCTTAAATAAGTTTATTGATGCCGAAAACTAGGAAAAGTAATGCCCGTATCCCCTAATGATCTTAACCAACTGCGACAGCAAATTGATGAAATTGATAACCAGTTAGTTGAGTTATTGGCGAAACGGGCAAAGATCACTGCCCAAGTGGGTCAGTATAAGAGTCAAGTTGGCTTACCTATTTATGTGCCAGAGCGCGAAGCTGAGCTGATAGCCAAAAGACGAGCGGAAGCCGAACAACAAAATGTATCTCCCGTTTTAGTGGAGGACTTGTTACGCAGGATCATGCGTGAGTCTTACCATACTCAAAATGTTGACTATTTATGCACTAACCCAAAAATTCAAAAAATCGTGGTGATAGGTGGGGCTGGGGCCTTAGGCAGGGTTTTTGTTGATATGTTTAAACGCAGCGGATATCCAGTTCAACTGCTTGAGAAAAACGACTGGGAAAATGCAGACTCTATCCTTAATGATGCCGGCTTAGTGTTAGTCGCAGTACCCATCAAGTTAACCGAAAGTATAATTTATAGACTGACACATTTACCTTTAGACTGCATATTAGTTGATATAACCAGTACTAAACAAAAACCTCTAGCTGCCATGATGGCAGTGCATAAAGGGCCAGTATTGGGCCTGCATCCAATGTTTGGGCCTGACGTACCTAGTTTGGTTAAACAGGTAGTGGTGGTATGCCATGGACGTCATGCTGAGCAATATGAATGGCTATTACGGCAAATTCGTATATGGGGAGGAATATTGCAGCAGACCACGGCTAAAGAGCATGATGATGCCATGGTGTTTATACAGGTCATGAGGCATTTTTGTAGTTTTGTGTTTGGTTCACATTTGGCTGGCGAAAACCCAGATCTACAGCAGTTAATATCGCTAAGTTCGCCTATTTACCGTTTAGAATTAGCGATGGTAGGTAGATTATTTGCTCAGGATCCAGCGTTATACGCCGATATCATTTTTGATAATAAGAACAGCGTTGCGGTATTAACTGAATTTAGCGTGAAATTTAATCAGGCACTGGCGTTGGTTGCAAGCAATAACAAAGGTGAGTTTATCAAGCAGTTTCTTAACATTGGCTCGTGGTTTGGTGATTATTCCAAGCAGTGTTTGGTCGATAGTAGAAAACTTTTACTTAAGGCAGATGATGATCGTTCACTAAGTGAAGATAGCTAAATGGGTTTAAACGAAAGAGAAGCTATACCCGTCTCCCTTGAAGCTGCAGCGTTGTTGGCTGCTCTCACTCACCCCAATCACTTAGTACGCCTAAGCTCATGGGGCTGAGTTCCTTTGCCGCCTAGCTGCAACTCCAATGGCTTTGGGTA
>Ga0316204_10004161_pt1 | contig 26761 bp, 21 predicted proteins | sample 6monrhotite_MG_2_FD_205661 | JGI IMG/M metagenome (GOLD analysis project Ga0316204, IMG submission 205661) | Microbial mat bacterial communities from mineral coupon in-situ incubated in ocean water Damariscotta River, Maine, United States -... | ecosystem: Environmental > Aquatic > Marine >...
TGAGGTGGCCTTAAAAGAATTTGTAGGTGATAAAACCAATTGGCGAAAAATGCTAACCAATACCATAGATGATGAAGATCTGGTTGCCTGGCGCAATAAACTTCACCAGCATATCCCCGAGGAGGCATTAGCCTATTATTTGGAAAATAATACCGAAACACACTTAGAATTTCCTGTCCTGAAATACCCCGAAAAAGTTAAGAGTCTCAATTTAGGAAAAACACCCGATTTTCGAGGATTACTAAAAGGGATTAAAGGACAATACCTCATTTTTGAGGACAATACGGTCTTTAACATCCGCGGAAGTGAAGGCTATTACGTATCGCTTACTGTTAATTAATTGTATCCTTGGGTATTGTTGTGTCCTTCTTCTTTTTTCGCAGGAGACCTCCTAAAATAGATTTTGCCGATTCTTTTACAACATCTTTTTTTACCGTTGTGGTTGTATCTTGTGATGCCGTGTCTTGCTTTTTGCCCAGAATAGTACCTAATACCCCTTCTACTCCATTCTTGGCCCCTGTTGGAGAACCAAGTGTATCCGAAGTTTTAGACTTTCCGGACAAGACACTTCCTATTAAATCTGATGCTTTTTCTTTGCCTTTCGTGAGCATTTTTTGTTTTTGAATGGCAACCAACTGAGTCGTTAGGCTTTTTATTCCCGAAGTAAGATCGGTTTGCACTTTCGGACTGGAATACAACCCGCCAATAGTAGCCGTAATTGGTACGGTAAGGTTTTGCAGTTCCTTTTCATCAATCTTTGCAATGAGCGAATTTACCTCTGAGCCCAAATATTTTGCCGGCACGTCTAATGTAGCCGTGTAATTTAATTGCTGATCGAAAGAGTGCGATCCTTTTACGGTAATAGCAATATCCTGATAGTTGACGGTAAATGGCTTCACCGTCACCTGCCCGTTTTCAAAGGATAAAGCTGTTTTTAATCCATCTAATTTTAAATTTTCAGGTTTTATAAATTGTAATTGATTGCTTAGGGCAGAAACTATTTGTGCGCGTTCCGGATTAAGTTCGGTTCCAAAAAGTTCTGCCAGCAGGTTTCCTGTTATGGTAGCAAAATTTGGTGTAAAATCGTTCTTAAGATCTCCTGCAATTTTAATTTCGGTATTCATGGTGCCTTTAAGGGCCTTCGCCGCCGGCGCCAACAATTGAAAGAGTTCTAGGGAGGCAAACGCTTCTCCTATTCTAAATGCACTTGCTCCCAGGTTCATTTCAAAAGAGGGATGTTCGTTTTTCGTAGAAACCGTTCCATTTACTGCTAGTTTTCCCTGGAAAAGGGAAGAGGTTAGGTTACTAACAGTAACCGTTTCATCCTTAATAGTAAGAAGTCCTTTTACCTCTTGCAAGGCCAGATCGTCATATAAAACTGTATTGGCCTGTGCCTGAATAGAACACTCCAAAAAGGATGGTATTTTTATGGCTTCGGACGTCTCTGAAGTAGTCTCATCTGAATCCTCATCTACCATAAAATCATTTACATCAAATGTGTTAGATACCATATTAAAATTGCCTTCCACATTTTCCTTGTTAAAAAGAAACCCCAAAAGGTTCGTAATGGCACCTGTTATTTTAAAATCTGTATCGCCCATTGTACCATTCATTTCTTTGAGAGTAACACGGGCTGGTTTAAAATCCATTGCCAAAGCATTTAAGACTATGGGATGTTTAAATTGTTCGGTGGTAATTTCAAAATTACTGACCGTGAGTTGTCCTGAGGTTTGTGTATTCTGATATTGCTTCTTTTCAAGAGATACCATGTCAAAGGAAGTACTAATGCTGCCTTTTAGATTGCCTTTTAGATTTGTTGCTCCGTCCATAGGATACGCTTTCGCGATATTGGCAAGATTCATTTGGGCATTCATATTTGCATTCACCTTTGTGTTACCCAGTAGGTCTGCTATTTTTGCATCTACTGAGAATTGGTCATCATCTATACTGAAAGCTCCTTTATTAATGACTGCATAGGTGTCTTTCGCCAGACCACTGGTATTGATTATCCCAGCATTAATGACAATATTATCTATTGTTTTTGGCATGGAGGCATATTTCAAAGAAGCATTCTCTGACTGCATACTAATATTGAACATAGGGATGTGCATATCATCTAACACTCCTTTAATTGTTCCTTCCACTATAAAATTACCCGAAGTTGTTACTTCTGTCATTTCTTTTGCATAGGCGTCAGGGAGTACTGCTAAAAAGTTGTTGAAATCTGAGGAGGGGGTAGCAAAATGAATTTCCATTTCCTGATTTTCCTCATTTACTTTTACAAAACCATCGAAGATCAATGGAAGTTGATTCATCCTGCCCTCATTCTTTAAAAATGTATACGTGCTTTCTTCGAGATTAATACCAAGTGTAGCTTGTAGTTCTATTGGACTCTTGTTTATGTATGGCATATTATTCATCTGAAGAGACAATACTGCACTTGTAGTGGTTTCCAATTCGGAAGCTGTTAAAGACAAATCCCCTGAACCCTCATGATTAATTTCCGATAATTCTAGCAGTGTACCCTTTGTTAGATCCTGATAGGTAAATCTTGTATTCGTTATTGCGTATTCCTGCAAGTCGAATGAAAAGGCATCTTCCGATGCAGTAGTATCCGATGCTCCTTCAGCGGAAAGAGCAATGTCATAATTAGCATTGTCATCCAAATCTACCTTTACTGCTAAAATAGCCTTATCTAAGGCCAGTCTTTTAATCTGTAAGGGGTCTTTAGGATCTTTAAACAATTCAAAAACAGACATGGTAAGCGACAACTCACCTGCACTCAGCAGGGTATCCCCTTCAAAAGGAGCCTTGTTGATCAAATAGGCATCTTGTACCCTTAATTCAGCATTGGGAAAACTCCGAATTAGACTTAGGTTAGCTTCAGAAAAACCAAAAGTTCCGTTGATAGATTGATTCACTTTATCCTTTAAAAGATCGCCAATCTTGTTCTCTAAAACAAAAGGTATTGCCAATAATGCACCACCTAATAACACCAGTACCAGTGCCGTAATTTTTACAACTTTCTTTTTCATAGTTTAGATTTGAGGAGATGGGTTGTTTACTAGATTTTCAGATCTAATTCTTCGCCCATTTTCAATTTAAATCGTTTTCTTAGGATATATACGAAAAAATAGAGCAAAGGGGTGTCGAAAAAGGCAATAAACACCTTAAAAACAAATCCGCTAATAACAAGACCACTAAAAAGGCTCCAGGGTAATACACCAAAAATACATAACAACCCTACCACGGTAAACGTATCTATAAACTGAGATAAAAACGTAGAAAAGTTGTTTCTCAACCATAGGTGTCTGCCTTTGGTTATCCGCTTCCAAAAATGATAAATTGCTATATCTACATATTGGGCAGAGAGGTAAGCCAACATAGAAGCCAAAACAGCAATAGGAGATAAGGCAAAAACACTATTAAATAAGTCATCACCCACAGGAGATGTAGGCAATGCTGGCACCGTATTCGCTAATAGAACAATCCCCATAGAAAAGAACGATGCAAAAATACCGGCTGTTACGATCTGATTCGCTTTCTTTTTTCCATAGATCTCAGAAATAAGATCGGTAATAAGGAAAGTAATGGGATATGGCAACACTCCTACGGAAATTTCGAACAAGGAGGCACCAAATACGGTGACATCTCCAAAGGGACGCCAGTAAAAAAACTTCTGAAATATAAGGTTAGATACTACAAGCGAGGTTATAAATAAGGCCCCGAGGTACAAGTATATTTTGTACGCTAACTTTTTATCTTTAGGGGTCATACTACCTATTTGATATGCAACGTAAAGGGCATTCTAGCCTGAATTCCTTTTTGTTCCATGGCAGATTTTACTTCTTTAAGAACATCGAATACCTCCCCACCCAATTCGTTTTCTATAAAGAATTCTTTAGTACGCACCTTTGTTCCGGACAAATCTTCCATGAGTAGTTCAAAGTTGGACTTATATTTAGGATATTTTCGAATTCCATAGGTGCTAATCCCGGCCATAGAGGCAGCTTCTGCAATGGCCTCATCTAAGCCTCCAATCTCATCAACCAGCCCTAGTCGAAGTGCATCTACCCCACTCCATACTCTTCCCTGAGCAAGACTATCTGCTTTGGCTAAACTAATGTTACGTCCGGTGGCAACTCGGGATAAAAATGTTTCATACGTGGTCTCTATGCTCTCTTTCATGACGCTTCTAAAATTTGTAGTCATAGGTTCGAATATCGAATAATCAACAGAATTTTTATTGGTTCCCACCTGCTCTGCATTAACGCCAATATTATTGGCTAATTCACTCATATTGGGGATAGTTCCAAACACTCCGATAGATCCGGTGATAGTTGTAGCTTCAGCAAATATTTTGTCTGCCCCAGCGGCGATATAATAGCCTCCGGAAGCTGCTACATCTCCCATAGAGACAATAACAGGTTTTTCTGCTTTGGCCAGCTCAACTTCGCGCCAAATAATATCTGAAGTGAGGGCACTACCTCCAGGGGAATTTACCCGTAAAACAATTGCCTTAACATTGCTATCTTCTCTGGCTTTTACCAAGGCTCTATTAATAAGACCCTGTCCAATATAATTGGGACCTCCTTCGCCATATAATATTTCACCCTGCGCATAAATGATGGCAATTTTATCTTTTCCTTTAAAACGTTGTTTCTTATTAGCTTCTTTTACATAATCTGATAACCCTATGTACTTCAGATCGTCATCATCACCAATTCCTGAAGCTTGTTTTAACAAACCCTCGTATTCATCCAAATATAGTACTGCATCTATAAGACCAGATGCTTCGGCATACAATGGATTCCTACCCCCAAGGGTATCTGCGATTATATTAAGATCTGTAGTTTCAAGATTCCTGTCTATGGCAATATCTTCCACTATGGAGCCCCAAATAGAGGATAGTAATTCCTTTATCTGTGTTCTGTTGTCATCGCTCATTTCATTTTCCAAATACGGTTCCACGGCACTCTTGTACTTGCCATGACGTATTACCTCCATCTTTACCCCGGTTTTCTCCTGGAGCCTTTTATAATACAGCACCTCAGCGGCCAATCCTTTAAAATCTAGGCTTCCTACCGGGTTCATAAAAATACTATCCGCTACACTTGCCAGATAATAATCTTTTTGCAGAAAAATATCCCCATAGGCATAGACAAACTTCCCGCTAGATTTAAACTCTTGTAAGGCATTACGAATAGCCTCTGTCTGTGAGATACCTGCAAGGATAAAATTGCTATTGATACTTATCCCCTTGATACGATCGTCTGTTTTAGCAACCGCAATGGCATTCAAAATTTCATCTAAACCCTGTGCTTGCTCAAAAATGCCGGCAAACGGATCTGCAGCGGTTGTACCGGTATAATCATTAATAGGATATTTCGTCTGAAATTCTAATATGGAGTTGTTTTTTACGACCACGCCTTCTTCCGTATTGGCAAGACTTATAAAAATTAGAAACATAAAAAACAGCATTCCAAAAGCAACTAATGTGCCTAAAATTGCTGCAAGAAGATTTCTCAGGAAATTCATATGTATGTAATAAATAATTGTGCTCAAAGATAACGAATGCGCCTTGGTTGATAATGAGTTTTAGTATTTTTTAAGGAAATGGCCCTATAGCAAACCCCTATAGTACAGGGATTTCTAATTATCATATTTTTTATAGAAACGGAACCCCCAATGGTAGTATTCATATCGGTTTCTTTTACTTACTTTGCTCTACTAATATGGAGCATTCTAATACCACATATTTATCGCTAGGTAGTAATCTAGGAAATAGACCTTATTTCTTGCAGAAGGCGGTCTTTATGATTGGAAAATCTATAGGAACCATAACCCAACTATCCTCCGTTTATGAGACCCCGTCATGGGGATTTACATCCAAGGATTTTTTAAACGTCTGTATGGAGATAGCAACCTCCCTCTCACCCGAGGATCTATTAACATCATTATTAGACATTGAATCTCAGCTTGGACGCGAGCGTTCTTCCCCTGGGGAGTATACCGACCGTACTATCGATATAGATATTCTGTATTACAATTCGCTTATATTGAAAACAGACACCCTGCAATTACCTCATCCTGAACTTCATACCCGCAGATTTGTCTTAGGACCCCTGGCAGACATTGCCCCGCAGTTCTATCATCCCGTATTACAAAAAGACACCCGTAATTTGCTTCAGGAATGTAAGGATGACAGCGTACTCAAAAAAACATCGTATGTACTGTACAAAGATATAGCGGCACTCTTTACGGCCTTGAATTTTGTAGCGATCGAAGGAAATATTGGAGCCGGCAAGACCACCCTCGCCAACAAAATTTCAGTTGATTATAGTGCCAAATTAGTGTTGGAACGTTTTGCAGACAATCCTTTCTTGCCAAAATTTTACAAAGATCAGAATAGATATGCCTTCCCTTTAGAAATGTCATTTCTGGCAGATAGGTATCAACAATACACAGACGATACCACCCAGTTTGATCTCTTTAAAAAATTTATGATCAGCGATTACGACATATATAAGTCGCTCATCTTTGCCAAGATCACCTTACAGTCGGATGAGTTTGTGCTCTACAGAAAGGTATTTACCTTTATGTACCAGGAAGTAAAAAAACCCAATCTCTATGTCTATCTCTACCAGACAACGGAACGCTTGTTAGATAATATTAAGAAACGAGGCAGAGATTATGAGCAACAGATCGCACCAGACTATTTAGAAAAAATAAACAGCGGTTATTTCGATTTTATAAAAAGCTATCCGGAACAACACAACCTAATTATAGATGTAACGGATTTAGATTTTGTGAACAACCAAAAAGACTATGACACGGTTATAGATCAAATAACAGCCTATGCTATTCAAATGCAGGAAAAAGATATTATTGGCTAATTTCTTGCCTGGTTAGTTTAGATTTCATTAATTGCAAAGCTTTTAGAAGCAAACTAGCTAACTCAAACAATAGTAAAACCCCGGCAAACTTGTCGGGGTTTTATGTTTCTGTTTCTTTTTTGTTTTCCAAATTCCGTAAGATACTAGTGTACCTAAAAAATGCCTAAGGAGTAAGCTTACTCCAGAAATCCCACACCACAACCCCGGCGCTTACCGCAATATTCAGCGAGTGTTTAGTGCCAAACTGTGGTATTTCTAGTACCCCATGGCAGGCATTTACCACCTCCTGAGAAACGCCTTTTACTTCATTTCCAAAAACCACTACATAGGATTCCGTTGGTACTGGTGTAAATTGGTGTAACATAACAGCATGCTCTGTTTGCTCTATGGCCATACAGGTATGTTGCTCCCTTAATTCCTGAATTAAGGCAACTGCATCCTCTTTATACTCCCAGGTAACACTTTCCGTGGCGCCTAACGCGGTCTTATGAATGTCTTTGTGTGGCGGGGTGGCTGTGATACCACAGAGGTAAATCTTTTCTACCAAAAATGCATCTGCCGTTCTAAAAACAGATCCAATATTGTTAAGACTGCGAATATTATCGAGGACTATGATCAACGGAATCTTAGGAGCTACTTTAAATTGTGCTATCTCCAATCTATTTAATTCCTTATTCTTTAGTTTCCTCATATTCCTGGTTTCCTCTTACTTCTCAAAGTATTAATGTTGTGTATAACTTAGGTTTTTTAAGTTATCCGAAAATATCAACAACTTTTTACTTTCACTAAGTAAAATAGTACATTCGTTTTGAAGCCCAAAGATAATCCTAACACATTTGTTTTAGTGTCGAAAGCAGAAATTCCAAAGAAGGTGACCCCTTTAATGAAGCAATACAATACCATTAAGGTTAAATATCCTGATGCGCTGTTGCTATTTCGGGTAGGGGATTTTTATGAAACCTTTGGAGAGGATGCCATTAAAGCTTCAAAAATTTTGGGAATTATCCTTACCCATCGAAATAATGGGGGTTCCAAAACAGAATTAGCGGGTTTTCCGCACCATTCGCTCAATACGTATTTACCTAAATTGGTGAAGGCAGGTCATCGGGTAGCGATATGTGATCAACTGGAAGATCCGAAGCAGACCAAAACAATCGTTAAACGAGGGGTTACAGAGCTGATCACTCCCGGGGTGGCCTTAAACGATGATATTCTAAGCATAAAAAATAATAATTTCTTGTGTGCTGTTCATTTTGGGGGGACCAACCTAGGTATCTCTTTTGTAGATATTTCTACCGGGGAATTTTTAACGGCCGAAGGCTCAGCAGAAGAGATCGATAAATTATTGCAAAACTTTGGACCTACTGAAGTTTTAATTTCTAAAAATCACAAAACCGATTTTAATGAAGTCTTTGGCACTCAATTTCACACGTTTTATTTAGAGGACTGGATTTTTCAGGAAGACTATGCTAACGAATCGTTACTAAGTCATTTTAAAACCACTTCTTTAAAAGGCTTTGGTGTAGCTGGCTTAAAAAATGGGATTATTGCGGCGGGTGCCGTACTGCATTACCTTTCCGAAACAGAGCATAAACGTTTACAGCATATTAATACGCTGGTGCGTGTTGCCCAGGAGGAACATGTATGGATGGACAGGTTTACCATGAAGAACCTGGAATTATACCATTCATACAATCAGGGCGCTGTTACCTTACTGGAAGTAATAGACAAGACCATCTCCCCCATGGGTGGGCGACTACTAAAAAGATGGTTGGCCCTTCCTTTAAAGCATATCGAAAAGATCAGGAGTCGGCATAAAAGTGTTTCCTATTTATTGGAGCACGAAACTACCTTGCAAAAATTACAACAATCTATAAAGAACATAGGGGATCTGGAGCGACTCATTGCAAAGGTTGCCACTGGGAAAGTAAATCCCAGAGAGACCATCCATCTAAAAAATTCTCTCGAAGCCATTGTTCCTATTAAACATCTTCTGGCACAAGCCAATACAGAAGCCATACAGGCTATTGGGGAGGGCCTCGATGAATGTACCGCCTTACGGAATAAGATAAAAGAAGTGCTTTTCGAAGAAGCCCCTGTGAACGTTCAGAAAGGAATGGTTATTGCGGCAGGGTATTCCCCGGAATTAGATGAACTTCGTGGCCTGGCCACTTCCGGCAAAGATTATTTGGATAAAATGTTAGCCAGAGAAACCCAGCTTACGGGTATTACCTCCTTAAAGATCGCCTCCAATAATGTATTTGGGTATTATATTGAAGTACGCAATGCCCATAAAGACAAAGTGCCCGAGAACTGGATTCGAAAGCAAACCCTGGTAAATGCGGAGCGGTATATCACTGAAGAATTAAAAGAATACGAGGCTAAAATTTTGGGTGCTGAAGAGCGTATCCAGGTGTTAGAACAGCAATTGTTCTCGCAACTCATCCTATGGATGCAAGAATACATTGCCATAGTGCAAAAAAATGCACAGGGCATAGCAACGCTCGATTGTCTCTGTGGATTTGCCCAGCTCGCCAAAGAAAATTCCTATGTAGCTCCTGTAATGAACGATTCCACCGCACTGCTCATTACTAAAGGGAGGCACCCGGTGATCGAAAAGCAACTTCCCATGGGCGAGGCCTATATTCCGAATGATGTAGTATTAAACCGGGAGGAACAACAGATCATTATGATTACCGGCCCTAATATGAGTGGTAAATCTGCTATTTTAAGACAAACAGCGCTCATTGTGTTGTTGGCACAGATAGGAAGTTTTATCCCTGCCGAAGCCGCCACCATTGGTGTCGTAGACAAGATCTTTACCCGGGTTGGTGCCAGCGATAATATCTCTATGGGGGAATCTACTTTTATGGTAGAAATGAACGAAACAGCCTCTATCCTTAATAATTTATCGGAACGAAGTCTGGTATTGTTAGATGAGATTGGGCGTGGAACCAGTACCTATGATGGGATCTCCATTGCCTGGGCTATCTCGGAATACTTGCACGAACATCCGAGTAGGGCCAAGACTTTATTTGCTACCCACTACCATGAATTGAATGAAATGGCTGCCACGTTTAGCCGGATCAAAAATTATAATGTGTCAGTGAAGGAACTTCAGAACAAGGTGCTCTTTTTGCGCACTTTAACGCCGGGAGGCAGTGCGCATAGTTTTGGAATTCATGTAGCTAAAATGGCGGGGATGCCCCAGCAGGTGATTCAAAAAGCCAATAAGGTGCTTAAAAAATTAGAGCAATCCCACTCTAGTGAAGAGCTTACCGGAAAGTTACAAGCGGTCTCCAATGACATGCAGTTGAGTTTCTTTAATTTAGACGATCCTCTCTTGGAAGAAATTAAGGAAGAGATCATGAGTTTAGACATCAATACCCTTACTCCTGTAGAGGCGCTGATGAAGCTAAATGAAATAAAGCGTTTGTTGTCTAAAAACAAAAAAGCGACCTCTTAAATTCCTCTCATACAGCAAGTTTATTTTTTATCCTCTGAAGGAACTTCTTTTTACATGAAAGTTCTTTGCTTTTTATAGAAATGTATTAAATTTGCGTCCGCATCTGATAGGGATGTGATGTTCTTTCAAAAACGCGAAAATAGCTCAGTCTGGTAGAGCGCCACCTTGCCAAGGTGGAAGTCGCGGGTTCGAATCCCGTTTTTCGCTCGTTATATGATCTACTTACTGTGGTTAAGAGATAGTACCTATCTTCGCAGTTGCGCTCGAGTGGTGGAATTGGTAGACACGTTGGACTTAAAATCCAATGGACATTAGTCCGTGCGGGTTCAAGTCCCGCCTCGAGTACAGATGGAAGAAAAAACCAGCGCAATGCGCTGGTTTTTTTGTTTCAGGGAGCTGAGCCAAGCTGGCTTGGGTGAAAGCAGATGAAACAAAAAAGTTGCATGTAATGCAGGTTTTTTCTTGTTCAAAATGTTTGGGCGGGACTCACGAAGTCTGTTAAGACGAGTAATTCCCCGCCTCCTGGTGTCTCTTCATTTTGGCTTGATCCAAAATGAAGCAAAAGATCAAGAAGGTTTTTAGGAAATTTTTGCTGTGCAAAACCGCGGTTGGCGCTATCCGCTATTTCTGGAAATCCTTCATTCTTTCCTCAAAATAATTTTCTTACTATAGAAGGTATCTGTTTGTCTAGACTTCTTTTAAAGTTCTATTTCCTATCCTTCAAATAATCCATTACCTCCGGCCAATCTGGGGAGAGTTCAGTCCTAAAATGAGTAAGCTCTCCATAGCCGAACAGATAGTCATTTTCCAATATTCCATTCCACCTCAACAAAGAACTTATCAATGGCGTACAGGACGTACTTAGAATTACCGTCTATGACTATATCCAGGAACTTACCTATCGAGAATACGGTAGCCCATTGTCCATCTTCTGATAGCATTTTGTATTGGTAGAGGGTCATTGATTGGTGGCTTATATGTTGTTGTGCTTTCATTACTTCTGTTCATTATCGATATTTTTTATCACTAAACTTGTTCTTTGTTTCAAATCTTCAAGATGACCTTTAGCCCCAACATGCTTATAAACAAATTGGGTAACTACACTCTCAAATTTCCTAAACTCCAATGAAGTTGGCTTATTAATAAAACCCCATTCGCTTTTATTAAACATATAATCTCTCTTATGTTTTTCCGTTTCTGGCGGTATATAGCTACCATATTTTCCTATGTTAGAACTTAACATAAAAGATGCCAGGAGGTTTCTTGTGAAAACATTGTAGTCGTGAATTTGCAATGTGATATGTTCACATGTCCGATAATGATTTACAATAGTTTCTCTTAATTCAATATTTTTAATAATATTCAACTTTCCAGAATTTTTCAATTCTTGAAAGGCCGAATTATAGACTACAAGTTCTGCACCTCTAGGAATGAAATGCAAAAGAACTGATCTAAAATCTTCTAAAGTATTCTGTTTACTATAGATTTTCTGTAGAAATTTTTGTGCATTTACAATGACTGTATCTCCTTCTTTTATTTGAGTATCGTAATAAATAACATCTTTAACAAGGTCGTTTTTTATCCTTTGCAAGAATATAGTTTCTTCAATATTTAATTTTTGTTGTTCATTCCAATTATTAATACTTAATGCAATCAAAATGCCAATGACCACCAATACAATCTCACCAATAGCATAGCGGGCATATTTAAGTGGCTTGTTATCATCAGCTAGTATTTTACGGGTCTTTCTAAAGAAGTTAATCATGTGAAGTAGTGATTGGCGGTTACCTTACCAAGTTACTGAATTATACCATCGATTATAAATTGGCATTGACTCTAAATTTATTCCGGAAGGAAAAAAATTAGGTATGGCGATACATATTTTTTTTATAATTGCCCTTTGGGGGATAAGGGGGTCAGATTGAAGCGATATTGGTCTTTCTTAATAAAGTATAATGAAGGGAATAAGTTGAAATTATTTTAACAATTCAGTTCAGAATTTTATTCAAAAAGTTCACCCCGTTCTACGTCAAAGGTTCCATTTTCAATAGTGTTTAGAACAATAACTTGAGGGTCTAGACTAGCAGCTACCAAACTAAACGTTCCTTTAATCCTACTATTTGTCACTTCAATTACAGACACACTACCTTCAATAACATTCCTTTTATTTAGATTGCCAGATTCATCACACGCCAATGGTGAGTTTCTGAAAAAATCTATATCAATTCCGTCCGTTCCGTAGTTATATTCGCCAACAGCAATAGGAACCTTCAAAATAACTACTACTTTTCCCTCCGAACAATTACGTCCTAAAATGGTTATAAGACTATTAGGGTTTACATAAACCTTTGCTTTATCTGGTTGTAGGAATACCTCTTTACCATTAATGGTAGCACTCATTTGACCAAAAGAATCATTACCATCCTTATCGCAGCTAATGTTTAAAACAACCATTAAAAGAAAATAAGCGTAGTACCTTTTATGATTTTTCATATTTAGGATATTTTAAAAGTTCTAACAATTTAGAATTTGTTATGTATTAGATGTCCGGAATTATATTTTCGGTATTAAATAGGACAACTAACATCATATCATTTAAGGAAAGGTAGCAAAGGCAGTTCCGCATTTAAACCCAACTTAACCCAAGTGATTTATTTATCGATGTGCAGGATATATCTTTAAAAATCAGAAAATCAAGTTGTCCAATATTATGTTTCATGCTAGAATCTGGACAATGAACTAATAAGGATGGTCTAAATTGGTTACTAACTATAATATTTCTCTTATGAAAGCAACCGATAAATTGCCAAAAACCATTGCATTATTCTTCGTTTCACTGATACTATTTAATAGTTGTGTTGTTTATCATAAAACCCCAACTTCTTTGGAGAAAGCATCGCAGGAGCGCATTAAAGCAAAAGTTACAACAACTGATCAGCAAATCTTTAAGTACAAATACATTGCATATGAGGATGGACAGTTCTACGGTGTAAAAAAGAAATCAGGTGAATTCATTAAGACTCCTTTAAGTGAGGAGGATACTTTAAAGGTCGTTCTCAAAAACAGATCCGCTTCCACATGGGGAACCGTATCACTAATCGCTACGCCGGTGATGGCCATTATAATTGTATTTATAGCTTCTGTAAATAGTTTGGAAAATTTAATTGGTGTAGATATTCTATAGGGCGGTTAAGTAGATATTATTTGAGACCTTACCTCAACTACTATAAATTCATTTTACGTAAATCTCGAATCTCATCGCTGGAATCCCAAAGGTTCTAAAGTAAATTTTGTCCTATATTATGATCCAGGCACAATTTAGGAGTATTAAGGAGTAAGGGAACTTTAGTTTTGAAATTATGCTCCCTTATTAAAAATTAATTGTAATTATTTCTGCGGTGAGTTTTATAAAATGTAAAAACAGGTATGTTAATGATTTGTTTATGGAAAAACTAACAATAATAATTTTAACCTTTAATGAAGAGGATAATATTGAAGAGGCAATTTCTACTGCAAATTTTGCAGATGAGATTATTGTAATCGATTCTTTTAGTACCGATAAAACTGCAGAGTTTGCACAAAAATATAATGTTAATTTCATCCAAAATAAATTTGAAGACTTCACTAAACAGCGTTATGAAGCAGCAAAACAAGCAAGAAATAATATGATTTTGTTTCTTGATGCAGATGAGCGGATACCAATTTTGCTTAAAGATGAAATTCAAAGAGAGTTAGCACTAGACAATCAGAAATCTGCTTACAAAATTTTGTTTTCGCATATTTTTATGGGAAAGGCTATGAAGAATGGTTTTTTTCGTAAAAAGAGAAAGTTACGCCTTTTTAATAAAAATCTATGTTGGTATGATGAAACGTTATTGGTCCATGAAAAGCTTTTAGTAAAAAAAGGGGAAATAGGAAAATTAACCAACCCTATTATTCACCACACGTATCGTTCTCTAAAACATACTATCATGAAAAAACAATTTTATTCAGAGTTGCAAGCGAAACAATTATATAAGCAAAAAGTAAAACCAAATTTTTTTCATTTCGTAATAAAGCCATCATATAGGTTTGTTAACCAATATTTTTTTAGAGGTGGATTTCTATATGGTTACCAAGGATTTTTTAGTGCATTTATAAATTCTTGTTATGTTATGAATAGATATATAAAGTTATGGTTAATGAATAACAACATGGCATGAAGAAAAGACCAGGATCATAAGAACCGATACGCACCACACTAAGATCAACGCACCTTTCCACTTGTTTCGATTCATAGCTTTGTTTGGTAGTTTCCCGGATTTCATTATTATTTTCATCAACAAGATCAAAGGCATCAAAATCTAGAAACTAAAGTTGTCAGATTGCATAGGCAAATATTGTTCGTTTAGATTGAACGCGAACTCTTGAAAAGGGTAGTTTCTTGTGTATTCTGGTGTTACCCTAATCACCTCATCATCCTTTTCTACAAAAGCAACGGTTTCAGCTTTTTTAAGTATTGCACTTCCTAAATGTCCGGATTCGATCTTCATCCGAATGACCTTTATCATGGCGAACATATCTTGTTAATAAAATTATAGATTTGGCATGCAAAATTAACGAATTGGTATTTTCATTCAATTGAATTTCAATATCTTTAGTTCTTTAAATACTTAGATACTATGATAATATTTTATGTGTTAATTGGTCTTGTTTTATTGGTAGCATTTTATGGTATAGGAATTTACAACAGATTGGTAAAATTAAAAACACTTGTAGCGGAGGCTTGGAGTGGGATAGATGTGCAATTGAAAAAGCGTTACGATTTAATTCCAAACTTAGTAGAAACGGTAAAAGGTTATGCAAGTCATGAGAAAGAAACCTTAGAGAATGTAACAAAAGCGAGAAATCAAGCGCAAAACGCTACTACTGTTGAGGGAAAACAAACTGCTGAAAATCAATTAAACAAATCTTTACTAAACTTATTTGCAGTAGCTGAGCAATATCCTGAACTAAAAGCAAATGAAAATTTTTTGAGCTTGCAAAAAGAATTGTCTATTGTGGAATCTGACATTGAGAAATCAAGAAGGTATTATAATGGAACCACTCGAGACTATAATATTTTAATTGATTCTTTTCCGTCAAACATTATTGCCGGTATGACTAATTTCAGTAAAGCAGAATTTTTTGAAATTGATACTGACGTGGAGAGACGAAATCCACAAGTAAAATTTTAAGTGTTGAAGCAACTCTTTTTTCTCATTCTATTGATTACGAGCTCTTTTTCTTTGTTTTCGCAAAGTGAAAGAGTTCTTTCATTTCATTCAGATATTAAAGTAGATACCTCAAGTGTGATCACTGTAACAGAGTCTATTAAAATTTATGCCACTGGAACTATTTTTAAAAGAGGTATTACTCGCAGTATTCCAATTGAAAGAATAGATAGTTTGGGTAAAAAAAATAAACTAGGTTATGAAATTCTATCTGTAGAAAGAGAGGGGAAAGTTTCAAAATATCATACTGAAAAAGGGAATGGTGAGATTACCATTTTCGTAGGAGAAAAAGATGTTTTCTTAAATGAAGGCGAATATGACTATACAATTACTTATCGTATGAGTGGTCAAATAAGATTTTTTGATAATTACGATGAAATTTATTGGAATGTCAATGGTTTTAGGTGGGATTTACCTTTCAATCATGTTTCTAGTCAAATTACCCTTCCAGCCGGAGGTAAAATCATTCAGAACTCTTGCTACACTGGCAGTTATGGTAGCGATAGTGCAAATTGTAGTTCTACAATTTTAGCTGAGAATAGCATTCGTTTTGGTGCTGAGAATGTAAGTGCCCGAGAAAACTTAACTATAGCAATAGGTTTTGAAAAAGGCATTGTTCGGCAACCACCGCCACCGCCACCGCCTACATTTTTTCAAAAGTTTGGAGCCCTTATCTTAAGTGGATTGATCAGTTTTTCTCTTTTGTTTTATTATGGATTTACTTGGTTGAAGTTTGGTATTGATCCTGTAAAGCCAACAGTATTCCCACAGTTTGATGTGCCAGAAAAAATGACCCCTGCATCTGTAGGAATGATAGATAAACAGCGCTATTATGGTGATTTAATTACAGGTTCTATTTTAAATTTAGCGGTTAATGGCTACATTAAAATTGAAGAAGATGTTGAAAAATATATTTTTGGATTGTTCAAAAGCAAGCGATATATAATTCATAAATTAAAGGAGGATACAGCAATGATTAATAATGAAGAAAGAGTACTGCTTTCAAAATTATTTTCAGATAAATCCACTTTAATATTAGAAGGGAAATATGATAAAAAAGTAGAAAGTGCGGTGATTGCATTTAAAGCTTCATTAAAAAAACAGCATAATAGTTTAATTTATCAGGGTTTCAATTTGAAATTTTGGGTGGCTCCAATTTTGACGATATTCGCTTATATTTTCTTATTTATATTTCTTACTTCGCGCTATTTTGAAGGAGAAAATGATGGGTTGGTGTTTTTCTTATTTCTCATTTTAAATATTGTTTTCTTTTTAGTTTACCAATATTTAATTAGAAAACCTACAGTTGAAAAACTTAGACTCAAATCTTTGCTTGATGGATTTAAGATGTATATGAGTGCTGCAGAAGAAAAACAAATTGCACATTTTAATCCCCCAGATTTAACACCAGAAATTTTTGAAAAATTATTACCATATGCCTTAGTATTGGGAGCAGAAGACGTTTGGGGAGAAAAATTTCAAAACTTGATTGACAAATCAATGATTGACAAAAACTACCAACCCACATGGTATGTTGGGAATATTGGAAACTTCTCGACGTTTAATCATTCATTAAATTCATCACTGTCAAATTCCATTAGCAGTTCTGCAACACCACCATCGAGTAGCGGTAGTGGTTCTAGTGGAGGCGGTTTCTCTGGCGGTGGCGGCGGTGGCGGTGGTGGCGGTGGCTGGTAAGCGCTTCTTTTGAAAGAGGTTTAGCTATAGTATACCACTGGTCATCTTCTGATAGCATTTTACCCTTATTAATCAGTTGATTTTCAAGGGTTTTTTGGTTTCCTTGTAAAACAGAACTCATTTCCCCTATTTCTTCCCTTAAAAGTTAAAATGTTCAATTATCTTTAAGAGATTTTGTTGGAAGATTGATCTTCAAATTCTTAAAACAAAACGATTCCTAAAAAACACTATAAATGACTAATAAAGTAATGCATTTATCTATGGCGGTAGTATCCATATTTATTGTTTCTTGTAATAGAGGCACCCAGGCAAATGACCTTGCAATTCAAAAGGCAACAACTGAAAATTATTCTGGCAAACCCATTTCTCACACATTTGATGCAGCGATCGATTCACTGATCAGTCAAATGACATTGGAGGAAAAATCAGGAATGCTTCATGGAACCAGTATGTTCAATACGGAGGGAGTAGCACGTCTAGGTATCCCTGAATTAAAAATGGCAGATGGACCTTTGGGTGTTCGTGAAGAGATTTCAAGAGACTCATGGGCTCCGGCTGGATTGGATACTGATTTCGCCACGTATTATCCTGCGGGTGCCGGACTTTCCGCTACATGGAATCCTGCATTAGCATATACATTTGGTACTAGTGTGGGCGAAGAATCACGTGCCAGAGATAAAGATGTGTTGTTATCCCCAGCAATTAATATAATAAGAACACCTTTAGGTGGTAGAACCTATGAATATTTTACGGAAGATCCGTATTTAAACAAAAAAATAGCAGTTCCGTTTATTGTTGGGTTACAGGATAATGATGTAGCTGCTTGCGTTAAGCATTATGCGGCTAACAACCAAGAAACCAATAGAGATTTTGTAGATGTGCAAATAGATGAACGCACGCTTCGGGAAATTTATTTACCCGTTTTTGAAGCTGCGGTTTCTGAAGCCAAGGCTTATAGCATGATGGGTGCTTATAATAAATTTAGAGGTGAGTATTTGTGTGAAAACGATCATATGTTGAATGAAGTTTTAAGAGGTGAATGGGGATTTGAAGGCCTAGTGATATCTGATTGGAATGCGGTGCACACCTCTGTAAATTCATTAAAAAGCGGATTGGATATTGAAATGGGAACTCCCAAACCGTTTAACGAATTTTTTTTAGCAGATCCTTTAATTGATTCCGTAAAAGCAGGTAAAATTTCAGAAGCTGAAATAGACAAGCACGTGAAGCGTATATTACAATTAATGTATACGCTAAAAATTATGGGGGGTGCAGAACGAGTAAAAGGAAGCATCAATACTGAAGCACATTTTAAAGATGCGTATGACATTGCTTCAGAATCTGTGGTTTTGCTTAAAAATGAAAATAACTTATTACCTATAAATGCTTCAGAAATTAGCACTATAGCAGTAATTGGTGCCAACGCCACCAAGAAAAACGCTTTAGGTGGGTTTGGTGCAGGGGTAAAAACAAAAAGAGAAGTAACGCCTTTGGAGGGATTAAAAAATAGACTTTCACAGTCTGTAAAAATTAATTATGCCGAAGGGTACCAAGAAAGATATGCACCTAAAATAGAAGCTAAATTTGGTGATGTTACGCATGAACGTGCAGAGACTATTGATGAATTAGATCCACAATTGGTTGATGAAGCGATTAATGCGGCTAAAAATTCTGATTTTACTATTATTTTTGCAGGATCTAATCGTGATTTTGAAACGGAAGCTTCTGACAGAGCTAATTTAGACTTGCCATTTGGGCAAGGTGAACTTATTGAGAAAGTACTTGCCGTAAACCCTAACACTATTGTTGTGATGATTGCTGGAGCGCCTTTTGATATAACTAGTATAAAGGAAAAATCGTCTGCATTGATTTACAGTTGGTTTAATGGCTCTGAAGGCGGCAATGCCCTGGCAGATGTTTTGTTGGGCAATATTAATCCTTCTGGGAAATTACCCTGGACCATGCCCAAAAATTTACAAGATTCCCCTGCACATGCCACCAATAGTTTCCCCGGTGACAAAGTTGTTTCTTATGATGAAGGAATTTTAGTAGGGTACCGCTGGTTCGACACAAAAAAGATTGATCCCCTATACCCTTTTGGTTATGGACTTTCCTATACAACTTTTGATATTAAAAATGCACGTGCGGACAAAAAGGACCCTTATTTGAAAAATGAAACCATTTATATTTCTGTTGATGTTGAAAACACCGGAAAAATGGATGGAAAAGAAGTTGTGCAACTATATACTACTAAAAAAGATTCGGACGTAGAAAGAGCCGCTCAGGAATTAAAAGGATTTGAAAAAGTGTTCGTAAAGGTTGGGCAAACAACCACGGTGACTCTTGCATTACCTGTAAAAGAATTGGCCTATTACGATGTAGACCAAAAAGATTGGATTGTTGAATCGGGAACTTATAATCTTAAAATAGGAAATTCGTCTAGAGCTATAAAAACGGATCTTTCGATTACTATTCAATAGAAGAACACAAGAGCATACAGGGGGAAACATCCAGTCCTATAATAGGTTTGAAAACAGGAGATGTAAAACAAAGGCACTTTTCATCTTGTTAGCTTTGCATTAACTTACATAGCTATATTTCGTTATTATGAGTTTCTGCTTCAAAAGCATCAACATATTTAAAATCCTGAAACCAATAGGAGGAGGAAATAATATCAAAAACCAGTTCGTTTTCGCTAATCTTTTCAGTTTTCAATTGCCAAATAATATCTTTCGCATCAGTAAATTCAGTGCCAACAACCTGTTCTTCAAACAATCTAAAAATCAAGGTGTTTTTTGGCATGCCAGCAACCAATAGGCGAATAAGGGTTGCTTCTGGAGAGTCATCAAAAATAGATATCCCTTTATTTTCATTGGTTTTAATACTTACCTGAAACTTCACAGCCTCTGGGTTAGGAAATTGTCCGCCAAAGGCCCGGTACAAAAGTTGATTCACATTAAAAAATTCTTCGTGCATGGATAGGTCCGCGTATTCTTCCCACATTTTTTCCTCCAACATCTCGTTGGAAAGGTTTAGTATCTGCCCATTTTTCAACCTATTACTGAATACATATTGCAAAACGATTTTAGCGGCCTCTTCGGGCTCAAAATCATTCAGAGACATTAGACACATTTCTTCTAAATCTTCAGTTGAGATTTCTGAGATATCGCTATACTCCATAACCTCCAAGAGCTCTTTATATTGGTTATTTGTCCAAGAATGGGGCAGTTCTTGTATTATCTGGAAAGCAAGACGCTTTACTCTAAACGAATTCTTCATAACATTTACATTATTTTAAGAACACAACTAAAGGATTGGCCTACGTCTAGCTCTAGAATAGGTAATGTATATCGTTTTTACTACCAAAACAGCTACCTAAGTAGCATTTAGAGCCAAACTAGAGTGAAAATATTAATTTTAGGAGGGTAAAAGAACGTTTCTTAAATCCTTCAAGGAGCATAGTTTTCCTCGGCAATACTGAGTAATAACTCTAAATTCTTTACATTAATCTGCCTGCGACTCACAGAAATAGCTCCACAACGTTTCAATTCCTGAATATGCCTGCTTACAACTGCTCGGGTAGTTCCTATTAGGCCGGCAATTTCGTCGTTGGGAAGGTTACTAATCAATTCTAATTTACGAGTTTCCCCATTGATGTTTTTTAGTAGAAGACTTGCCAGTCGTACCAGGGTACTATGGAGGGTAACATCGGTAGCTACGTCCATAAGCTGTTGCATACGATTTCCTAGATAATACAAAATAGATTTATGCATTTCAGGGAACTCGGTGATCCAATGACGCATATGCTCCATCGGTATTTTTAAGATTTCCAAATTATCTAGCGCTTCCCAATAGACATCGTGTGGTTTCGTATCCAGTAACGACAATACATCGAATACATCACCACTAGATAAGACAAAAACAGTATGTTCCCTTCCCGTATCCGGATTTGATTTGAATACTTTTAATCGACCTGAAATAATAAAATGAAAGGTTGAAGATACCTCTGTACTACTCTTAAAACTTTTTGTAGTCCACTCTTCCAGGGTCATTAAGAGCAATAGCCTATGTGTGGCCTCCATACTGGAATCACTAAAAAAAAGCGATTTTCTTAGACATGCATGGTATCTGGAAAAATCCTCACTATCTAAATTCATTTTGTTTTCTAACTAATGGTATCGTGGTCAACAAGTTACTATAATTTAATTCGAATTCATTTAAGTTTAGATGATTATTGTCTAATAAACACCAGTGGCTAAACCACCTATTGTTGTTTTTAATCACTTATGCTACCTAGGTAGTGGTCTAGTGCTTGTAGGTATATTATATTACCAATGAGAAAATAAATCGTGGAGGCGCTGCAAATATCATTGAACTTTCTGATGAATTGGAAGTATCTCCGATCCCTTCAGTTATTTTGAACGAAATAGTAAAACCTTGGTCCCTGACAACGTGATTTGCATCAACCAGTCTCCAATAATTAATCAGGGCGATGGGGTTCTGTATCTTTCAAAAGATTAAGGGTTGTTAATTTAATGGCTATCTTGAAAGATCTTTTTTAAATAAAGTGAAATGAAGTTCAAGACAAAAAATATTTTAAAGACACAAGTAAACATGGCGAGATTTGTAAAAAAACGAAAGGAAGATATTGGTCTTTCTCCTGATGACCTTTCTTTTAGGGGCGAACAAAAAATGGATAAAGTTTTGCTTCGCATGGTTGATTATGACGCTGAAACCTTACAAGAAGAAATCATCGATAAAGTTGGTACAGTTCTGGAGTATAAAAAAAAGGCTACCGTTACTTGGTTTAACATTGATGGTCTTCATAACCCACAGGTAATAGAGGAAATTGGTGAAGGGTTTGGTTTTGATAAACTTGTTCTTGCTGAAGTCATGGATTTGCATGCTCGACCTAAAGTGCACGAATTCAATAACTGTATTTTACTCTCTATAAAAATGCTGCAACAAGAGGAGGGGACCAATACTATTTCCGTTGAAAACCTGAGCATTATCATAACCGACTCGGTGCTATTGTCTTTTCAGGAAAAAAGAGGAGATGTTTTTGAACCGGTTCGCGAGCGTATCAGAAATCAAAAAAAACGAATCAGAACCGGGAGCACAGACTATTTGGCGTTTGCATTATTGGATATTGTGATAGACAATTATATCTACTTGGTCGGTATTCTGGGGGAAAAAATAGAACTATTGGAAGAAACATTATTAGAGGAACCCAGAAAAAGTGTTATCGACGAAATCTATACTTACAAAAGGGAAATGAATTTCTTGAGAAAAAATATAACTCCTGCCAAAGAAATGATTTTAGCCTTATCCAAAATGGAATCTGAGTTGATCCATGAAGGCACTCATATTCATTTTAAGGAGCTTTTGGACAACGTTCACCAAGCAATCGATTCATCAGAAACCTATCGTGAAATTCTTTCCGACCAATTAAATATTTACCATACAACCATCAGTAGTAAGTTGAACGATGTAATGAAATTCTTAACCATTTTTTCAGTAATTTTTATTCCCTTAACCTTTATTGCCGGTATTTATGGTACAAATTTCGAGGTTTTGCCTGAATTGAAATTCGAGTATAGTTATTTTATCATGTGGGGTGTGATGATTTTTGTGGCAGTTGGCATGCTGATATATTTCAAAAAACGAAAGTGGCTTTGACCATTATTTTTTCGCTCGGTTAATTTCTTCTATCAAATTGGCTACTAGTGCTGTCCAACCCCTTTGATGCAATGCGCCTACTCCGCGGCCAGTATTACCAACAAAATATTCGTAAAAGAGAATACATTCTTTAAAATGTTCGTCGGTATATTTTTGTTGATGCAACGCATGGATAGGTCTAGTACTATCTTTATCCTTTTCAAAAAAAATGGTATTACACCCCGGAAATGCAGGGCAGTTATTCTATTAAATATGTGTGATCTGCTCTTGTTCTAGCCCTAAACTATGACGATTTAGAAATAAAAGAAGGGGAAACCACCAGCACTGCTATTACACAGATGGTACAGGACGAATCGAAAGAGAACATTTACTAGAGCTAAACCTAGCTGGCTTAGGTGAAAACTGATGAAACAAAAAAGTTTCCTTATTTACCTCTGCCTGCTTTGCGGACGCCGGCTCCTACTTTTTTTCCGCCACCTTTATTGCTTAGGGTACTCTTTTTATTCTTATCGGAGGTTTTAGAATCGTGCTTGTTGCCAAAAAATTTACTTCCCATGATTTCTGTTGTTTGTTATAAAGTTAAAACAAATAAATTTTACAAAAGCATCTCAAAAAACCTGCTACTTGCAGAGATCTATTACGCTATAATATATGACCTCTTTTTACCTCCCCCTCTCCTGAGCGAAAATTAGAATGCGAGGCAACGTAGTTCTATAATATTTTCCGGCTATCGTTATCTTCATTCTATGGAAAAAGGTCCTGACTACTGGCGTTAGCCTATTGATTTATTTGGGTTTGCTGCGGGGCTGCCTTATTTTAACATTTAGCGCTACCGGGCACTGGGATTAACACCGGACTGCTAATAATTATTTTAAAAGACTACCAAAGAAAAAGCCCCCAGACTATGGAGGCTTTTTAACTAACTAATTCAAACTATAACTATGTAGTGGTAAGCTGGTATAAATTTTTGATGACTAATATCTCAACGGTTAAAAGTCTAAACAGTCTATGAAGGTCTCGAAGATCATTTCTTCTTCCAGATAGACGACAGTATTGAGGTCTAATGCTGTTTCATAGGGGTCAAAGGCTTCAGGCAAAAAGGTTGCAGTATCAAAACCAACTTCGTAATCTGTTTCTTCCATATAGGAAACATCCATAACATCTTTCGGTTGTGCATACGCATCAAAATCGTTAGGCAAATAATCCGTGGTATCCAACCCCAGATCAATATCTTCGGTTGCTTCCATATAGACTACTGTTGCTACATTGAAATAAAAAGTAGTAGGATCAAAATTCTCTGGCAGGTACGCTTTGGTATCAAAATCCAGCTCTATTTCTTCATCTTCTTCCAAATAAGAGATTTGATTCAGGCTTAAATTATCGGGGGCTAAAGTGGTCATTATACTACCTATCCCCTGTGCAGATATTTCTTCATTAACTGTTGTCCAGATTAATGTGTGTTCATTTACAGTTAAAGAAACGTTTTCAACTGTTAGCTGATTATTTAAATCAGTAGTAGGATTTTCGGTTTGCGATGTTGTGGCTATTCCCATGAGAACCAAACCACATACTAGAAATAACTTGTTCATTTTGTTGTTGATTAAAATTGATTGATAAATACTAGTTGTTATATATAAGACGATGAAATATTTAAATTGTTACAGTACTATGCATAAAAAGGTACTATTTTAATTAATCTTTAACAATTGCACTAGTATATCAATTTCGTTAAATAAATTTTAACTAATTGATTATAAGTTTATTATATTATATGTAACCTATGTTACACAAGTATCGAACTATGATATTTGTCAGTATATTTTTATTTTCTTGCCCTTAGCTTTGCCCTATATTATTAAACCGCAACCAGGAAAACTGAGTGCCAGGAAGGAATCATATTCTTGTCATAAAGGGGGTTGCTCTAAGTATCATGCATTATGAAAAACTATCTTTTAAAACTCTCGTTTATGCTTTTTGCAACTGCTGCCTTTTCACAGGCGGGCCATATTATGCAAGGAGTTGGTTCGGTTAACATGTCTATGGGTGGTGCCGCCACAGGACAACCATTAGACATCTCTGGGGCGTTACAGTGGAACCCTGCCTCCATCGTAGAATTTGAAGGTTCTACCTTTAAGTTAGATATAGGACTCTTCTTCTCTTCCCCAGAATTGTCTTCTTCTTTACCAGCCGGAATGCTTGGGCCCGGAGCTCCTGCAGTAAGTGGTACAACAGCAGATGACAGAGGTGTATCTCCTATGCCAGCCTTGGCCTTTGTCTGGAGTAAACCCGAAAGCAAGCATACATTTGGAGCATCGGCCTTTGGTATAAGTGGGTTTGGGGTAACATTCCCTGAAGAATCAAATAACCCGCTAAGTGGAAGTTTCAATCCAACAGAAAGTTCAAATCCAATTAACTATCCTCAAGCTGCAATGGGATTTGGTCTTGTTGAATCTGATTATATGCTATTACAGATAGGTTTTACCTGGGCCTATGAAATATCTGATACGTTTTCTGTTGGTGTAGAGCCTACTTTTAATTATGGGGCTTTGGAATTAGCACCAAACCCTTTAGCTACTCCAAGTCAAACTTTAGGATATCCAAACAGTGATAAAGCCAGCGCAACCGGTTTTGGTGCACAGTTTGGTTTATTCTATAATTCAGGAACTGGATTTAAAGCTGGTGCATCTTACAAAACCACTCAAAAATTTAGCGAATTTGAATTCGATAGTAACTATTTAGACGGTTCTGTTGCGCCCGTAGTTCAATTTCAAATGGATTATCCTTCAATTTTATCATTTGGTGTGGGATATTCTAATGATGCAATAGATTTAGCGTTAGATTATAGAATGGTGGATTATGAAAATACAGAAGGTTTTGAAGCAAGTGGATGGACAATAGCTGAAAGCGGACCTTTTGCCGGCTTCCCAACAGGTTCGGTAAATGGATTTGGATGGGAAAACATCTCAATAATTTCGGCCGGTCTGCAATATAAAGGTGTGGCTAAATTACCACTACGTGTAGGTTATACGTACAGTTCTAACCCTATTAATGAGGATCTGGCATTTTTCTCTGTTCCTGCAACAGCAATTATTAAGAACGCCTTCCAATTTGGATTTAGCTATGAAGTAAATGACTCATGGAAACTAGACGCTGTTTACCATTATGGATCTAGCGGCGATGCAACAAAAGGTAATTTATTAAATCCAACCCCTGCGATTGATTTTGATATGGATGGAAACCCAGATGGGCCATGGGATGCAACTAATAATCCTTTAGGAGTAATACCAGGCAGTGAGGTATCTTATGATATGAGCACTTCAATGATTATGTTTGGGGCTAGTTATAGCTTTGGCAAATAACACCTCCATTGGCTATTTTTAGTAACTTTTAATAGCCTTAAAAAAAAGCGATATCATTTTCTTGGTATCGCTTTTTTCTGGATTGTATGCTAATAAAAATTTGTAATTTTAAGCAACTGGATAACCCAGTTTAACAATCATCCATGGAAAATTCTTTTCCCTTTATCGCAGCTCTATTGGCTTCTATTCTCCATGTAATTACTGGGCCAGACCATTTGGCTGCTGTAACACCATTTGCTATTGATAAGAAAAGAAAAGCATGGAAAATAGGCCTCTCCTGGGGATTGGGTCACCTGACAGGAATGCTCGGTATTGGTGTGCTTTTCGTCCTTTTCAAAGAGATGATCCCGGTAGACCTCATTTCCAATTACAGTGAGCAACTGGTAGGATTTGTACTCCTGGGGATTGGAA
>Ga0316204_10004163_pt1 | contig 26749 bp, 27 predicted proteins | sample 6monrhotite_MG_2_FD_205661 | JGI IMG/M metagenome (GOLD analysis project Ga0316204, IMG submission 205661) | Microbial mat bacterial communities from mineral coupon in-situ incubated in ocean water Damariscotta River, Maine, United States -... | ecosystem: Environmental > Aquatic > Marine >...
CGCCATCCATGGCTCAGGAAACCCCGCAAAGGGGAAGCAGACTCCTCGACACTACCCGTTGATTTACCTCACTTAAGGGCGTTGAGAGCAATAGTCAGAGCTAGAACAAAACCACCGACTTCTCCATAATTATTCCCGTATTTTAAGGGCTCTTCTACTCTTGCTCTTAGCTTTTTCACTCAGAAGTGAGGGAATGACAATGGTAGTGTTTGGGGTGGCCTGATGCTTATCCGGGGTTTCCTGAGGCACGACGCCGAAGGTAAGCGGGCCATGGATGGCCTTGAAGCGTCCCCGGATAAGCATCAGGCCACCCCAAACACGGATTACCAGGTAAATTTCCCGAACGATCATTTTTTCAGGTAGATATCGAAACGGTGTTTTTTCATCTTCATGGATAATGAAGGTTTTTGATTATTCAGCCATGGCGCTTTAATTGGTCGTTTTACCACAACTCTTTTTTTCGCCAGTGTTCTACTGACATCAAGCAATTCATTACTGTCATTATCGTCACCTATCAGACTTTGAAAGGCCAGCATTTCTTTTTTAACTAAGGCAGACTTTTTTCTGTGCGGGAACATGGGATCAAGATAAATGACATCGGGGGCTTTATTAAGTATCAAATCGCTATCTGGTTTTAATAAACGGGCATCTCCGAATACCAGGGACATGCGCTTAATAATATCTGAAATTTCGTCATCAAATAAGGCTCGTTCCAGGCCATCACTTAATAAGGCTGCCGAAACGGGGGAGCGTTCCATTAAGATGACCCGGGCACCCAGGCTGGCAAACACAAAGGCATCTTTGCCCATGCCGGCAGTGGCATCCAGAATTACTGGGGGCGGCATTCTATTCAATCCTACGGCTTTGGCAATCGTCTGGCCTTTTCCGCCACCGAACTGTCTTCTGTGCGCAACCTGACCTGCCGTAAAATCAACATAAATAGGACCGGATGCCTTGGGGGCCTGTTGCATCAATTGCAGGTGCTGGGGAGTAAGTTGTAAAAAGTATGGATCGCGTGACGTTTCTGAGCACCTGAACCCCCACTTTTGAGCGAGTTCCTGTGCCTGGGTTGTCAGGCTTTGATCAGAAGGAATTAGGGATAACATTGAGAAAAATAAATTGCATTAAAAAAGCTGTAACAGGATATCCCATTACAGCTTTTTTTATTCGCTTGATAGTAAAGCTATCGTAACATACTCATTATAACCTGGTCATTATGACTTAGTTAGATGTGTTAATATCAACGACAACGCGGCGATTTTGGGCACGGCCTTCTTTCGTTGAGTTATCAGCGACTGGTTCACTTTCACCTTTACCGATAGCTTCCATGGCAACCTTGGCACCAATAGAGCGCAGATGATCAACTACCGCTTGGGCACGTCTTAGAGAAAGTCCTTCATTGTATGCTTCAGGACCAGTGCTGTCGGTATGACCAATGATTTGAACGGTTTCTGTTTTATGACAGCCTTCAGGTACCTCTGCACGGATAAAATCCCGGGCAGCAGCCAGTTTTTCTTTATCGGCTTCATGAATAGCAGTACTATCAAAGTCAAACTGCAGGTTTTTCAGAACAATCACATCAGGACATGCTGGAGGATTATCAGTGACAACGACTTCTTTGACGCCATCTGAAACGATAACTTCAGAAACGCCCATTTTTTTCTCGTAGCCGCACTCTTCCAGTTTTACATCAGTGGCAGCAAAACGGTCACGCCAACATTCGCCATAGCTGTTTTTCCAAACTTCTCCATAAGGATTAGTAACATAATCTTCAACCATAGCACCATGACTGCCAGCAATAGCAGTTGCGGAAACTAATCCCATAGTAATACCAATAGCTGACGCAGCAAGTAAATTTTTCATCGCCATAACGATTCCCTTTTATTAAAAAAATGATTTATCATAAGCAAGAATAGCTTGCGTTGGCTTTTGATGCAAGCCTTATGATGAGTTTTTTAAGGTTTTAATAGAACATAATGGCCAATTATATAATTTTTTTTGTTATTGTCGGATTAATTTGGTACTGGTGGAATTCGGTCAGCGCTTATGAGGTGGCTTACCAGGAGGCAAAATCAGCCTGCCAACGCCTGAATTTGCAGTTTCTGGACGATACTCTGGATGTGATTAAATTGAGATTATGCCGCCATCCTAAAGGCTACATGCAATTTTGTCGTGTTTATGAATTTGAGTTCAGCAGCGATGGTGATAGTCGATATAAGGGCTATGTCAGCATCAATGGCCAGAAGTTTGAACACATCGATATGGATGCCTATAAGATTCCATCTGATTAACGCTACTTAGGGATAGATTTGCAACGGGGGATTTTGTAGCGCAGCCAGCTGTTCTTTTAATTGCAAGATATGCTCTCCCCAGAATGTTTCGGTGTTGAACCAGGGAAATGCTTTTGGAAAAGCTGGATCATTCCAGCGTCTGGCCAGCCAGCCGGCATAATGAATGATTCTCATACTCCTCAAGGGTTCAATTAAATTGAGCTCTGAAGCATTAAACTCACAATATTCTTCATATCCTTCCAGAATCTCACGTAACTGTTTTTCCTGATCCCTTATCTCTCCGGACAGAAGCATCCAGAGATCCTGTATGGCAGGTCCATTTCGGCTGTCATCAAAATCAACAAAATGTGGTCCGTGATCAGTCCAGAGAATATTACCCGGGTGGCAATCACCATGAAGTCGAATCAACTTTGGTGGAAAGTTCTGATAGCCGGATTCAACATGTTTTAAGATGTCCCTGATAATCGCCTGGTATGGCTCAATAAAGATCGACGGTAAAAAGTCATTTGCTAAAATGTATTCTGAGGGTTTGATAATAAAGGAATCAATGGACAGCGTGGGGCGATGTTGAAACTTTCTGTTTTTACCTACGGCATGAATCCGTCCCATCAGCTTTCCCAGCCAGTATAAATGTTCGGGATCAGTCAGCTCCGGTGCCCGACCGCCTCGGCGCTGATACAGGGCAAAGCGATAGCCGCCATAGTAGAACAGGCTCTGCTCAGTCGCGTGATTCGGTTTGAGATCAGTGGTTTCTGATTTAAAATAAATGGGTGGAATGGCAGGAATGTCTAATTCAAAAAGTTCTCTGGAAAACTCATGTTCTTCGATAATCTGTTCATCTGACCAGCGCAGCGGGCGATAAAATTTGGCAATAACCGGTTGCTCATCCTCAATGCCGACCTGATAAACCCGGTTCTCATAACTGTTTAAGGCCAATATCCGGGCATCAGATAAAAAACCTTTACTCTCGACCGCGTCAATAATGGTATCCGGATCGAGTCGGTAATAATCTTCGGCCAACTCAGTGTTTGCAGAACTGTTTTGATTAGACACTATATCATTAACCTAATTGAGAGAAAAAAGAACCAATGGCCTGAGTCAGATGCTCAGAACGTTCAGGTGAGCGGAAAGTCTGAAGAATGGCATCACGCATGCCGGGAATAAACATTAAATCAGATAAAATTGCATTAAATGCCCCCTGGCCATGCTCTGTTACAGCCAGAGCCTCTAAAAATAATGATAAAATTTCGGGATTGTTCAGTTGTTGCCAGCACCTGCCCGACAGGGTTGCCAGAACTTCAATATCTGAACGCGCTGAAGATTCCAGAACTTTAACTAATAGTTGAGATTGTAATGTCTTATCACTGGCTTGTGCGGTGGCTCGGATGGCTGCGGCGCAAACCGGTGCGATAGTGGGGTTATCGCTCTGTGTCAATTCTTTGGACAAACGTTCATTGACAAGCTGAACAAGATGCCCGGATACGCTATGGTTTTCCAGACAGTTGCTCAGCGCCTGAAAGGGTGAAGCCGGTAAATGAGCAATGGCTTCGCTAATCAAATCCTCATTGCTGGTATCCTGAAAATTTTCATCCAGACGGGCGGCAATATCTGCGATACCCTGATAACCCAGCTTTGTCCAATGTTCAAAACCCTGCGCACCGGAAAAATAGTGTTGTGCGTCAGGGTAATATCTGGAAGGCGGGAGTGATAGCTGTTTGTGAACGATGGCATGAAAATTAGCCATCTGTTCCTGCTTGGGCTGAAAGCCATAAGGATTATCCTTCATTGCGCTTTCCAGTGACTCAAGTTTTTGCTCGCGCGTTTTATCTTCAATATCGTCAAGGTAAATTGTGAGGGCTTCAACCAGACGGCGTAAAAAATCATCGCGAGCAACCAGATTGAGTTTCGCCTGTTCATCCAGGGGTAATTTAAGAAACCAGACATAGTGTTCCTGGTCCGAACTTGATTGTGAAGCTTGCGCACTTTGAGGTGCCCAAAATAAGATTGCTAACCAGGCATGCTGCATAAACGGCGTTTTCCAACTGGCGCTGGTTTGTTCAAATTCTACCAGAGTCTGTGGTGACAATGGCTGGATAAATCTGCTCATGTCGTAGCATTGAAACTGGCACCCAACCTGAGAGAAAAATTCATTAATACTGTTTAGCTCATTCATCAGCAATATACCTTGGTTAGGTTAACGGCTATGGTTTTCCATGATAACAAAAATTTATACTGGTAACGCTTCGGTCAGTTTGAGTTGTCCTGTAAGAAAACTTAAATGACTTTCACCGGATAAAAATTTCAGTAAGTGTTTGCCCGCCAGTTCATTTCTCCAACCGGATAAAATATTCAAATCCCGTTTTCCCTTTATTAAGGCATTGAGTTCTTTGCGGGTGCATAAACAGTTTGGACTGATGTGGTTGTCATGGGCTGAAAGATGGATGACGGCCATCAGACAATCAGCCAAAGCTTCTTCATCTTGAGTTAGTTTTTCAACTGTCGGTAATTGCGGACAATCTTTGCTGTCGGTATTCAGGCCCTGTTGGATGGCAGCAATGACCTCATCACCATTATACTGGATAAACTTGTTACTTATGCCATTAAATTCACCGAGCTCTGAAAGGTTTTTGGGTGGATTGCTGGCCAGTTCAATAAGCGAATCATCACTTAAGACTCTGCGCCTGGGGAGGTTTCGCTTTATCGCTTGATATTCTCGCCAGCTAGTCAGATTTTTCAATATAGCCAGTTTTTGTTTTTTGAGCCTGTTGGCCCCCCTGATTTTCAACCAGATGGTCTCCGGTGACGGTGAATAGGTTGCTTCACTCGATAAAAAACGAAAATCATTTTCCAACCATGACAAACGTCCTTGTTGTTCAAGTTTCTTTTTTTGCATGGGATAAAGTTTTGCCAGATGGCGCACATCATCAGCAGCATAAGTGAGCTGTTTGTCTGTTAAAGGACGTTTGAGCCAGTCGGTACGTGTCTGTGATTTGTCCAGTTCAACATTTAATAATTGTTTAACCAGGGATGCATAGCCAATCTGTTCGCCATAACCAAGCAGGGCAGCGGCGACCTGTGTGTCAAAAATGGCGTTGGGCACTGATTGATTGAGACTATAAAAAATTTCCAGATCCTGGCGGGCTGAGTGCAAAACCTTGGTTATCGTATCATCATAGAAAATGGTCATTAATGGACCCAGATCATCAATTGTAACCGGATCAATTATAGCAATTTGCTGGCCATCGCAAATCTGTATGAGTGCCAATATCGGATAATAGGTAGCTTGACGGACAAACTCTGTATCCACTGCCAGAAATTCACTTTGTGAGAATTTCTGGCAGATTTCTTTGAGTCGATCCTGGGTATCAATAAAGTGGACTTGCATTGAGTTCCTTGGCAGTTATTAGTGAGCTTATCCGGTTCAAGGGATACTGGTTTCCATAAAAGTTTTGTAATTCTTTGAATTAATTGCGTATCATCACAGTTGAATTGGGTGCGAATAAAATCCTGTAAGGTGGCAATCATGACATTAAGCTGTTACAAAATACGATGCCAATAACCGGGTAGATGCTTATAGATTCCGCAGTTTTCCAGGGCTTCATAAACCGTTGTAATGGCCGCTAATTTTTCAGAGCCTATTTTAACCCAATTCTGGCTTGTAAGATAATGAAAATACAGTTAACTTTAAACTATAGCGGTGCAATTTAAAAAAGGTGCGGGATATGGATGCTTATAAACATATACTGGTTGCGGTTGATCTGAGTGATGACTCCGCGCTTATCTGTCACAAGGCTGTGGAAATAGCCCTGCAGAGCCAGTCCAGTATTCTGCTGGTTCATGTCACGGAATTTATTTATCAGATGAGTACCTCCTACGACCCACTGTTTTATCCTTCTATGGAAGAATTGGCTGTCGATGAGGAGGAAATCCTGAAACTAAGTCAAACCAAGATGAATGACTTAATAAATGCCTTAGATGTGCCAGGTGACATCAATCTGAACAATAAAGTGCTGCCCGGAATTCCAAAAACCGAGATAGTACGTCTGGCTGAAGAAAACCACTCGGATTTAATTGTTTGCGGCTCCCATGGCCGCAGTGGCTTTGAATTATTGCTGGGCTCTACGGCAAATGCGATTTTGCATCACGCCCCTTGTGATGTACTGGCAGTCAGAACCAGAAAAAACCGAGAATAAGAAAATTCTTAAACTCTGATTCGCTTTGTTTTTTAACGGAAATAGCTTACAATATTGAGTTAAAAATTTTCGAGAATACCTTACATCTTACTGAAATCAATCTGATTTTAGAGCGTCTTATGTCTAGCTTTACAATCATTACTGCTAAAATGGCTGATAATTGGTAATGGCGTATTGTTTTAACTTGGACGATATTCGTTTTGTTGAATCTCAGTGCTGAGGTGGTATTCATTTCCCAAATTTTATTGCCCAGGTAGTCTTTCATGAATTCATTCAGACGATTTTTGCCTTTCTTAAGGTGGTTCCCAATGGATGGGAATACCGTAAAAGCTGATGCTATTGCAGGTATTACTGTGGCGTTAGTATTGATCCCACAATCGATGGCCTATGCGCAATTAGCGGGACTGCCGCCCTATTTTGGTTTATATGCCGCGTTTTTACCGGTTATGATTGCCGCATTATGGGGCTCATCGAGTCAGCTGGGCACGGGACCGGTTGCGGTCGTTTCACTATTAACCGCCTCCGCTATTACACCTTTAGCGGCCGTAGGTTCGCCTGAATTCATTGCTTTGGCCATAATGCTGGCATTTATGGTGGGCGCGTTTCAATTAATGCTTGGGGTTTTCAAGCTTGGTGTGGTGGTGAATTTCCTGTCTCATCCTGTGATTGTTGGTTTTACCAATGCGGCGGCGATGATTATTGCCCTGTCTCAGCTTAATAAAATCTTTGGTGTTGAAAAACAGCGCAGTGAATTTTTTCTGGGCGATATCTGGGGGGTTGTGCAAAATCTCGGTGACACGCATATTGTTACGATGATTTTTGGTGTCGTGGCGGTCGTAGGTATTATGTTTGCCAAAAAGAAGTGGCCTAAATTCCCCGGTGTTCTGGCTGCGGTAGCCGGGACCACCATTGTCAGCTGGGCAATCAATTTCGAAAGCATGGGCGGTGCGGTTGTCGGTACGATTCCAGAAGGTTTGCCATCTCTGGCAATGCCGACCTTCAATCTGGAAGTTTTTGGTACCATGATGACCAATGCGGTCATTATTTCCCTCATCGGCTTTATGGAGGCAATTTCAATCGCCAAGGCTATGGCGGCGAAAACCAAAGAACGCATTGATCCCAGTCAGGAACTGATAGGGCAGGGTCTGGGTAATATCTTTGGTGCCATGAGCTCTTCTTATCCGACCAGTGGTTCCTTTTCTCGTTCTGCGGTTAATCTGAATGCCGGTGCCTTAACCGGAATGTCTTCGGTTTACACCGGTGCTATTGTATTAATTACCTTGTTATTTTTGACGCCATTATTATACCACCTGCCTAAAGCTGTACTGGCGGCGGTTATTATGACGGCTGTGTTTGGTCTGATTAACTTTAACTCGGTTAAACATGCCTGGCATGCCTCTCGTCATGACGGTATCGCTTCCATCGTGACATTCGTTGCGACATTGGCGTTCGCACCACACCTGGATAAAGGCATTATGATTGGTGCAGGTCTGGCGATTTTATTATATCTGTATCGTACCATGAGTCCTCGGGTAGCAATCCTGGGGCGTTATAAAGATGGTACCCTGCGGGATGTTAAGGTGAATGATCTGGAAACCAGTGATCAAATTATCGCGATTCGTTTTGATGGCTCACTCTATTTTGCTAATGTTTCCTATTTTGAAGATGCAATCCTTGAAGCGGTCAGTGACAAGCCTGATGCTGAATATATTTTGGTGGTTGGGGATGCCATTAATCAACTGGATGCTTCTGGCGAAGAAGTGCTTATGCATCTCAATGAAAGATTGAAGGAAAATAATATACAAATTGTCTTCAGTGGCCTCAAACGTCAGGTGTTACTGGTCATGCGTGCAACCGGATTGTTTGATGAAATTGGTGAGGAAAATATCTTTGCTAATGAAGATATGGCACTCGAAGCCATTTATAAGCGTCTTGGTGAGACGTCTGAGTTTGACTCAGTTAATTGCCCGCTGACTTTTCCCAAAAGTGTTTAGCCGATAAGGCTTCAGATTATTTCCTGGAGCCATTTTCCTGAGGCATTAAAAAGGCCCGATATCCTAAACGGATATCGGGCCTTTTTCTTTATTATCACTCAGATATTATTTTCTTGAGCCTGGACCGTTTACGTTGATACCATTACTCATATATGAGTGGAAATACTCCAGCGCTTTGTATTCATCGCTCTGTGCTTTGAATGGCTTGGCGCGGACCTGCTTGTTACAACCGCCATAGCGGCGATGCAAGGTACCCAAATTACCCCACTTAGCACGATAAACCGGGAAGTGAGTAACATGTCCTAGTGCTGGACTTAAGATATCAGCACGAATATAGTTGCCGGGATTATCATAGTGACAGTTGGCACAGGACATATTCAGCTGACCACGCTTGGCATAAAAGTGTTTGCGACCACGCTCATACCATTTGATTTCATCTGCAGTCTTGGGTGTTTTGACACTCATTGGCTTGCCACGAGAGGTATAGGCCATATAAGCTGAAATGGCTGCAATTTTACCCTTTTTCCACCCTAATGGTTCTTCACCATTTTTCTTGCGGCAGTCGTTAATGACTTGTTCCAGAGTTTTGACTTGCTTGTCTTTGGTGCTGTAGAAAGGGAAGTTCTGACGAATGCCAATACCACCGTTTTTAAAACAGGACGCATAAGTTTGGCCATTTTTAAAAGGCGTATTGAATAACGCTTCACCTTTCTCGATGTCAATTTCGTACGGAGGAAATTCTTCAATGGCTTCCCATGTTTGTCTGGATTGCTTGTCAATCCCGTAGACGCCGTTGCCAAATTCCTGAAGAGTGACTCCGGGAAACTTTTTCTGGAAGTAATCACGGAAGCTTTTCAGATCTTGTTCTGGAGTTGTCGCCATAGCGTTAGTAAAAGCGCCTCCAAGTACACCAACTGTGGTCAATGCTAATATTAGTTTTTTCATCTTAGATAGTATCCCCATCTATAATTGTAAGATTGTCAATGTTCAAGCTGCTGTCTTTTTTATAGAACTTTCGCTTCAATGCTGTCTGACTGACCAGTATTATCAACCCATGAGAGTTTAATAATATCGCCTGCACTACCTCCAGAGTATTTGAAAGATACATAGGGGTTCTTTGAAATAGCAACACCCCATTGTGAATTTAATAATACTCTGTTGTTTGACACACATTTAACATTTTGAATAAATTTTGCTGGAATGGTTTTACCGTTTTTTTTATCTTTACGTAAACCAGTTTCCATTGGGTGGCTGATTAGAGCCTTAACCGCAATTATGCCATTTTTCATTCTGGCCCGAATTTTAATCGAACTTTTAGCCATTTAAACTGCCTGTTAATCACTTATAATTGTTTCAGGTCGATTATCCGCCGCAACCACCGATGGTGACTTTGACTTCTTTTCGCACACTGAAATTTTTTTCTCCTGCAGTCACAATGGCAATGACATTGGATGTCTTGCTCATTTTTATGCGGGTAGAAATAAATGCCTGAGTATCTTCATGCAAGTCGAATTTAGCAACCAGGGGGGTTGCATTCTTCTCTGATAATAAAGTAATACTGCTGACATTATTAAGTGAACTCGTCACAGTAATTGGAACGACAGAACCATTTTCAGCGATATCAGGTGCTTTGATATCAATCTGATTGCTGGCTTGTGTCAAGTCACTGTCCAAAGTTGTTTTGATGGCGGTTTGCAGATTATTGGCAGCAAAAGCTTGTTTATTCCATACCGCTAAAACTTGTCCAGGGTATAGTAAGCCGCAACAGACAGCAATTGAGATCGCCGCTGTGCTTAATGTGCCTTTTAAAACCATTCTGCGCTGTGTCATCATTGTTAACAAGTGCTTAAATTGATATCTGGCTTATAGTTGAGAAATAAAATCGGTCACCAGATCAATTTCCTTGTCACTTAAAATTTTGTGACTGCCAAATGGAGGCATAATTGAATTTGGGTTTTTTACGGTTGCGTCATATATCTGTGCTCTCAACACCGCCTTATCAGGAAAACGTTGCTTCATAGCGACCAAAGGTGGCGCAATGTTGCCTGGTAGCTGCCCGCCTTTGATGCTATGGCAAGCAAGACAGTTGCCTTTTTTCCGACTAAAAGCAATCTCTTTTCCTTGCTCTACATTAGATTTTTTTTCATGACCAGCAGCATAAGTGCTTGTGGTCAGGCTCAAACCAGTAATTGCAATTGCAATAAGTGATGTTGTAGATACGATTTTTGCAAAACGTCGCATCGACTCCTCCTGTTTAAAAGTTTTCCCCGCCCCGTTAAAGGTGACTTATTATTCCCGCAGAAAAGAAATGAGTCTCTATGTGTCAACACAAATCAAATCCAAGCTTACAATCAGCTAAATCAGGATAGGCATACCTAAAGGTATAGGGTTTGTTATAAGTCTTATGTTGTTATACGCGCTTTATAGTAAGCAAACGTTTGTAAAAAATAGCAGTATTTCCATGTCATTACAATAGCTCAGTAGTAAAAAAAAGAAAAATACAGTCAATCCTAGAATAATTAGTAAGTTAGGAAATTCTAAAATGGAAAAGATTTAAGCGAAAATGAAATATATTGCTGTTAATAATCGTAAGATTATTAAGGTTTTGTTACAGATATAAGGCAATTACTAATTTTTATCCAATTTATATATTTCCCTTTCTTCTTCAATAGCTTGTTTGCGGGCATCCAGTCGTGACAGGGTATAAAAATCATTTTTTGGGGTAATTTTTTTAGCAATATCGATCTGCTCAATGGCGGATGGTAGCATACCGTTAAGATAATAATATTCGGATTCAGCAATATGGGCTTTTACCAGTTCGTTATTTTTACCCAGAGCATTAGAAAGCAGTTTGTATATGGCCGGATGTTTGAAGTTATCTTTGTTGTACTGTTCCAGAATCTGAATGCTTTCTTTAATTTGCCCCGTTTGTATCAGTGCAAACGCATAATTAGCCGTAAGCACCAGATTGTAAGGCTTGTCTTTGATGGCTTCAGCAAATAATTTCATGCCTTTTTTGATATTGTCTTTTTGGTCGCTGGCGATATAGGCTTTCGCCAGCGCAACGATGTAAGAGGTATCTTGTGGCTCGGCATCATGAAGTTTTTTCAGTACCTGGGCGGCCTTAGAAAAATTTTGTTTTTTGAACAGGGCTAATCCATAGCCATAATAATAGGCAGGATGACTGGTCTGGTCATTGTCAGCAATCTTGCTATGAAAATATTTTTCTACTCTATCGGTATTTGATGAGGTTAAAACCGCCAGTTTGGCTTTCATTAAATGATAATTCAGGGGATCTTTAAAGCGGATCATTTTTTGTTTGTATTGCTCAGCACGTTGTGTAGCTTCGGCTATACGATTCACTGTGATGGGGTGTGTGCGTAAAAATTCGGGATAATTTTTTCCGACATAACGGTTTTTGCGCTCCAGTTTCTGAAAAAAACCGGGCATTCCCGATGGATCATACCCGGAAAGACTTAGATAACGCATGCCCACCCGGTCAGCTTCTTTTTCATTGGCTCGGGTGTAATTAATCTGTGCCTGTTGTCCAGCGGCTGATAAACCGATAGCGGCTGCCGCCCCGAGATCAGCACCACTGCCCCCTGCAGCGCCTAACAGGATGCCTGCGATTAATCCCGCCATCATTGGCAGGCTGAGTTGGCTGGCTTTTTCAAAGCTTCTAGCCAGGTGTCTCTGGGTCACATGGGCGATTTCATGGCCCAGGACCGAAGCCAGTTCACTTTCTGTGTCCGTGGTCAAAAACAGCCCGCTATAGACTGCCACAACGCCACCAGGTGTTGCGAAGGCATTGATCTGATTGGAGTTGATGAGAAAGAAATGAAAGTTTTGATAGGCATCATCACTATTGGCAACCAGGGAATAGCCCAGGCTTTGCAGGTATTCATTGAGTTCCAGATCATCGACTACCTGATGAGAGGTTCGAATCTGGGTCGCAATGTCCCGGCCAATCTGTTCTTCCATATGAGGCGTTAAGGTAACACTGGATGAGGCACCCATATCAGGGAGCTCGATCTCTTTGGCATAAACTGGCCGATACAATAAACTTATACACAGATAGCTATTAAGAAACAGGATAAAAAGTTTTTTCACTCGGGTGAACGATCCATTAAAGGGTTAATTAATTCGGCACATTTATCTATATAAGACCGTATTGATACCAGCTTGTTCCCGAATTGGATAATAAGAGTCGGCATGAGTAATTTTTGTTTATTACTTGAAATAACCAAGTATATTACTATATAATTAAATGCTTTAGGAGTATTTAAACAAAATCATTTTATAATACATGCTGACGCATTGTATAGGGGGTTTCTTCTTATGTACGGTATTAAAGAGATTGATGTCAGTGAGTTGAATAAACAACTCGAAAATCTTCCGGATAACGTGAAATTGATTGATGTCCGCACACCTGCAGAAGTTGCCAGAGGTAAAATCTCCGGCTCTGAAAATCTGCCGCTGCATGTTATTCCTCTAAAAGTTGATGAATTCAATAATCAAGATACAATTATCTTTTATTGCCAAACGGGAGCCCGTTCTGCTCAAGCTTGTGCTTTTATGACCTCCAAAGGGGTTGATAACGTCTTTAATTTGCGTGGTGGCATTGTTAACTGGGCACAAATGGGGCTCCCAATTGCAGTATGAATCAACGGTATAACTGATTTCAGATAGTCTATCTCTTTTGGCAGACTTGTTAAGTACTGTTAAACTATATTAGAATATTTGAGTTAATTAGCTGGTTGTTGGCTCAATTTTAGGCTAAAATCAGTTTTCACTAAATTTACAGACTCGATAGCGAGGGATTTTTAATGGCTAACTTTGATAAAGAATTAGATGCTTCAGGATTAAACTGCCCACTTCCAATTTTACGTGCTAAAAAAGCATTAGCAGAATTAGATGCCGGTCAGGTTCTTCATATCATAGCAACTGATCCTGGTTCAGTTAAAGACTTTGAAGCGTTTGCTAACCAAACAGGTAACGAACTGATGGAAAGCAGCGAAAATGGTGGTAAGTTTGAGTTCTTAATCAAGAAAGCTTAATTTCCCGCTTTATTAGTCAATTCATCTGATTAATAAAAAAAGCCCGCGCTATATTTATAGCGCGGGCTTTTTTATTTTTGCTGCTATTATTTCATTAAAACTTCCAGGTTGCCTGCACGCTTAAAATATCAACATCGGAATCATACTCACCTTTTAAATGACCGTTGGCAGTCAGAAGCGGGTATTCTTCGTCAATTTTGGCATCTTCAACCCACAGGTGAGAATAGCCCACATCAATCGTCAAGTTACTCGTAGGAGTATAGCTGGCCCCAAAGCTTAACCAGATTCTGTCATCACCGGGAATTCGAGAGGTTCGGTATGTGTCATCAATGGGGGTTTCATCATGAGCAACGCCGGTTCTTAAAATCCATTGTTTATTGTACTGGTACTTCATACCAACAGCGACGCGATAGCTATCTTCCCAATTTTCTTCAACTTGAGTTACTACAGCGCCATTGTCTCCAACCACTTTAAGCTCTTCAAAATTACTCCATTTTGTATGGGTAACATCCCCTAGGAGGGTGAGTCGCTCATTAACTTGATGGGTCAGGCTGACGGAAAATGTTGAAGGCGTGTCAAGTTGAGCTGCCACATCCTGCTGAGCAAATCGGGGACTGGCTGCAAGGGCCGGTGATAGACCTCTATATCTAACATCACCTTCAAGGTTTTGAGTGGTTTCACTTCGGTAATGGACACCAATTCTTGTCATTGGCGTTATTTCATAAATAAACCCGCCATTAAAGCCAATTTCCCATGAATCTCCCTCAACTTTAGCGCTTGCATCCGGTGTTCCAGCAAAGGGTCCAGGCAATCCAAACTGATAGATATCTTTTTCCAGTCGGGCATCGACGTACAAGAAGTTCATGCCCAGGCCGATGGAAAGTTTGTCATTGGCGCGAAAAGCGATAGCGGGGTTGATATTGACCGATTTAACTACCGATTCTGTGGAGGTATAGCGGCCCATCCATGCATCCCGGTATTTGGTGCCGAGTCCAAATGGTGCACTGACGCCGAGACCAATCTTATACTTTTCGCCAAAATCGCGCACATAATAAAAATTTGGCACATAAAAGGTATCCCCTGCATTACCGCCTTCACTTCCCTGGGGAACTCCGGCCAGAGCCAGATTAGTACTTCCCTTATCTTTAAAGTTGGCATTGGAATCTATGATATGCAGTCCTGCGGTCACCTGAGTGCCTTGCAGATACATCATGCCTGCCGGATTAAAATAGATGGTGGAGGGATCTTCAGCAACGGCCGCAGCTCCGGCAAATGCCTGTCCCATGCCGCTGGCGCTGTTTTCAATAATTGCAAAACCAGAAGCAAGCGTGGCTACAGGGATACAGATGCCTGCTGTGAATGTGGCGCTGGAAATGGTCGCTCGAACAATGTTTTTCATAATGATTACCCCCGTAAAATGCCAGATACTAGTAATTTTCTCTAGATAAAATAATTTTTGTTGTTTTAAACAGACATGGTGGAGCTGATTATAACGATAAATAAAACTTTTCACACGTGATATGGGGAAAAAGCAACAGAAATACTGATTTTTATCAAATATATAAAGAGATTTCGGGCGGGTAATTAATTATATATTCATTTATTTACTTGACATAGTTAATAAATATTATAAGTTTATGGCATTAATATATTGTTTGAAAAGCTTATTTTGTTTGTTTTTTCTTGCTGAGTAAGAACTTTTAGTTGTATTTGCATGGCGATAAAACAATCATTCCCAAGTGATTTTATCTTGACATTTGTTGTGGATATGTCCAAAATGTCCTACATTAATAAAAAGTGTTGCGTCTTTGCAACAGAACAAGTTTGTTAATTTAACAATAATAAGTTTACTCGATCAATATAATAATAAGAAACAGTTTTGTCTCCAGCTATTTTATAGATACAAACAACAATAAGCATTATAGGCAATAATGAACTGACATTAAATTAATCTTAAGGAGCTCAATGTAATGATTAAAAATCGCCTATTAAAAGCTGCTGTAACTGCAGCAATTCTGTTACCGACCACAGCAATGGCCACTAATGGTTATTTTATGATGGGTAATGGTACTAAAGCCAATGGCCGTGCCGGTGTTGGCATTGGTATAGCAGATAGTGCTGTATCGGGTGCAGATAATCCTGCGGCAATGGTTCGCGTAGGGAATCGTTTTGATTTTGGTCTGCAGGTTTTCGATCCCAATCGAACTGCAACTATCAGTGGCAATGGTGGTACACCTGCTAACGGTTTCTTCCCAATGGATGATGAACAAAGAGGCAATAATGACGGGCCTTTCTACATCCCTGAAGGTGGTTTCAATTACATGCTGAGTGATGATATGTCCGTCGGCTTGTCAGTTGTCGGTACCGGTGGTATGAATACCAATTACGATAGCCTGATGATCTTTAATGGCATGGCTTATCCTCATGATGTTGGTATTAATCTTGAACAGGTAAGAATTCTGCCGACTCTTTCTTATAAAATTAATGATCAGCATTCAGTCGGTATTTCATTACAGGTTGCTTATCAGCAATTCAAAGCATGGGGACTTGACGGTTTTACTGCTGCCGGTGGTCCAGCGACTGGTCAGGTTTCTGCGGATCCGGACAGATTGTCTGGCAAAGGCCGTGATGATTCCTGGGGTTTCGGTGTTTCTGTAGGTTGGCAGGGTGAATTACTGGATGGCTTAACGGTTGGTCTGGTCTATAACTCGAAAATTGATATGGATGAGTTCGATGATTACAAAGGTCTGTTTGCCGAACAGGGTGATCTGGATATACCTGAAAACTATGGTATTGGTATCGCTTTCCAGGCAACTGAACAATTATCAATAGCCGCTGATGTACAACAAATTAACTACAGTGATATTGATTCAATTGCCAACTCAATTCAATCTGGCCCTAACAATACCGGCTTTGATATGTTTAATCCAGCCAACTATCTGGGTAATAACAATGGCTCTGGATTTGGTTGGGATGACATGACCGTCTATAAACTGAGTGTTGAATATCAATGGAATAAGAACTTAACCCTTCGTGCAGGTTATAGTCATGCAGACCAGCCTATTGATAAGGATCAAACCTTGTTTAATATCCTGGCACCAGCTGTAATTGAAGATCATGCAACGATTGGTATGACCTATGTGCTGCCACATGGTAGTGAGATTTCCATGTTCTATATGCATGCCTTTGAAGAAAAAGTTAAGGGTAGTAACTCCATTCCTCAAGCATTTGGTGGCGGTGAAGCCGATATCAAAATGCATCAGGATGCCTGGGGTATTGCCTATGGTTGGAATTTCTAAAATTTCATAACCGTAAACAAAAAAGGGGCTTAATAGCCCCTTTTTTGTTTTTATAGGATTTATGCTTATTGTTTATCTGAATGGATTCGATAAAATATAAAATCCAAGCAATTTATGGGGAAATAGAATGTCTGAAAAAAATAATAAAATAGCTCAAAATAATACCTTTATGAAGCTATTAATTTTAATTCTAACGTTATTTGTAAGTTTGTCCGCTGGTGCAGCAGAGAAGTTAAAACCATTTGTCCTTGCCACTACAAGCAGCGGTGATATTACCCAAATATTGACCGATAGCAAAGCAAAATTAAGTGCCGCCGGATTTGAAATTGTTGGTGAATACTCGCCTTATAAGGGCAGTCACATCATTGTTGTGACCAATGATGCTCTGAAAAACAATGCCAGGAACAGCGAGTTTGGTGGTTATGGTGCCGTGCAAAGAGTTGCGGTTACTGATATGAATGGTTCTATTCAGGTTTCTTATACGAATCCAACCTACATGGCCAATGCCTATCGTTTGAAAGGTGATCTGGCAGATGTCTCTATGGCCTTAAAGGGTGCTTTGGGTCATCAGCAAGTCTATGGCTCAGAAGATGGTCTTGAGGTTAAAGAATTGCACAAATATCATTATATGTTTGGCATGCCTTATTTTGATGATCCCGATGTCCTGGCTGAACATGGCAGTTATGAAAAAGCTGTTAAGGCGGTTGAAGCCGGTCTTGCCGCTGGCAAAGGTGGTACCTCAAAGATATTTCGGGTTGATATTCCGGGTAAGAAACAGAGCGTTGTAGGTGTGGCAATGACTCAGGATATGAGCAGTGATGCCACTATTATGAAAGAAGTGGATTTCAAACCGGTTCGCTCTACGGCTCATCTTCCATATGAGCTGCTGATTCATGAAGATGGCAAGGTCTACGCCTTGAGTGCTAAATTCCGGATTGCCATTAATTTTCCGGATCTGTCTATGGCAGGCAAAAACAGCTTTATGGGTATTATGGCGTCACCGGATGCTATTAAAAAAGCCTTATCCCAAGCTTCAGGTGCCGCGGTTGAAAAATCAGACGGCGGAGTGCTAGACTTTTAGTGGCTTATAGTTGCTGTAGTGCTGCCTGCAAGTAGTTTTATATAAAATTTTCCTCTGTTTAAGCTTGAAACGGGTGGTTGAGCAGACGCTTTCCACCCTTGCAAGAGACATATCTTTCACGTAGGATCTATAGGCCTCATATACCTCCAACGCATTTTTATTGTCTAAGAACTCATACATGACAAAATTACCATCAACCCGTGTATTAATAGTCATTGCATTGATGGTTCTGTTCTTGATTTTCCTGATCGCCATTCTGGTTATCACCAATCTTTCTTTTTCAGTTTGGGAACAATTACAGCATAAACCGGATTGGGTTCTGGGGGGATATCTTCTGGGCGTTGTCCTGATCTCATTAGTTTTTGGTCGTTTTATCTGGCGTTTGTTACTGCCTAAAAAAAAGCTCAGCAAGTCTTCAGACAAACTGTCTGGCTCCGCCGATAATATGGATGCAGTGGCGCAACGTCTTGAGAAGATGAGCCAGAATTTATCGTCCCATCAAGTTCCTGAAAACCCTCAAGCCATCAATTCAGAAACTCAGCCGCTGGAAAAATCTGTCAATGATAAGCAAGCTGTAGGCAAAGAACCCGCGGAAATCGACATATCATTGGTGAATAAATGGGCTGATGAGTTTGATTCTTCTGAGGAAGTGATGGCGATAAAAGTCGAATTACAGGAGTATAGCCGTAGAAAATCACAACAGACAATTTACATTGGTTTATTTGGCGATATCAGCAGTGGTAAAAGTTCATTAATCAAGGCATTGATAAGTAACAATTCCAAAGCTCCTGAGGCACGGGCAAATGAGCCGTCAATTGAAACGAGTGTTATTGGTGGCACGACTCGTGAAATCTGTCATTATCATTGGTATTTACATGGTGATGACCAAGAGCAGCATTTTATTTTAACGGATATGCCGGGGCTTAATGAGCAATTTGCTGAGTTGGATATATTAGCGACTGAAGAAGTCAGACGTGTTCATATAGTCATTTATCTTTGTGATGGTGATTTAACGGCCACGCAATTACAAGAATTAAAAGCTCTTTTACTATTACACAAACCCTGCATCGTGGCAGTTAATAAGTCGGATCGTTATAACAAAGAAGAACAGCAACTTATTATTGCCAATATCCAACATCGGCTAGCGGATATAGCACCTGATGTGGCCATTGTCGCTATCACTGCCGGAGGCATGCGGGAATTTATTCGCCTTACCCCGGATGGTCAGGAAGAAACCATTCAACGTGAGGTGCCCCCTGATATCGATGATCTGCAGCAAGTGATACAGACCCTGCAACGACAATATGGCAATGAACAACTGGAACGGCTGCGGGAAAAATCGGTCGCCAGTATGGTAAACAATAAACTGGATGATCTGGAAGCAAGGTTCCGGCACTCCCGGAGCCGGCGAATGGTCAATAGTTATACCAAAAAAGCCGTCGTGGCTTCCCTGGCAACCATCAGCCCCGGCACCGATATATTAGTGCAGGGTTATCTGGGTATTCAAATGATCAAAGATTTATGCCAGCTCCATGGGGTCTCGGCCCGGGATATTGATGCCAATAAGCTCATTGAACTGATACAATTACGCATGGATAAAACCATGCCGCTATTGCTGGCTATTGCGGGCAATGGTCTTAAGGCCTTTCCCGGAATTGGCACTGTAACGGGGGGGCTGGTACATGCTGTTGCTTATGGAATGATTTTTGATACACTGGGTCGTTCAGTGGCCAGAACGCTGGAAGTGACGGGAGAACTATCACCGGTGCTGGTCAGTGATTTGTATAAGGAACAACTGAGTGAAAATGTTCAATCGCGCACAAAAGATTTTATCAAAATGGTCCTCAAACTCCGTAAAAGCGATTGATCACAGTCTTCAGCGCCTTCGTCACAAAAGTTTTCAACAAGACTCTCATCAACAAGATTCTCTTCAGCATGACAATGACAATGAGCAGGGCAGTGGCGATAATCATCTTACGATTGCCAAAGAAAGCCTGACTTATTTACTGCAAGACAAACGGGTCCCTCAGGCGGTTCGCGAATCGCTAAAAGATGATTTTCAGCAAGTGGAAAAAATGCTGGAAAAAATTGAACACGAACAAATTCATATCTCTGTTCTGGGACGAGTCAGTGTCGGGAAATCCTCTCTCCTCAATGCCTTGATCGGCAAACAACAATTTTCTACCAGCCCTCTGCATGGTGAAACCCGAAAGGCAGACTTTGCCAATTGGCATGAATACGAAGAAGGGGGTGTCTACTTCATTGATACCCCTGGCATCAATGAAGTAAAGGGTGAACAGCGGGCCAAAATGGCTCATGAGGTGGCATGCCGTTCCGATATTATATTATTTGTGGTGGATGGCGATATTACCGATACGGAATATCAGGCACTGCAGCAGGTGGTTTCTGAATCCCGGCCCGTGGTGTTAGTGCTTAACAAAGCGGATCGCTATACCCAGCAGGAACAACAGGCTTTGCTGGATAGTTTGCGAGAGCGGGTTTCCGGTCTGGTTGAGCTGGAAAATATTATCCTGGCGACGTCCAGAAGCACTGAAAAGCATTATATCCTGGTGGATGAACAGGGCAATGAAACAGAAACGGTTAAGGAATTTGCACCTGATGTTGCGCAGCTGAAAAGCTGTCTTTGGGCTATTGTCAAAGGCGAAGGGAAAACCCTGGCAGCCATTAATGCCAGTCTTTTTGCCGGCGATCTATCTGATCAGGTAAGTGAACGAATATTGATGATACGCAAAGATATTGCCGAAAAACTGATCCGTACCTATTGTGTTTCCAAAGGGGTGGCCGTGGCAATCAATCCGGTGCCCATTACCGACTTAATGGCAGCCGCAATTATTGATGTGACTTTGGTGGTGCACCTGTCCCGTTTATATGGTCTGCCGTTAACCAAAACCGAAGCGGGGGAATTGATTAAGACCATTGCCTCGCAAATGGTCCTGCTGCTGGGCACCATCTGGGGAATACATTTTATTTCCAGTGTATTGAAACTCGGTACCGGTGGTTTATCGACAGTTTTAACGGCATCCGCTCAGGGTGCGGTGGCCTATTATAGTACTTTGGTGGTTGGTAAGGCCGCACAAAATTACCTCAGACAGGGGAAATCCTGGGGCGAAGGTGGAGCAAAAGAAGCCATCCGAACAATTTTGAATTCTCTGGACAGGGATTCGATCTTGCAGCAGGCAAAAGGTGATATAATGACTCGCCTGAAGGATGGCTTTTAGTCTATTTTCTTCTGGATGGAATCTTGAACAAATTATAGCCACTTGTTTATAGTCACTAGGTTATAGTCACTTGGTTAGAGTCACCTGGCGATATGAATAAAACTGAAAAAAAATTATTAAACCTGTTTGCTGATCTCGATAAAGATGATCAGAGCAGTGTTATGGCATTTACCGAGTTTTTACTCAATAAAGCCAAACAGGAAGGTCGCCACGTCGAGATTGATATTGAGCCAGTACATATCCCCCGGCCTAAAGAAGAGCGGGTGGTGGCGGCCATCAAACGTTTATCCGCAGTTTATCCAATGATAAAAAAAGACAGCATGCTCAATGAAACGGCTAACTTGATGACCGAGCATATGATTCACGGGCGCCCTGCGGTAGAAATAATTGATGAACTGGAAATACTGTTTCAAAGTCGCTATGAAGAATTCTGTCAACTACGCAGTTCTGAAGATGGATTCCCTGAAAATGCTTCTTCTGAAAAAGATTAATGAACCTAAAAATTATAATAACACCATGAGCTACTATCAATGATAGAACTGTTTAATCGTTGGTTTCAAAGACATTTTTCCGATCCCCAGATTATCTTTCTGGTGGTTTTTCTAATTCTGTCTTTTACCATTGTTATTGCCTTTAATGACACCCTGGCCCCCGTTTTTGCTGCCATAGTAATTGCTTATTTACTGGAAGGTCTGGTGGTTTTTTCCAGTCGCTGGCTAAAGCCCCGTTTGATATCGGTCATTATTGTCTTCGTTGGGTTTTTGGCGATGTTGCTGATTACCATGTTTGTGATAACGCCCTTGCTTTGGGAGCAGGTCACCGAGTTGATCAAAGACACGCCCAGATACGTGCAGCAGGGACGCGATCTGTTATTACAGTTACCATCCAATTACAGCTTTATTTCGGAAGATTTTGTGCTGGAATTTATTGCCCTGATCCAATCTGAAGTGACTTCCATGGGCAAACACGTGTTAACCTTTTCACTGAGTTCGATTCAGAGCAGCATCACCATAATGATCTACCTTATTCTGGCGCCTTTGCTGGTGTTTTTCTTCTTAAAGGATAAAGATAAGATATTGGGCTGGTTTGTGCGCTTTTTCCCGGAAGACACTCAACTGTCCACAAAAGTCTGGCGGGAAATGGATTTGCAGATCGGTAATTATGTGCGTGGAAAATTCTGGGAAATCACCATTATTTCCGTGATCTGCTATATAACATTTTCCCTCCTGGGACTAAGATACTCACTATTGATTTCAATTTTAGTTGGCCTGTCTGTGGTGGTACCTTATATTGGCGCCACCGTAGTGACCATTCCGGTGGCTTTGATAGCATTTTTCCAATGGGGCTGGGGCCCTGACTTTGCCTGGATAATGATTGCCTATGGTATTATTCAGGCACTGGATGGTAATGTGATTGTGCCCTTGTTATTTTCCGAGGTGGTTAATATTCATCCCGTTGCCATTATTGTCGCCATCTTGTTTTTTGGTGGCTTGTGGGGCTTTTGGGGGGTATTCTTTGCCATTCCTCTGGGAACTCTGGTAAATTCGGTTATCCGGGCCTGGCCATCACTGCCCGATGAACCGGAAGAACAGCTTGTTGTAGAAGATAAATAATCTGCTGAAAACGCTTTGATATAATTCAACTGGAAAAGAATTATGAAAAAGAATAAATGGAATATTTACTTACTCGCCTTATGCCTGTTTGTTGCTGCAAATAATTTAAAAGCAGCTTCAAAACTGCCTGAACTGCCTTTTTCTTCCGGTGAAACTCTGTATTACAAGCTGAGTTATCGGGGACTGCTGACGTCCATGATCTGGGCCGATATTGCTGATGCCAGCATGACATTTCTGGCCAACCAGCAAACTCTGGATACCTACAACGGCCATCAATTTATCCTGTCCCTCAGTACCGAAAATTATACCAAAGCCGAGATGATTCAACCGGTTCGTTATACCTATACAGCCACCGTTGACCAAACACTGCAAAAAACCCTGCTGGTGGAAAAAATCGATCGGGGAAAAAAACAGAGTCATGATCTCCTCTGGCTGGACTGGCAGAATAAAACTACGCAACTGTTTAAAAAACGGGAAAAAATATCGGCAAGCTCCGGTTTCTTTAATCTCGATACAAAAGAAGTCTGGGAACAGGATGGGGAATTGGAGCTACCTGATTTTCTAACGGCTTTTCCAGTACTGGAGAATAATCGTTCTTATTTTATTCATAAGGAATCTGGAGACAATATCGACCGCTCTCAGATCCTTGAACCATTGTCATTGATATATATACTTCGCACCCTGGGCTCGGATGCCGATGCATTAAAGCCAGTGGAGCCTGTTCCCGGCCTGGCGTCCACAAAACCAGAAGATGTAAAAAAAATCGCTATCGCAATATCAGATGACATTCGTGTGTATCATATAAAAACAGTAGGATTGCAGACATTAGAAGTCGCCGGCAAGAACTATCAGGCGATTAAATATCAAATTCGAAGTGATGAGAAAACGGGTAAGACTTTTTACATCTGGATAAATAATAACGACAAGAAAATTCCCTTACGTATATCAATGGATGCCCCACTGGGCAAGCTGGAAATCGACCTGGTTAAAGTCATCCAGACGGAAAGCGATAAACCAAAACGATTGGGCAAACGAATGGTTCAATTATCTCCAGCTTCAATTTAACCATCAATATAAAAATCGCCTCTAAATTTCCTGGCTTAAGTAATTATATTGCAGAGAATCTACTAGGGTTTTTTCTAGTATCTCTGTTTCATTAACTTGTTAGCCAGTTCACTTCTACGCTTTTGTAATTTGAGGGTATATTCATCTTTGTGAGAATTCAAATCATCCAATTTCTCCTGGCATACTCCAATCATTTCCTGAAGTGCTTTGGTGATTTCATCACTCCATTCTGGGGTATGGGAACAATATCTAATCTTGCTCGCAACTGAAGTGATTTCCCTGGGTAAACTTTTGCATGGCGATTTATTGCTGTCTAGTTGTTTTTTTACTGCTGTCATGTAATTTATTCCCGTCCTTGTTTTTACATCCGTTACCAATGATGTAGATGATTAATTAGTATTTTATCATTTAGAAAATAAGCAAACCAGATGTAAACAATAAAATAGTTTGTCATATTGCTCAGTCTTAAGCAATACATCATTTTTTCCGGGCATATATTATAAATGAGATGTTACGATCGAGCCTGGTTAATTAGTGTATATGGTAATTCTAATTGGGCAGGAAAAGTGACTAAGCTAGCCGAATAAGCAACTGAAATACAGGGCCGTAACGGTACAAGAATTTCAATATAGAGAGACTCCTGTTCGGTAGCAAAAGCCTATTTTGCGCTCAGTTAGAGTATTTTACTTAATGTCCATTTACTGCCAACGATTATCTCTTATTCTTGTGTCATAATTCGGAATTCTTTTACTGATAACCCATTTGTTCGATATATACCGAACCTGTTCTGATCCCGAAAATGGACGACTACTCAGGTCTGATGTTTTAAATTTTCATGATTAAAAATAAATTCTTAGCAAATAGTTCATTACCGTTTTCCGCTATTTTACTGGATATGGATGGCGTCCTTTTCCACGGCATGAATCCTATTGATGGCGCAATAGATTTTATGCAACGCATTGAGCATATTCCCCATGTCTATATAACCAATAATCCCATCAGGTTGCCAGAATCGATGGCCGATAAAAAGGCAAACAATATTTTAATCGCGTCCTTGGACAACAATCGTTTCTTCAGGCTAATCCGTTATTGTATTTGCATCAATTGCTGAAGGTTGTCCTGCATTATGGCAATAAAATCGCTGTTATCAGGTTTGCTGGCTGCGGGATTAAACACAATGCTTTGAATACCGATGGTTTGTAAACATGTGAGTGTTTCGGGCAAAGGCTCGTTGAAAATACTAATAGACCGGATGAGAAAAAATGACCGGGGTATCGATAGTCTTTGGATAGTCCTAGTCTGTTCCCGGCTCGAAACGTCCACCAAAACCACTGCTAAAAGGCAGTATAACCGATCCCTTAAGTGACATGATGAAGGCTGGTCGCTGGAACGTGGATGATGCATTGAAACCCATGGGAGTAAATTCAAAAAAGAACATAATATGGAATAAATAGCTTCCGTCACCTGTTGTGAGACGGTTGGCGGTGGTGCAGGTAACAGGTTCAGGTACAGGCTTATGCCCGGTTGTTAGAGACTTTCTTATGAGCTATCATCTGGTACGGGTAGTCATTAATTTTTGCAAGAATAATGCTGTAGAAGTGCAGATGTTTTTTTCCAGGAAGCATTTGCATACTTTAGCATTCGATCTTTCTAAACCATTTTTCACTATTTAAGGATAGTCATGTCTAGTAGTGTCTCATTAGTTCTGGGCAGTGGTGGTGCCAGAGGCTTAGCTCATATTGGTATTATTAAATGGCTTGAAGAGCATGATTATATAATCGAGTCGATTTCAGGTTGTTCTATGGGGGCTCTAATTGGCGGTTTTTATGCTGCTGGAAAACTTGATGCTTATACCCAATGGCTGACACAGCTTGATACCCTAGGAATGCTTAAGTTACTTGATTTTAAAGGACGTGGCGGCTTAGTATCAGGCGAGATCCTGGTGGCCAGGTTAAAAGAGTTAGTCGGTGATCCCTTAATACAAGATTTAGACATTAAATTTACCGCAGTGGCTTCCGATGTCAAGTCAGAAAAGGAAATCTGGATCAATCAAGGTTCACTTCTGGATGCTATTCGTGCGTCCATTTCCTTACCATTGTTTTTTACGCCTTGTCCCCTTAACGGTAGCTTGCTCATTGATGGCGGTGTTTTAAATCCTGTGCCCATTGCGCCGACGTTTCATGATACGACGGATCTAACTATCGCGGTTAATTTAGGCGGGAAGATTGATAACAATATTCATTTGGTTTCAGATGTAGAAAAAACATCAGCCATGGATAAGATACAGGCCTATCTCCGAAATATCACCTTGCCGGATGCTTTCAGTTTAGAAAATGGTATGTATAAAGTAGCAGATCAATCATTTGATGCGATGCAGGGAACAATCGCACGCATGAAATTATCAGCCTATCCTCCCGATATTGAAATAGAAATTCCTCGAAATCTGTGCGGAACCCTGGAATTTAATCGTGCAAAAGAAATCATCGACTATGGTTATAAAAAATGTCACGAGGTATTCCAATAAAGAACGGTGTTAGCTAATGACTTAACCGGAAGTAAACAATAAACCTATTGAAGTTAAATTTAGTGACGAAAATGAGTATACTAGTAGTTTTTAATAGCTAAGAGGACTTAAAAATGACCGTAGAACGCTCAATCACAGCAATGGCAGGTTTATTTGTCACCGTATCCGTATTACTGGCAATTTATCATAATATTAACTGGCTTTGGTTTACCGGCTTTGTCGGTGTGAATCTGTTTCAAAGTTCGTTTACCGGGTTTTGTCCTGCAGCGTTAATATTCAAGAAATTAGGTATTAAAACTGAAGCGGAAAAAGCCACCGGGCAATAACAATTATCGGTGTTCAGAGATGCTGCCATATTATCAGGTATACATTGGATGTCATTGAAGGACATCA
>Ga0316204_10004164_pt1 | contig 26739 bp, 18 predicted proteins | sample 6monrhotite_MG_2_FD_205661 | JGI IMG/M metagenome (GOLD analysis project Ga0316204, IMG submission 205661) | Microbial mat bacterial communities from mineral coupon in-situ incubated in ocean water Damariscotta River, Maine, United States -... | ecosystem: Environmental > Aquatic > Marine >...
GTGGAACTGGATGCCGCCACCGGAATTGCCGCCCGGGCCAATCGCGCCCGAGCCAATCCCCGGATAGCCCTCGGCTCGCCGGTCAGGGGCCCGCTTCGCGGGGTGGCCGTCGCCTGATCGCTTACACAGCGAGGGGATCAGCGCCGCGTTCGGAGACGATGGCTCGTTCGACCTCGCCGCGTGCAAGGCCGCCCGTGACACATGTCTGTCCGAGCCTTCGGAGTTCGACTTCGAAGACGAAGACCTCCAATGCAACTTTGAGGAAGTCGACACCTGCGGAGCCACGGTCGGTGAGTTCTCCTCCTGCTTCGAGGAGGCCGCCCGGTTGCTCGACCGCGCCACGAAGGCGACGACCTGCGAGCGCTTCGCAGCCGGCGACTTTCCCGACGAGTCAGACTTCGTGATCTCCGCGAACTGCGAGGGCTTGTTCGAGCGCTGCGGCGGCGCAGAAGACGAGACCGAGAGCGAGCCGCTGCCGCCCGAGTGAGCGGGGCGTGATCCGCAAGCCAACAGGAGAACTACTAGGACGTACAACAGACCGTCACGGGGCCTGTTGCCGACACGGATCCGATTGCGTTTCCGCCGCTTGGCGAGCAACCAGACGAAGAGGGATCTTCAGCCTCGTAGTCCATGTTGTATGCAACTTGGGCGGCCGGCGTCTGATTCGGGTCTACAGCCCTGCAGCTATTGTCGGCTGTCTCGTTCTCAGGCGGGTCGATTACGATCCCTCCATTCCCATACGAGAGAATGAACTCCAGCGTGCCCTCACAGCCCACCCCCTGCGCAGCTCCGCAGGAGCATGACGAGCAGTCCCGAGTGTCGGATGCGCCATTATAGTAGACTGAGCGCTGAGAGTAGTCTGAGCCCACCGGACACGGGATGTCATCTTCCGCGTAGATGCAATGGGCCGCAACGAATGATGCGGACAAATCGGGGACGCAGACATCATCTCCAGCGCATTCCTGCTCACCGAAGACGCCGCCGCAGAGTTCAACGTCCCCGCTGTACACTGGGGCTGGAATAGTCTCCGAGGCTGCGGGAGCGCATGTTGGCGCTGCGACCACCACTGGCTCAGTGATCCTTACATTTATTCCAGACCCGTTCGAATCGACGTACGGCGTTTCAGTTGAGTCGATCGTCGCGGTCAGGTTTGAGCAGCCGAGACCGTTTTGGTCTTGATCGTACACCCGAACTGTCAGGGATGATTCGCACTCTCCGCCCGTCGCAGATCCGCAACTGCAACCGCAGCTTGCATCGGCCGCACTAACACCGTCGAAGCCGTCGAATACAGAGTTCGGGTAGTCGCCGCCGCAGCCAGTATCCTCAGCCGTCCCAGGAGCCGCTGCCTGGACGTGCGGCCCGAGCCAGCCCGCAGGCGCCGGGGCAACGCAAGACGTGAGGCAGGGCATCCCCTCTCCCGTGGTCGTACCCGAATCGGAGTCCGAACCAGTGGTAGCGCTGGTCCCGTCGGAGGTGCTTGTCGTGTCTGTGCTCGTCGTCGTGTCGTCAGTGTTGCTCGTCGCAGTCTCGGAGGCGTCCGTCGTCGGGTCGACTCCGCCTGAGGAGAGTCCGGTCGCAGAGGACGTCCCCGCACTTCCCGTAGCTTCGGTAGCAGTGGGCTGATCGACTCCACCCGTGGTTCCCGATGAGCTACCGGTGGCGTCCAGTGACTGGTTCGGGGTGAAACAAGCGGTGCTGAGCACGAGAGACACGACACCCACCCGGCCTAGGCGAAACACATGGATCATTGGAGATTTATCTCTCGCTACGGAACCAGACGCAACACCAGGCCTTCGCAAAGGACAGGGGTCTTCGACCCTGAGAACGGGTCCGATTCACTGAGCCGCAACGTCGAGCAACGGTGGAGGAGGAGGGATTCTCGGGCGCTCCTGACTATCGGGTGGGCCGCGCTACCCGCAAGAACCCTACTGTGGTCGGCTTCGGCGGCGCTGGCCGGCGCTCTCGCGATCTGATGCGTACCAAACCAAACCCGGTAGCAGCGGCCAACTGAACTCCGGAGCCGGTTCACAGCGCCCCGTCGAGTCGTCCCATGGCCGTTCTGGCGTGCTTGACGATGCTCCGCAAGACCGCACACGTTGTTGGTTGGGCCGTGACTCTCGCGGTATTTTGGCGTTCGAATTCGTTCGGGGGCCCAGGCAGCTCAGGGTCGAGTGCGTCCTGCGAGGGTTGTAGAGGCACTCGATGTAGTCAGCGCTCGCGGCCTTGGCCTCCGCTCTGGTCGGCCAGACGTTGCGATGGATGAATTTTTGCCCGATGTTGTCGTGGAGGCTCTCGACTACGGCGTTGCCGTTGCAGTTCCCGCCCATGGACATGCTCTTCCTCACCTGGGCCTGCTTGAGTCGAGCTCGAAGGGTCCTTGAGACGTACTATCTGCAACCGGCCCTCTGGAGAGTGAGGCCCGCTTCGGTGGTCCGCCGGCCAAACGGCGACGTCGAAAGCCTTGGTCACAAGCTCTGCGCCCATGTGGTCTGCGCCTTGGTCTTCGTTTTGGATGTCGCGCTCCCGCCGAAGGCGCCGGTTCTCACGTCGCAGCCGCGCCAACTCCTCGCGTTCGTCGAACGACAGCCCCCTCCGGGTACTCTCTTCGCTGCCCGTACCGACTCGTACAGGCCCCTCTCCTGCAGGCCCAAGTCGCGAGCCTCCGCCGCGACGCTCGTGCCGCCCTACGTGGCCCCCCTGCGTGACAACATCGGGTGAGACACTTCGACCCAGAGTTTAAAGAGGGCGAGAAGGCCGACTCATCGAGATGGAAACCGAGAATCCGACCACAACGCCCACGACGGAAGTTACCCCCAGGCCGCGACGCCGCAACCTGTCGAATAAGTACAAACTCCAGATCCTCGAGCGCGTCGATCGCTGCGAGGCCAGCGGTGAGCGCATCGGGGAGTTGCTGCGGAAGGAGGGCTTGTACTCTTCGCAGCTCGCAACTTGGCGTCGACAACGGCGCGAAGGTACGCTTGGCACGTTGGGACGCAAGCGAGGCCCGAAACCATCGAAGTCGGCTGAGCAGATCGAGAACGAGAAGCTCCGGCGTCAGCTCGCCCGCCTCCAGAAGAAGCTGGAGCACGCGGAGAAGATCATCGACGTCCAAAAAAAACTCTCGGAGGTCCTGGGAGTGACGCTCGAGGAACCGCCTGCGTTCGACGAGGACGATTGAGCGAGCCGCTCGCCGACCTGGCAGCTTCGGTCGGGATGAAGGCCGCGTGCGAAGCCCTCGACGTTCCGAGAAGCACCGGCTATCGATGGGCCGCACCGCGCCAACATGGCCCGCGCCCAAGACGGCCACGACCAGCAAGGGCATTGAGCGACGAGCAGCGCGCCGAGGTCCTCAATCTGCTGTACTCGGAGCGTTTCGTCGACGACGCGCCCACCACGGTTTGTGCGCGGCTGCTCGACGAAGACCAGCGCTACCTCTGCCACCCGCGAACCATGTATCGAGTTCTCGCCTCGCAAAACGCTTCTCGCGAGCGACGAGTTCAGCGGCGGCACCCGCAATACACAAAGCCCGAACTGCTCGCGACAGGCCCGAATCAGGTTTGGACCTGGGACGTCACCTGGCTGCGTGGGCCCGACAAATACGTCCACTACCCGCTCTACGTCGTCATCGACCTCTACAGCCGGTTCAACCCCGGGTGGATGCTCGCTCACGAGGAAAACGGCGACCTGGCCGCGAAGCTCATCCGCGAGACCTGCGCAAAGCAGGGGATCGATCGCGGAAGCCTCACCATTCACGCAGACCGTGGACCTGTCCCCAAGGGCAAGACCGTCAAACAAGCCTTGCTCGACCTCGACGTCGCGCAGTCCTTCAGTCGTCCTCGCGTCAGCAACGACAACCCGTTTTCTGAGGCCGAGTTTCGAACGCTGAAATACGGGCCCGACTTCCCCGACCGCTTCGACGGCTTCGAGCACGCGCGCGAGTTCTGCCAGCGTTTCTTCCCTTGGTACAACGACGAACATCGGCACTCCGGGCTCGCCTACTTCACGCCGTCGGATGTCCACCACGGCCGTGCTCCGGCCCGACTCGCCGAGCGCCAGGCCGTCATGGACGAGGCCTTCACTCGCACGCCCGAGCGTTTTCCTGCCGGGCCGCCATGCGTCGCCGGACCGCCTCCCGCCGTCTGGATCAACCCTCCCGAGAACCGCGCCGAGATCGAACTCGGACTACACTAAACCTTCAGCAGTAGTGTCCCGTTTTCGTTGACACGTACCGCCAGCTTGGTGGGCTTCACCGCGAGGCGCTCCGACGGACACGGGGCGATCCAGCTGCCGCGTTCTGCCGACCGCCCCATGTCCGCACTAGGAGCATCGCAGCAAACGTCACGAGCCCTAGCGTCCAACCGCTCGCGGTGAATGGAGAAGCGGCACTCTCATTGTCGGTCAGGCGTGGTTGGCAGAACAGCCACGGCGGCGTCCACGAAGCCCGCAAAGTGTGGGGGCAGCTGTTGGGAGTTTGTCATCGTTGTCACGCGCCGGCCCGTCGGCGGGCCACGCACGGGATCGGCCAGCAGGGCATCACGTGGAAGCTCGACTTCAGCCAGTGGTCCACGCAGCCCTTCGATGCCTGAACACCAAGCTCGCGTGGCGTACCACGAGCGGCGGGTATGACCATCCAACCCGACGCGACGCCCGTTCCCGCCAGAGCGCCTACGAAACTCCCAGCCAAGCCTCGAGACAAAAAAAGAGCGCGCCGCCAACGGCGACGCGCGTCTTCTAGCAACGGGTCCTACTCGCAGAACGAAGCAACAAGCGTGCCGTCGATCCCGACTTCAGGCTCGACACAAGTCTGTCCATCAGCGCAGCCCTCCGTGACGTCGTCGATGATTCGGCACTCGCCACACAAGCCGAACGTCAGCAGGCCCTTCACGCTCGCAACCGCACAGAAGTTGGCGCAGGCGTCGTTGCCGTCGCCTTCAAGGTCGCAGAACTCGCCATCTACGACGCTCCCAGCATCCACGCACGTCTTCTCACCACTGATGTTGGGAACATCCACGGAGATGTTGCAGAGCTGTTCGCCCGTGCAATCTGCCGTTGTCTCGCACTCCGAGCACGTGCTGGCGACCAGAATCCCCGCAGCGTTGATGATCTCCACGCACTCTAGACCGTCCGCGCAGACCTCCGAGGTCTGACAGCCACCGCCGAGTTCGCCGTCGTTGCAGACGGAACCTTCGGGAGGCGTAGCGAGCGGGTTGGGGAGGCTGCAGCCGCCGCCTTCGCAGTCGTCGTCGCCGGAGCACTCGCCACAAAGGCCACCGATGCCGGTGACGTAGCAAGCGCCGGACTCACACTGCTCGTTCATCGTGCAGTCGGAGCCGTCGGGCAGTGGGTCCTCACCAGTCGGGTCGGTGGGATCGACCGTGGTCGCGGTTGCGTCGGTGGTCTCGCCATCGCTCGTGGTGCCGTCCGTGGTGTCCGTCGGATCCGTGGTCGGATCCGTCGTCGGACCCGTGGTCGCGGTCGGGTCCGTCGTGGGGTCCGTGGTCGGTGCGCCACTGCTGCCGTCGTCGGTGTCGGCGCCGGGATCAGGATCGTCGTCCGCGGGACAGCCGGTGCCGAAGCCCAGGGCAGCTACGAGAGAAAGTGAGGAAAGAAAGCGTAGGTCGAGTTTCATCCTAGTCTCCAGTCCGGGGCCGTAGCCGCGGTGATAGGACGCATGTTGACCCCAACGACCCTCGCCCGTCTAGCCCGTTCTTCCGACCACGAGCAAAACTTGCGTGGCCGGTCCCCTGCCTGGTGCCCTACGATTTCGCGCATTCTGGAGACACGAGGGGACGGTGAACGCGCGCCTGACTAGCGGCGGACGCGTTCGCGCGCCAGGTCTTTCGAGAGGTTCTTCTGGTGCGCTTCGAGCGTCCCGCCGCCAATTTCCAGCAGCTTGGCATCGCGCCACAGTCGCTCGACCGGGAACTCGCGGCAGTAGCCTGCCCCGCCCATGACCTGCATCGCGTAGTCGGCGACCATCTTGCCGACCGGGGCTGCGAACAACTTCGCGGCGTCCGATCCGACGCGGTTGCGAATATCCGGACCGACCTCGCGGGCAACGTTGTAGACGAGACACTTGGCCGCTTCGGTCATGGCGTACCCGTCGGCCACGTAGCGCTGAATCTGACCAAACGCACCGATCGGCTTGCCGAACGCGGTCCGATCGACGGAGTAGTCGACCATGATGTCGACACAGCGGTCCGCGATGCCGACGCTCATCGCGGCGAGGGCCAAGCGCTCGACCTCGAGGTTCCGCATCATGTGCGTGACGCCCTCGCCCTCGGCACCCAACAGGTTCGCCTTGGGGATGCGGCAGTCTTCGAAGATGAGCTCGGACATCGTCGAGCCCCGCATGCCGCACTTGTCGATGTGGTTGCTGCTGGAGAATCCGGGGCAGTCGCGATCGACCAGGAAGGAGGTCACCCGCCCGTTGACCTTGGCGTAGACCAAGAAGCAGTGCCCCTCGCACCCGTTGGTGATGTACGTCTTCGTGCCGTTGAGGACGTAGCTATCGCCATCGAGCACCGCCGTGGTCGTCATCCCCATCACGTCGGTTCCGGCGCCAGGCTCGGTCATGCCCATGCCAGCGACCCACTCCCCGCTGAGGACCTTGTCCAGGTATCGACCGCGCTGCTCCTCGTTGGCGGAGTGGAAGAAGTTGTTCACGAACAACATCGAGTGGGCGAGGTAGGCGAGCGTGAAGCCCGGGTCGTACTTCGCCAGCTCGTGGTGGACGATCACAGCCGCGACCGTGTCCATGCCCGCGCCGCCGTGCTCCTCGGGGATCGTGATTCCAAGGACCCCAAGCTCACCGAGCTGCCGAAACAGCTCCACGTTGAGCACGCCCTTCTCGTCATACGCTGCGGCCTGGGGGCCGACATGCTTCGACGCGAATTCCGCGATCGTCTCCCGAATCATCAGGTGCTCGGGGGTGGGATTGAACAACGCGTCGTACCGGGACTCCGACATCTTCGGTAGCTTGCGGTTTCACGCGTCGATCGGAAACCCGTGCCGGCCTGCGTATCCTCTCGTCGTACGAAGCGGCAGCCCCACCCGCACCGCCCTCGATACGACACCAAGCCTTCAGCTCGCGCTGTGAACTTTTGAATCAAATTGGCTCCAACCGGAGCACAACAGACACGATTCGCATCATTCGTGTACGAAAACGACGCGAACAGGGCGCCGGGGGCGTCCCACACCGGTGAGAACACGTCCGGCCCAGTCCGTGCAGAGTGGAGTCACCGCCCATGGCTCGCGTCTCGACGTTCCTCTACTCACCGGCTCGCGCGCTGCTCGTGCTTGCGCTGGCCTGCACCTCGTCGTCCACGACAAGTGAGCAGGACACCTCCTCGCCCGTCGACATCGACACCAGCAAGATCCCTTCGGATGGGCTGGCGCTGCTGTTCCCGCCCCCGTTGACGCGACGCGACCGGCGGCTGCTCCCGCCGAACCTCGCCGGCGTCGACGACGACCCGACCGAGGCGCTCACCGTCGAGTGGCCCGAGCTGGACGACAAAGGCCGCTGGGAGACCTCCGGGCAGACGATCACGCTGCGGCTGAACAATCGCGCCAAGCGGAAGGGCAAGACGCCGCCGCCTATCACCGTCACCCCGGCGGTCAAAGGCAAGGCGCGCTGGAACAGCGACTGGTCGGTTTCGTTTGTTGCCGAGGACCCCTTCGATCCAGAGACGGACTACACGCTCGCCTTGGGACCGGTCGAGGACGAGGCCGGCACGGCGATGGAATGGAAGGGCGTGTTCCGAGCCGACCCCAGGATCTGGATCGGCGGCAAGATGGTTACGTACATCCCCGAACCGGGGAAACCACGCGTCGTCACCTTCACGCCCTATGACGGCACCAAGCAGGGTCCGCGCCCAGAGATGACGGTCCTGTTCGACCAACCGGTCACGGCGGAGCAGGTGGAAGAGCTCATCACGCTGACGAGCGGAAAAGGCAAGACGCTCGACTTCAGCCTCAAGCACCCCAGGAAAGGGCTGTTCGAGGGCGCGAAGGCCGACAAGCGAAACATCGTCGTCGTCAAACCCAAGCGGCGGATGAAGCCCGGGAGCAAGGGAGCGTTCACGGTCCGCGATCACGGTGCGGCGGAGGAAAGCGCTGACCGCATCTCGTTCAACGTGGCGCCGCGATTGAAGTTCACGAAGGTGGGCTGCCGCTACGACTCGGAGCGCTGCAAGATGAAGGGCGACACGCTCCACATCGGCGGTCGCGAGGTCGCCCTTCACTTCAACAACATCATCGAAGGCGGGAAATCGCTCGAAGCTGCAATCACGGTGGACCCCCCCGTACGCAACCTGTCGGTGTGGTCGCAGCGCTGGAGCTCGGACGGACAGGTCACGGTTAGCGGCGCCTTCGAGCCCAGCCGCAGCTACACCCTCACCCTCGCCTCGGCGAAGGACAACTACGGCCAGGCGCTTGCCGCTCCCGTCGTCGTCAAACTTCGCACCGCGCCCCGCCCGACGAGTGTGTCGATGCCCGAGGGCCTTCAGTTCCTCGACGCGGCGCTGAGCAAGACGTTCGAAGTGACCACCCGCAACGTCGACGGAGCCGAGTTGCGCGCGTGGGAGGTCGACGACAGCGACTCCGCCTGGCAGGACGCCAATGGCCGCGTGTCTCGGCGTGAGGCCCCCGCAGGCAAACCAACGCTCACCATCCCGCTGACCCCGACGGCGAAGCAGGACAAGCCGGTGGTCTCGACCGTGAACCTGCTCGAGCACCTGGGAAGCGGCAAGGCCTACGTCGTGGAGCTGGCGCGCACCTCGACGGCCTTCGATGCTCCCGAGCCGACCCACCCGAGCTGGTCGCGAGCGAGCAAGCCGCCTTTGGCTCTCATCATGGTCAACGACGACACCGCCATGGTCGTGCACGCACGCGGCAGCGGCGACAAGACCTTCGTGCACGTCGCAGACATCTCGAGCGGCGCCCCCGTAGCCGGGGCGAAGCTGTTCGTCGACGGCACGGAGGCGGCCGGAATCCGGACCGACAAGGATGGACTCGCGGTCCTCGACCTTTCGATGGACAAGTCTCGCAACGCGTTGCTGCGCGTCGAAGCTGGAACCGCGCGGACCATTCTGCCGATGGGGCACCGGGTCCAGACCGAGCGCCACCTCGTCCCCGAGCTCGCCGGCGGTGTCGCCCTTTCGGCCAACCCGAACCGGGGCCTGGTCATGAGCGACCGAGGCGTCTACCGACCCGGCGCGACCGTCCACGTCAAAGGCATGATGCGGCGCCCCGACGGCGCGGACCTCCTCCCGGTGGCCGCGAGTGCCGCACGGATTCGCATCGTCGACCCGCGAGGGAAGACCGCGTTCACCAAGGACCTCACCACCGACGACATGGGGAGCGTGAGCACCTCGTGGACCACCGAGGAAGGCTCGCCGATCGGCCGCTATCAGGTGGAGCTCCAGTCGATGCCGGGCGAAGAGACGCTGGGCAGCGCCCAAGTGCAGGTCGCCGAGTTCGAGCCGCCTCGGTTCAAGGTGGACGTCGAGGCCAAGACCACCGGCTCCGGCAAGAAGACCAAGGTCGAGGGCAACGTGGTGGCGAAGTACCTGTTCGGTGCGGCCATGGATGGCGCGCAAGCGACCTGGGTCGTCCGCCGTGCTGCGGCACCGATGCCCAAAGGTGCCCTGACCGCCCGCGGTCTGGACTTCACCGCGGGGTACGCCCGGTCCGGCTGGTCCCGCTCCGGCTCCGGCACGCTCGACCCCAAGGGCACCCTGCAGGCTGCGCCCGTCATCGAGATCGACCAGGACGGAGGCCCGCAGACGTTCACCTTCGAAGCCGAGGTCACCGACAGCAGTCACCGGGCGATCGCGGGCCGCGACAGCGTCGTGGTGCACCCTGCACCCCACTACGCGGGCGTGCGCATCGCAGACCGATGGCCGGACGTCGGCACGCCGCTCGATCTCGAGTTGGGCGTGATCGACCAAGCCGGAAAGTCCGTGGTCGGCAAGAGCATCACCGCCGAACTCGTTCGCATGGAGTGGAAGCGAACCCGCAAACCCGGCCCCGGCGGATCCACGCGCGTGCAGTGGCACGAGGTCGAGATTCCCTCCGGTCGCTGCACGGCCCAGTCTGAGCTGGCCGTGGTCTCCTGCGAGCTGACACCCAAGGTGTCGGGTTCGTACGAGATCCGAACGAAGATCGACGGTCGCGCTGGCGGACGCGCCCATGTGTGGGCGTGGGGATCTGGCTGGTCTGGGTCCGAACCAGAGCCCGGCCACCGCATGGAGCTCGTCGCCGACGGCAAGAGCTTCGCGCCGGGGCAGACCGCGAAGGTCGTCGCCCAGAACCCGTTCGAGAAAGCGACCGCGATCTTCACGATCGAACAAGGCACTGTGCTCAAACACGAGGCCACAGAGGTCGACGCGGGGCCGATCACCTTCGAGGTTCCCATCGAGGCCAAACACGCGCCACACGTGTTCGCGTCGGTCACGTTCCTGCCACGCGACGCTCGTGGGGAACAGCTCGCGCAGTGGAAGTTCGGCGCGCTCAAGCTCCCGGTCTCTCTGGCCGACGCCACGCTCGAAGTGAGCGTGAGCTCCGATGCCAAGGCCTACGAGCCTCGCGAACACGCGGAGATCGAAGTCGCGGTCGTCCGCGGTGGCAAGCCCGTCGCCGGTGCCGAGGTCGTGTTGGCCGTGGTCGACGAGGGCGTGCTTCGCCTGACCAACTACAAGGCCCCGGACCCGGTCAAAGCGCTGCGCCCAGGCTCCGCGTTCAGCTTCTCGATCGCCGACACCCGGACCGAGTGGGCGGACATGCTGCAACGCAGCCACACCGCCGGAGATGGTGCGGGTGCCGATGGAAACGCGAGCCTGGTCTCGACGCGAAAGAACTTCGTTCGAACCGCGCTGTGGCGTCCGCACCTGCGGACCGCCGAAGACGGCACCGTGAAGGTTGGCCTCGACCTGCCCGACAACCTCACCGAGTTCCGCATGATGGCGGTCGTCCTCGATGACAAGGGCCGCGGCGGCAAGGGCAAAGGCGCGTTCAACGTGCGCAAGCCGCTGATGATTCAGCCTGCGGTGCCGCGTTTCGCACTCGAAGGCGACAGCTTCGAGGCCGCGGTCATGGTGCACAACGGGCTCGACAAAGATGTCGAAGCCACCGTGACCCTCGATGGCAAGGCGCAGACCGTCTCCCTGGCGGCGATGGCTCGCAAGCGCGTGGCCTTCACCGCGGGATTCGACGACCCCGGAGAGAAGAAGCTGGTGTTCGAGGTCAAAGGCGGCGAAGGCAAGGTCCGCGACCGCGTCGAAGCCATCGTGCCCGTTCAAGCCGCAGGCATCGACGAACGACCACGACTGGCCGGAGCGTTCAACGGCGCCCAAGAAGTCCTGCTCGAGGTGCCCGCCGGCATCACGACCGACCTCGCCCGCGACGCCGTGCTCACGATCACCATGGGGCACCACGCCTGGCCGGAGCTGGGCAGCCGACTCGAGTATCTGATCGACTACCCGCACGGCTGTGTGGAGCAGACGACGTCCTCGACGCTGCCGTTGCTCGCAGCCCGCGACGTGCTGCCGCGACTGGGCCTGTTCCGGTTCAGTCCCGAAGAGATCGATGCCATGGCGCTCGCCGGCCTCAAGCGGCTGGCGACCATGAAGACCAGCAGTGGCGGCCTGGCCTACTGGCCCGGGGGCACCGAGCCCAACCTCTACGGCACCGCGTACGCAGCCCGGGCGATCGCCCTGGCGAAGACGCAGGGCATCGAAGTTCCGGGCCTCCTCGAGGACGTCACCGGGTACCTCGAAGAGCGCCTCGACAACCCGAACGGCACCGCGCGTCGCGACGTGGAGCAGCTCGCATCCATTGCGCTCGCGCTCGCCGAAGCCGACGCGCTTCCCGAGTCCTCCGCCGACATGTTGGTCGACACCTTGCCCAACCAAGGGGCCTTTGGTGCGGCTATGGTCGCCGTGGCCCTGTCGAGCCTCGAAGGGCACGACGACCAGGTCAAGCAAGCCCTCGATGCGGTCGAGGCCGGCTTCGAAGCCGACGGGTCGGTCAAGAAGAAGGACGAGGACAGCGACTTCTACTACTACGGCTCGGACACACGAACCCAGGCTCAGGCAGCGCTCGCGCTGGTCCGCCTGCGCCCGAGTTCAACCCTCATTCCGACCCTCGTCGACACGCTGGTCCGCAAGACCGGCTCCTACACCACGCAAGCCACCGCGTTTGGCCTGCTCGCCCTGCGAGAGAAAGTGGTCAGCGACGAGAGCGAAGATGCACGTGTCGTCGCCCGCCTCGATGGCGTCGCGCTCACCGCCAGCACCGAGGGGTTCTCCGGCATGGGCTCGGGCTCGGGAGCGTTCACCATCCCGTTCTCAGAGGTCGCCGGTCGCCACGCAGTCCTACGACTCGAGACCACCGGAGAGACCCCCGTCTCCTTCCAGGTCGGGGCGGCATGGCGTCGCCCATTCGCGGCCGGTGACACCCAGGTCGAGACCTCTGCGCTCAAAGGCCCCGAGGTCTACCGCCTCTTCACCACGTCCAAAGGGGAGCCGGTCGACATGAGCAGCGTCGCCCCGGGCACCGTCGTCCGCGTCGCGCTTCTGGCCCGCATGCCCAAGGACCTCGAGCATGACCGACGAGGCTACCTCGCGATGACCGACCGCCTGCCGGCCGGGTTCGAGCCCATTCAACCCGACCTTTGGACGGTGTCCCGTCCAGCAGACCTCACCAACAAGCACCCGATGTACGACCTCCTGCAATGGGGTTCGGCGGATGCGAGCTACGTCGAGATGCGAGACGACCGCGTGCATCTGTACTTCGACCGCTTCTGGGGTGAGTACGTGGCGGGTACGTACACCATGCGAGCCACCACACCCGGCCGATACACCGTGCCGCCGGCGATGGCCGAGCTCATGTACGAGCCCGACAGCACCGGGTACTCCAAGGACGCAACGGTGGTGGTGACCGAGTGAACGCCCCCCTCGCCCGACCACTCCTGAGCCGTCGCTGGATGCGGCGGCTGGGCCTGCTGATGCTGGTCACGACCGTACTGGTGTGGCTGGGCTGGCATGCCTACCGAGGACAGGCGGGGGACCCGGTGTCGCTGCTCGAAGACGACTGGTACAGCGGGCACCGTATCGAGGATCGGTCGGGAAGACTCCTGCGGGAGCTGCCGACCTCCGATGGGAGACGAGGGCGACCGATTCCGCTGGGTGAGGTCGGCGAGCGGCTCGTGCTGGCCACGCTGGCCGCCGAGGACGCTCGGTTCACCGACCACGACGGCGTCGACCGCCTCGCAATCCTCCGGGCGGTGGAGCAGAACGTGCGACACGGCGAGGTCATCTCCGGTGCGAGCACCGTCACCCAGCAGCTGGTCAAGCTGCTGGACACGCGAGGGACGTCCGCGGAACGCACGCTCGCGGTGAAGCTTCGCGAAGCCGCACGTGCCCAGAACCTCGAGGATGAAGCGTCGAAAGAGACCATTCTCGAGGCCTACTTTCACCGTCTGCCGTACGGACACGGCTGGGTGGGACCCGAGGCAGCCGCGCGCGGGTACTTCGGGGTGCGCGCGCGCGATCTGAGCTGGGCGCAGGCCACCTACCTCGCGGTCCTTCCCCGCTCGCCCTCCTTCCTCGACCCCTACAACCACCCTCAGCGGGTGGAGCTGCGGCAGCGCGCCCTGCTGGCCCAACTCGAAGAGTCCGGGCTGCTCTCGGGCGCCGCTCGTGTGCGCGCCGAGGCCGAACCGATCGAGCTCCTTCCGCTCTCCCACGCGTTTGAAGCCCCACACTTCGTCCAGATGCTGCAGAGCGAGCAGCGCCTGGCCGAGGGCGAGCGCACCCGAAGCACGCTCGACCTCAGGCTTCAGCGCGACGTGCAAGGGCTCATCGAGACCCACATGACCAAGATGCGGGAGCGCGCCGTCGACAACGCCGCGGCGGTCATCGTCGACAACGCGACCGGAGACGTGCTGGCGTACGTCGGGAGCGCGGACTTCTTCGACCCGGTGATCGCCGGTCAGGTCGACATGCTCCGCTCCCTCCGCCAGCCCGGCTCCTCGCTCAAGCCCTTCATCTATGGCTTGGCGTTCGAGCACGGGCACCACGGCTCGCAGATGCTGGCCGACGTTCCGACCGAGTTCGTCGAAGGTGGCGGCAGTGTGTATGCACCGCGGAACTTTGGCGGCGACCATCTCGGGCCCATCTCCGCGCGCGAGGCCCTTGCCGCCAGCCTCAACGTCCCCGTCGTGCGGCTGGCCTCGGAGCTCGTCGCCACGCAGGGCGGCACCGTGCTTGTGGACCGACTCCTGGCGCTGGGCTTTGACAGCCTGGACCGGTCGGCCGAGCACTACGGGCTCTCGGTCGCGCTGGGCAGCGGCGAGGTCACACCACTCGAGATGGCGCGCGGCTACGTCACGCTCGCCCGCACCGGTGAAGCGATCGACCTCCGTGTCCGCCAAGACGACCCACAGGCCTCGCCGCGACGCGTGCTCCCGCGCGGCGCCACAGCAGCAGTGGTCGAAGCTTTGTCCGACCCCGGCGCCCGCCTGCGACTGTTGCAAGGCCGAAGCCCGTTCGACATCGGCTACCCGCTCGCACTCAAGACCGGTACGAGCTCCGGCTACCGCGACGCATGGACGGCCGGGTTCACCCACGAGCGCACCATCGTGGTGTGGCTGGGCAACGCCGATGGCTCACCGATGCGTGAGGTCACCGGAGGATCCGGAGCGGGCCCGTTGTTCGCCGATCTGATGCGCCGCGCCATGCAAGACGTCACCACCCGGCAACCGTTGTGGCCCAGCGATGCGCTGCACGTTGCCCACGTGTGTCCCCTTTCCGGCGCCGTGGCGACCGACGCCTGCCCCGACGCCGTGGCACGACGATTCGCGGCCAACGCCGAGCCGACTGAGCCGTGTGCGGTCCACCGAAAGGTCCACGAGACCCCCGAAGGCACGGTCTGCGCACCAGACGGAGACACGGTCGTTGCCGTGTTCCCGCCCGCGTTCGACACATGGCTGGAATCCCTTCCCCCTGGAGCGCCGGGGTTGGATCCCCACGGAGTCCCCTGGGTCCGAAGCCACGATGTCTCGGGCTGCACCGAGACAACAGGCCGCCCGACCCTGACGATGACCGGCCCTCACACGGGCTCCGTCGTCATGCTGGGACACGACGGACGAGACGACGACCGCGTCGAGTTCACCGCCGCGTGGCGGGGGCCTATCCAACAGCAGCCCGACCGGGTGGAGTTCGTTGTCGACGGCGAGTCGGTCGGGGAGTCGGCGGCGCCGTTTCGCGTGCTGGCCCGGATTGGACCCGGAGACCACGACGTCTATGCGCGCCCAGCAGACCCGGACGCGGCCGCCGCCTTTGAGAGCATCAGCTTCAGCGTGCGCTAACGAGACCCGATGGTCTGCGTCGACACGTAGCTGCGTGCACGGTCGACCCCGTCCTTGCCCTCGTTGAGCGCGATCTGAACGTGCTCGATGTCCCCGTCGAAGAACACCCGAATCTCCTGCTCCAGAGCATCCGGGTCGACCTGCACCATCGCGCCCGCGACCGCGTACCAGTGGGCCTTGTGGACGACCGGCTCAAAGACCTCGACATCGAAGCGCTGCTCGGCAAGCCCCTCCCGCTCCGGAGTGCGGGAGACCCCGTCGGTGGGGACCGATGGTGGGAGCGCCGGGTTGCCGAACGCCAGCACCATCAACGCCGGGCCGGGAATCTCGCGGACCTCGATCGGTTCCGGCGACCATCCGAGGCTGACAGTCCCATCCTCGGCGCACGGGAGGTAGAGCATCGCCGACGCACTCCCCGCGCCCACGGACTCGATTCGAGACCCGCCATCATCGGCGGTATAAGCGTATCGACGCAGCGCTGAGGGCCCCGCCATCACCGGGTCGAGCCGAAGCGACTTGCCGAGCGCAAAGCCGCCTCCGTCGCATCCTGATCGAAAGCGATCCTTCGTGTCGCCGTCGCCGTTGAGGTCGAGCGCGTGCCGAGACCCCAGAACGTCTCGCTCACGAACCATCCCCTTCCTCGGACGCCCGGTCAGCGTGTAGGGCTCGGCGGTGTACCGGACGGTCCCGGCCCACGGCGCAACAGCATCGGCGCGCTTGAGCATCACGCGAACCTCGGTGGTGGTCGTCACCCGAACGGTCTCCACAACCGGGGCACGAAACCCATGCCCTGGGCTTCTCGCGACCGGGAGCGGCCGGGGTTCGGGGGTGGACTCCGGCTCCGCCCCGGGCCCGACAGACGACGCGGCCGCGGCAGGAGCAGACCCCGGACCCGCTGGTGACGCAGAGGAGGATTGCGAGGGCGCGGGTGCAGAACACGCCACAACCGAGAGGATTCCGACGACCGTCAACGTCCGCACGAGCAGCAGGCTATCAGCGGGCGCTCTCGGAGTGGGTGCGGTGGGAGGAAGCGCTTTCTTCCTCCCTGGACTTTTTCCACCCGCAGCGCAACCGTTGACGCGATGCGCCGCGCCGACCGGCTCTTTCAGATCGTCCAGATCCTTCAGCATCGACGTCTCACCACGGCGGCCATGCTGGCCGAACGTCTCGAGGTCTCCGAGCGCACGGTCTACCGCGACATCAAGGACCTCGCAGGCTCCGGTGTCCCGGTCCAGGGTGAGGCCGGCGTCGGATACCGACTCGGCAAGGACTTCGAACTCCCGCCGCTCATGTTCACACACGCGGAGGTTCAGGCGCTGGCGCTCGGCGCCCGCATGGTCGAGAGTTGGGCCGACGCCGAACTTCGCACGGCGGCCCAGAGTGCACTTTCGAAGGTCGAGGCCGCCCTACCCGCCAGCCAGCGACCGCGAGTGCATGCGACGTCGATGCACGCGGTCTCGTTTCACGTTCCCAAAGAGGCCCGCAAACGGCTGGGCCCGCTTCGCAGCGCGATCAACCGCCGGGAAGTCCTCGCGCTGGACTACCTCGACCGAACCGACACCCTCAGCCAGCGCAGTGTTCGCCCGTTGGGCCTGTTCTTCTGGGGCCGACACTGGACGCTCGGGGCCTGGTGCGAGCTTCGAGAAGGCTTTCGAAACTTCAGAGTCGATCGAATCCAGACCCTCAAACGCAGCGGTCGAACGTTCGCGCTCGAATCTCCGGTGACGCTCGAGGACTACCTCGCGGTGAGCCTCGACTGAGACCCCGCCTCAGCCCGGAAGCGGGGCGTAGCGGGCGAAGTACTGCCGCATCAGCCATCGGCGAAAGCGATGGTTGATGCCCGGCATGTCGAGCCCGAGCCCGCGATACAGCACCATCGAGCGTGCGCCGAGGCTGAGCCCGTAGAAGAACTCCGAGCGTAGCGTGTGCGGCATCAGCGGAGGAACGCCGTCGTCGTAGTCGGCGGGCTGTTCGTGAAGTTCGGCGAGGTTTCGCGCGACGACCTTCGCTTGCCAGATGCACTCGATCGCGCGCTGCATGGTCGGCCACTGCCCATCACCCCCGCAAACCCGGACCGCATCTCCGCACGCGAAGATGTCGGGCTTGGTCATTTGAGCCTCCGCGAAACACTGCAAGGTCGGTCCCACGGCAAGCCAGCCCGCGTCTGTCCGTGGCAGGCCCAGCCGATCCAGAACCGCGGCGGGTCGGATGCCCCCGGCCCACAGCACGAGGTCCGCAGGGACACCCGTGGTTGAGCCGCCCGACTCGAGATGCGCTTCGCCATCCGCGACCCGGCGAACCCGGCTCGAAACATCGATGCCAACGCCCTGAGCCTCGAGAGCGGCCTGTGCCTTGCTCGAGATGCGCGTGCCCATGCCGTGCACGACCGCGGCCGCCGACGTCACCAGCCGAACCTTCGGTGCCGACCAACCCGTCGGGCGCTTCTCCGCAAGCGCGGCGAGTTCCCCCGCGAGTTCGCACCCGCTGATTCCGCCCCCGACGACCACGACCTCCGGCCGTCCGTCTGCACCCTCGAGCAGCCCCCGCAGCGTCTGGTGGGCTCGATCGAAGTCCACCTCGCCCTTGTAGCCCAAGACCCGCTCTGCCCCGTCGATCCCCGCAGGCGCCTCGAATCCCGACCCGAGCGCGACCACGACGAAGCGACCGGATTCGCTCGTTCCATCCGCGAGCGTGACAGTCTTGGCCGCCGGGTCGAACGACTCGACCTCGCCTTGTACAAAGCGCGCTCCGGGAACCGATTCGATGAACGCTCGCGTGTCGAGTCGGGACTCCACGGGGTCGAGCACACCGCACAGCCGCTCTTGCACGAGCGGCAAGTAGCCGTGCTGTGCCTGTCGGTCCACGACCACCAGCGGCGGCGGCTTGCCGTCGAACGCCCGGACCAGCTGATAGACCACCTCGACGCCTGCAAACGAAGCCCCGAGGATCAGGATGGCGCCGTCAGTTTCCGAAGACATGAACCTTGTCCCGGACCGACGCCGGAAAGCGCTGGGCGACGATCTGCTCGGCTTGTGCCTTGGAATGTCGGGCACTGCGATGCACGAGCACGAGCGCGTCGCCCTCGAATCGCTCGGCCCGCTCGATCATCTCGTCGACGTGGGTGTGCCCCCACTTCCGGGTGTGCTCGACGCCGCGGCGATCGTCCCACGAGGTCACCTCGTGCACGAGCACCTTGGCTTGGCGGACCAGCGGCTCCCGATCGAACAGCTCGATCGTCGTGTCCCCGGTGACGCACAACACCGTCTCGACGTGAGGCTCGGTGACGGTCTTGCCCTGCGCCCGCAGGGCCTGAATTTGCACGCCGGACAGGTCGGCGAACTCGGCGGCGAGCCGCATGGTGCTGCGACGGACGGTCCATGCGAGCGACGGAACCCGATGTACAGAGCGCACGGCGACCGCCTCAATCCCCTTGCGTACCGGAACCACGTCGCCGGGGCTCTGGCCGTGGAGGCGCGTCTCCATCTCGAAGTCCTCGATCTCGGACCATGCCGCAAAGATGCGCTGCAGCGGATCCAGGATCTCGATCGGCACGTGAACCTCCGAAGGCTCCTGCCGCATCATGTGACGTTGGGAGAGTAGATACGGCAGCCCGCCCAGGTGGTCTTGGTGCCCGTGCGACACCAGGATTCGGGCGTTCTTCAGCTGGCCCGACACCGGGACACCCACGTCGAACATGACGCCCAGTTCGGCCACACGCAGGCTTGTGCCGATACCGCCCCGTGTGACTCCCGTGAGCGTCAGTCCGCCCACGAGGAGCGTGTCTTCACCGAAGTCCACGGGCTGTCGAATGCAGACGCCTCAGGCGACGAAGTTGCGGTTGGGCGTCCAAAGCACGGCGGGGGCCGCAGCAGGAGAAGGCGCCGCAACACCACCGGCACCGAGCGGCAAGGCCATGACCTCGTGTGCCGCCTTGATGATCTTCTCCGGCGAAACGACCAGCTGCTCCTCGAGCCGGGCATTCTGCGGAATCCCTGGGACCGCATCCTGTCCGAGAACCCGCGTTGCCAGGGGCTCGCCGGCCATCGCCTCGATGACCGAGCCCTGAAGCTCGCGTCCAAGGCTGGCGAAGACCCGGTCCTCGTGGACAACGAGCAGTCGGCGGGTCTTGGCAACGGACGCCATCACCGTCTCGAGGTCGGGCGGAACGATCGTGCGGAGGTCGATCATCTCGACGTCGATGCCTGCCGCGGACAGGGTCTCGATGGCGGTTTGCACGAACAAGGTGCAGCGGCCCCACGTCACGATGCTCAGGTCGGTGCCTTCGCGCCTCACCGCAGCCTTGCCGAGCGGAACCCGGAAGTCGTCGGGAATGTCGGGCGCGTGGCCCTCGAACGCGATGGCGCGCTTGAGCTTGGCGACCTCGGTCTTGTCGGTCGGCTCTCCGGGGAACGCATCGCCGAGCGTCATCCGGTACAGGCCCTTGGACTCGAAGAACACGACCGGACCGGTGAACTCTGCCGCGCTGCGCAGCATCCCGTAGATGTCACGCGAGGTCGTCGGCGCGCAGATGGTCAGGCCAGGAATCGACCCATAGAGGCCTTCCATGCACATCGAGTGGTAGACGGCGCCCCCGTGCAGCGGCTCGGTCGGCAGCCGGACGATCACGTTGGCGTGAATCGTCCCGCCGGAGGTCCACAGGAGGTTGCCCAGGTAGACCAGCCAATGCAGCGTGTTGAGGCTGTAGTCGCTGAACTGAATCTCGGGCAACGCCGTGGAGCCCTCGTGCAGCGCGAAGCCGGTCGCGGCGCCAAGGATGAGCGGCTCGTTGATCGGCGCGTCCTTGACCTGCCCGGGAAACTGGTCGAACAGCCCGCGCGTGGCTTGCATGACGCCGCCCTTGGCCCCGACGTCCTGCCCGTAGACCCACGTCATGGGGTTGTCCTTGAGGATGGCCCCGAGTGCGGCCCGCATCGCCCCGTTGATCGAGATGACCGTGTTGCGACCTTCGACCGGCGGCTCGACGGACACCGGGAACGGGTCGCGGATGTGCTCGAAGATGGACTCGTACGTGGGCTCGGGCTCCGACTCCGCCTGCGTCATGGTGCCGACGATGTACTCGTCGGCCTCGGTTGCGACCGTGCCCAGATCGTGGCGAAGGAAGTAGTCCTTGGACTGACCGTCCTTGCGGCGTACGACGTCGCCGTCCTGCAACACGCCCTGCTCGACGAGCGCCTGACCGAAGTCGAGCAACGGGTCGTGCTGGTCGAACTTGAATGTGACGTCGGCTGCGGAGCTGTGGTCGTTGAGACGCGACAGGTTGCGCACCCAAAGCAGGGCGGGCTTCTGATTGTCGCGGCAGTACGCCATCGCCTTCTTGTTGGTCTCGTAGACCTCGAGGAAGTCGTTGCCGTCGCAGGTGAAGTACGCGAAGCCAAACGCCTTCGCGTAGGCCTCAAAGTCCTGAATGCCGCGGCCATCCTCGGGCGTGACGCTGATTGCGATGTTGTTGTCCGTGACGACCAAGAGCCAAGGGAGGCCCAGAATCGACGCACCGGTCATGCCCTCGTGGAGGTCGCCCTCGGCACAAGTTCCATCGCCAACGACGGCCATGGTGACCGAGTCGGTCTGGCCCTTGAGCTGGTTGCCATATGCGTACCCGACCGACTTCGAGACCTGCATTCCCAGGGCCGACTGCACCGGAAGGATGCCGAAGCGCATGTCGTTGAAGTGGGCCGTCATCTGGCGGCCGCCGCTCCAAGGGTCGGTACTGCGCGACAGCTGCTGCCGCATGTGATCGAGATGGAAGTCTTCGTATCCCTGCAGCCGAGCCCAAAGCCCCAGCAGCGATGCGCTGCGGTAGTGGCCGCAGATGGCGAACTTGTCGAACCCGAGTTCGGTCTGTGCAGCGAGAGCGGTGGCCGTGCCGTGGATTTCCTCGCCCGGACCCCAGATCGCGAATTTCACGATTCCCTTGAGACACTCCTGCACCACGCGTTCCACGTGCATACGAGCCATGCATGCCTCGCGATACGCGACGCGCATGACGTCGGACGTCAGCTCGGGAAACTGGCTGAGGCGAGAGAGGTCGTACCGTGGCGAGGTGCTGGGGGCGTCGGGCATGGCAGAAACTCCGCGCGAACCCTACGCAATTGCGGGCCGCTGGGTCCACGCGCTGCATCACGCAGAAGGCGACCTCCGGGCACGAAAAAAGGGCGGCGCTCGCGTGAGCACCGCCCTTCCGTCGCCCTGGGTCGGGCGTTACTGCTGCGGGTAGCCACCACCGGGCGGCGGGTAGCCTCCGGGTGGCGGATAGCCGCCAGGCGGCTGCTGCTGTTGCGGCGCGGCACCCGGCTGCGGGTATCCGGGCTGCTGCGGTGCGGCACCGGGCTGTTGCGGGTAGCCCCCGGGCTGTTGCGGGTAGCCCCCCGGCTGCTGCGGTGCAGCACCGGGCTGTTGCGGGTACCCACCTGGCGCAGGGTAGCCAGGCTGCGGGGGTGCGGCGGCCGGTGGCGGGTAGCCGCCAGGCTGCTGCGGTGCCGCGCCAGGCTGCGGGTAGCCGCCGGGCTGTTGCGGTGCCGCGCCGGGCTGCGGGTATCCGCCGGGCTGTTGCGGTGCCGCGCCAGGCTGCGGGTAGCCGCCGGGCTGTTGCGGTGCCGCGCCAGGCTGCGGGAAGCCGCCAGGCTGTTGCGGTGCCGCGCCAGGCTGCGGGTAGCCGCCGGGCTGTTGCGGTGCCGCGCCAGGCTGCTGGAAGCCGCCGGGCTGCGGTTGGTTTTGGAAGGCCGGTTGCGCCGGAGCGCCCGGTGCGGCTGCCGGTGCGCCGGCATCCATCGCTTCCATGGCGGCGCGGGCTTCTGCCTCGACGTCCACACCTTCGTGCTGTTTGCGCAGCAAGAAGTATTGGTGAAGGCCGGTCGCCAGCACCAGGCCGAGCGAGAAGCCGTAGCCGACCACACCGATCAACAGCGAGAGGACCCAACCCACGTAGGGAATGAACCCGCCAACCGTGAAGCCGATCGAAGCCACGATTTGCCCGGCAATGCTCGCGACGATGGCCGCCAGAACGATACGGCCGATGTCCCACTTGAGGACCTCGATGCCGCGGCTCAGCGCGTCCATCTTCTCTCGCCGCTCGATGATCATCGAAGGCAGACCGCCGGACATTCCAGCGAACGGGACGATGATCGCCAGGAAGGCGCTGATCCAGTTGCCCACGAAGTCACGCATTGCGTACTTCACTGCGGCACCTGCCGACACGGGCATCCCAAGACGGGAACGCACCAGCATGGTCCCACCGGCAAGCGCCAGAAGCGGGAACACGAGCCCGACCAGCGGAAGAACGGCGGAGCCCAAAACGAGCACGACCGGGACCATCACCGGCTTGAGCAGCGCGAAGCCTGCCTTCACATCGCCGATGAAGCCTTCGCTCTCGACCGCCCCGAAGGGATCGTTCCCCTGCGCCGCCGGCTGCATCGCGTTCGGCTGACCGGGGTGCCCAGGCTGGCCGGGGTAGCCCGGGTGTCCGCCCATTGGAGGCTGTCCGGGCTGACCGCCCATCGGAGGCTGCCCTGGTGCGCCGCCCATCGGAGGCTGTCCGGGCTGACCGCCCATCGGAGGCTGCCCTGGTGCGCCGCCCATCGGAGGCTGCCCTGGTGCCCCGCCCATCGGAGGCTGCCCTGGTGCGCCGCCCATTGGAGGCTGGCCGGGGTAGCCGGGCTGTTGCCCGCCCATCGGAGCCGGTGCGGGTGCCATCGGAGCCGGAGCTGCGATCGGTGCCGGCGCCGGAGCCATCGGTGCCGGAGCCGGTGCCATCGGTGCGGGCGCCGGTGCCATCGGAGCCGGAGCCGGTGCGGCCATAGGCGCGGGGGCCGGACCGCCGGGCATTCCCGGACGCGGGGGACCTGGCGGCGGACCACCAGGCCGGACCTGCTGTGAAGCACCAGGGATCGGCGGCGCCGCCGGAGGCGCAAACGGCTGTCCAGGCGCAGGTGCTGGCGCACTGGCCGGTGGTGGCGCTGCACCTGCCCCAGCGAACATCGTCTTGCTCTGCCCGACAGCGCCGGGAAAGTCGATGTGCTGAACCGTGATGACCGACTGTCCCAAACGGACAGCTTGGCCGATCCCGAGTTCGACCGGAGCCTGGATCCGCTCTCCCGTGGGGAGGAACGATCCGTTGGTCGAACCGAGGTCTTGAAAAACGAGGCGTCCGCCTTGGAAGCGCATCTCAGCGTGTCGCCCAGAGACCTGTGGGTCCTGAAGGGCAATGTCGCCGACATCGCGTCCCATGACGATCGTTTCCTTGTCGAATGATTTGGTTTCGGGGGGTCGTCCCGCGTACTGAACGTACAGGGTATACAGCGCCATCGAGGCTCCTGTTCGGGTTGGCAAGGGGAGTGTCACAACGTGCGGCGCTTCGCGCAACCGACGGTTGCAACAATCGTGGCGGGGAACGTTTGACCATCCCCCCTCACTGACGTAGGCACCATGCGCGAGCCCGGCCGTGCCCGACCCTGCTTCCTCCTCTTCGCCCTCTGACCGCGTCTGCGCCCCCGCGGATGACGCATGGCAGCCCTGGGGGGCCCAGCAGTCCCGCGACGTCCGATCGCGCATCTCGGAGGGAAAGATGTGGGATTTGGTAGTCGTAGGCGCGGGGATCAGTGGGGCCGGCGTGGCTCGAGACGCGGCCCGGCGGGGTCTGAGCGTTCTCGTGATCGACGCGGCCGACGTCGCGCACGGGACCAGCTCCCGCTCCAGCCGCCTGATTCACGGCGGGGTTCGGTACCTCGAACAGGGTCAGGTCGGCTTGGTTTACGAAGCGCTCCGCGAGCGGGCGCGCCTCTACGAGGCGGCCGAACATCTCGTGGAACCCGCGCGCTTCTTGTTTCCGGCCTATCGGGGAGATCGCCTCGGGCCGTGGATGCTGCGGATGGGGCTGACGCTGTACGATGCGCTCAACCTGTTCCGGGGTGAGGGCCATGACGCTGCCAATGCGCGACGTTGCCGCGAGCTCGAGCCTCTGCTGGCCGAAGACGGGCTTCGAGGCGCGGTGCTGTACGAAGATGCAGTCACCGACGACGCCCGTCTGACCCTGACCGTGCTTCAGGATGCGCGGCGTCACGGGGCGGACGTGCTCACGTACACCGCCGCCGAGCGACTCGAGAGGGTGCCGGCGGGGATCGACGTCCACGTGGCCGGCGGCTCGGTCGCGCATGCGCGCCAGGTCGTTGTCGCGACCGGCCCCTGGACGGGCCGAGCGCTGTTGGGTGCGCCCGGCACGGATGTGGTGCTGAAATCGAAGGGCGTGCACCTCGTCCTGAAAGCGGAGGACGTCCCTGTCCAACGCCCAGTGGTCGTTCAGGCTCCCGGCGACGCCCGCCGCATTCTCTTTGTGGTCCCCTGGGGAACGCGGACCTACGTGGGGACGACCGATACTCCTTATGAGGGCGACCCTGCGAACTGCGGCGTGCTCGAGGATGAAGAGATCGAGCTGCTCGATACGGTTCGCCGTGTCATGCCCCATGCCGGCCTTGCACCGGAGAACATCATCAGCACGTGGGCGGGCGTTCGCCCCCTCGTACGACCCGAAGGTGCGGCCGACGAGTCGGTGGAGGTCTCTCGAAAGCACCGAATCGTGGAGGGGGACAGCGGTGCGCTCGGGCTCGTGGGCGGCAAACTGACGACCTTTCGCGCCATGGCCGAAGAGGTGGTCGATACGGTCGTCGACCGGCTCCGCGACCAATGGCCCGAAGACCGGCCCGCACCTCGCTCCTGTTCGACGGCCGACTCGGTGCTCGTGCCCTCCGAGCCGCTCACCGACGAGGAACGAGCGGACCCGTTGATCGCCGATCTCTGGGGCCGGTATGGCCCGGCCGCCCGTCAGCTGGCAGCGCAGGCTCGAGACACGCCCAGCCTCGAGCCACGGATCGTCGAAGATCTCCCCTATCGGCGGGTTGAGCTCCGGCACGCCGTGCACAACGAAGGTTCGCAGCACGTTTCGGACGTCCTTCGGCGCAGAATCCCCCTCGCGCTGACCGCCCGCGACCTGGGCGGCTCCGTCGCCCGAGACGTCGCCACGATGTTGATCGACGCCCGTGGCGGCCGGGGTCTCGAGATCGACGACGAGCTCGAGCGATACCGAGACGAGATGGTCCGCGAGACCCGAAGGGTGCCCCGAATCGGCGCCGCACCCCCGCCCCGAGCGCGCTAACCTCAGGAAGGAATGCAGGCCCTCGATCGACTGCTCGCGCTGGTGTGCCGCGAACTTGGCGCAACGCGGGCGTGGGTCGAGTACGGAAACGCACCGCCCCCCGACGCGCTGTCCACCACCATTCGGGATGGTTGGCGGCTGTGCGCAACCGTTGAGGAGCCGACGGACGACCGCCGCGCTCAGCTCGCGGAGCTTGTGTCGTCGTTCGACCGGGTCTTGCTCGAAGCCTCGGGCGACGCGCCGGTTCCGCAGACACAGCCCGATGCCGGAGCCCCGCTCCGACAGATGCTCGATGTGCTCGTCGACCGCGTGGGAGCCTCGTCCGCATGGGTCGTCGACGACCGCTCGCCCATGGTGTGGGGCGCCTCCAAGGATGGCGCGTGGCTCGGCGACGCTGACCAAGCACGAAGGGTCGGCGAAGCCTTGGGCGACCACTCCGCCAAGCAAGTCCTTGGCTGGCTCGATGGGCAACAACTCCCGCCGACCCCGCGGGCACTCGTCCCCCACCTCACGACCATTGCCGACGCCATCGAGCGCATCGGGCCCGACCGACTCCTGATGACCTGGGCCTCGATCGCTCAGGCATCAAACCAAGCCGCGGCATGGTCTTGGGACCGAGACCCCCTGAGCGTGATCGTGCGTCCGTTCGCCGCCATCTATCGACTCATCGTCCTCTTCGACGAGGAGTTCTCCCCGCTCCACGCCGAGACCACGATCACCCGCGCCCTCCCCGTCATCGAGCGCCTCGTCGCCGACCACCCCCCCGTCGACCCCACCCCCAAAGGCGCCCGCATCCACGCCTTCATCCGCCCCCCACGGTAGCCCCGAGTCGCAAGCAAGCCCGACAGGGGTTGAAGTGAAGGGGGGCTCCGCACAACAACAGCTTTACGCGACCGCCGGAGCGACCCCTCCGGGTCGTGACCAACCCCGACAGGGGTTGAAGCGAAGGGGGCTCCGCCCAACAACAGCTCTACGCGACCGCCGGAGCGACCCGAAGGGTCGCGAGCAAGCCCGACAGGGCGACCGCCAGGGGTTGAAGCGAAGGGGGCTCCGCCCAACAACAGCGTTACGCGACCGCCGGAGCGACCCTCCGGGTCGCGAGCGAGCCCGACAGGGCGACCACCAGGGGGTGAAACGTAGGGGGCTTCGCCCAACAAACTGCCGCCCGCCATCACCGGAGCGACCCTCCGGGTCGCGAGCGAGC
>Ga0316204_10004166_pt1 | contig 26730 bp, 48 predicted proteins | sample 6monrhotite_MG_2_FD_205661 | JGI IMG/M metagenome (GOLD analysis project Ga0316204, IMG submission 205661) | Microbial mat bacterial communities from mineral coupon in-situ incubated in ocean water Damariscotta River, Maine, United States -... | ecosystem: Environmental > Aquatic > Marine >...
GCATGGCGGCTTGCCCTGCTGTCGGCACAGTCGCCCCCAACAGCCCACCAATGATTGCACCAGGAACATTCCCAAGCGCATAGCCAGCCGCCGCGCCGCCGCCCGATGCACCAAGTTCTCCGACATATGGAAGGCGACGAATGCCGCCCGCTTCAACTGTCGGCATGGGCCGCAGGATTTGGCCCGCTGCCCGCGTTGTTTCCATAAGGTCGGTCCCGTTGCCCGTCGCATAGTTCTGCCTGCCTTGGGTGCGGATCACCGCCTGATTTAGCTGCGTGGGCGACAAAACACCGGATTCGCTGCCAACCCGCGTTGCCGCATCACTGACAGCAAGGTAATTGCGCCACTGTTCCCGCGCTTGGGAAAGCGCTTGAATGTCACTGTCACGACCGGCTGAAACCAAGGCCGCATCTGTGGCGTCGTCAATAAGTGCCCTCAATGACCGCGCGGCTTCTCTTGTGGCCTCATCAGAACTCTGCGTCATCCGGCCAAGGGCGCTGCGCCAAACGCGCAAGGTGCTTAGATCAATTGACGGTGCCGCCGGGTTTGTCGCGGCTTCAATTATCTCGTCTGCAATATTTCTGACACGCGGAACAACTGTCGAGGCCGGTGCCATCTGCAAATACTGATCGACAACATCGTCGGCCATTTGCGCCATCGCCTGCGTCGGCTGAAAAGAAACGCCTTGCAGTGAATCGTCCATCACCTGCCCGATACGCGCCGCCGCGTCCCGCAATGCTTGGGGGGTTGCTCTGGCTTCTTGGCTACCAATGGAACGCATAGCTGCTGTCGTCAGGTCTTCAAGCTGATCAACGCGCGGCGTAACGGTTCCCTCCATGCGGCGCAAAAGGTTTGATCCAGATGTTTGACCGGCTGTCGGTTGAACGCCCTGACGTTGAAGATACGCGGCAAGGCGTTGCTGTTCAGCATTAGAACCAATTGGGCGGGGCCGCGCGTTTGTTGCCCCGGTCATGCCGCCGCCTAGGACAGTGCCCAAAAGCCCCCCCGCAAGGCGGGCATACGGCTCTGCCGCCGTTCCTTCCGCTGCCATCCCGGCAGTTTCAGATGCAATGCCCGGAATGACACCAAAACCTAGCAACCCACGTGCGCCTGCGCCCGTCGCGCCCGGAATAAACTCTCCAACAGTCCCGGCTACACGCCCTGGCACGGTTTCGCTTCGAAATTCTGTCGCGCCATTTGTTGCATCGGACATATAGCCGCGCAAAGCTGCGCCAGAAAGCGGGTTCCCATCTGACAGCCCATCGACACTCGGCAAAAGCCCCAACCTCTCGAAAGGCACGTCAAGAAGGTCGCTAACAGTGCCAGGAATGCCAGCCATTTCAGCAGCGCCGCGCGCCACGCCGGGAAAAAAGGCGCGGCCCATTTCGTTAATAGCTTCGCCGATCCGTTCGCCTGGCGTGTCAACTTCACCACTGCCTATCACGTTTTCGTAAATGGCTTGACCGATGCCGCGAGGCTGCGCTTGGCTACGCGCTTGTGCTATTGCCATGGCCTCAGCTTCGGCGCGCTGCCTGTCGATGTTCCCGGTCATTGGAAATCCCCATACCAACGGCGCAAGGTTTCTTCCCCGTGGGTTTCAAGAAGAATAGACTGAACATTTGGGTCAAGGTCCGACCATCCGCCAGGCGCGGACCCTGCCGATTGCTCGGGTTGAGCATCTGCCGCGTTCGGGCCGTTCACAACATTTTCAATTTGCGTAGCGAGACGCTCAAGGTTTCGAACCAGTTGTTCGGGGCTTTGTGAAGTCGAAATACTGCCCGATGTTGCTTGCAACAATTGCAATTCACGCTCTGAAATTGCCCCTAGCGCACCACCAGTGGGGCTTGCTTGACGCATCTGGCTAAGAGCCTCAAACGAAATGTTCGCGGCAATGGTATCCATCAGGGCTTGCAGGTCAGCAGCCGATGACCCCGGAATGTTCGCAAGTATTCCGCCTAAAACACCAGTGGTCAAATTCGGGCTTTCACGCACCAGCGTCATTGCCCGCCCAATATCTTCTAGCATCAGCCCACCAGTCTGCTCTTGCCCAGCAGCAGCGGCGGCATCAGATTCGGTTCTGTCTTCCGGCCCGCCAGGGATAGCCCGAAGGCTTCTTGCGCCGGTTTCGGGGTCCGTAAATAATTCATAACCCTGCGGAATGGTTCCGACTTCGCCCTGCCCACCAACGTTTACGGTTGTGCCGCCGCCACCGAACGCAAGTTCAAGCGCCTGTTCCGGGTCCACTCCTTGGCCCAAAAGGTATTCATATTGTTGAACAGCAGAAGGCTGATCCGGCGAGGCCATTGCTTGCTGCAACGCTTGACTTGGCTGAATAAGCCCTTGCTCTACCATTACAGCAAGGTTTTCTTGCCCGTTCTCGCGCAACCACGCAACAGTTTGCGGCGCGGGCGGCTCATCAGCGTTCGGGCCTGGTGCCAACGCGATACCACCGGCAGCGCCAGGGGCAACGCCACCAGCCATAACAGCCGTCGCCAGATCGTCACGCCCGATAGACCGCAGCCATTCTGCCGTTTGGTTCAGCCTGCGCTCCTCGCGTTCCGCCTCGCGTCGGTCTGCAATCCGCCCGCCCGCCAAACCCTGCAACCCCGGATCGGGCCGCAAGGTCATGCCGTTAAGGCCAAGAGCCAAGGTGTCCCACCCGCTGCCGCCTGTGCGAAAGTTGTCCCGCAAACGCTGCCCGAATGGCTGCTGCTCCTGCTGTTGACCGCCTCTGCTCATGCCCGTAGTTCCTTGTCCTAACAGTCCTTGCGCTGGTCTTTGCCCTGCGCTGGCGACGGAACCACCAGAAGGGCGAACCCTACCGCCATCCTCCGCCATCGGCTCAATGTGCCAGTTTTCCCAAGACATTGGAAAATGCAGGCCAAATTGGCCCGCGTTTTCATGAACCCATTCACGCGCAGCATCGGACGCATACGAAAGATCAACTGCATTGCCGTGATTGTGATTAGAATTCCCCGGCGGTGCCACCCATTGGCGCGCGGCTTCTGGCGACCCGTAGCGTTCAAGCGCAGATTCCCAAAGGCGGCGCTGATGGTCCACCGACCGATAACCGGAAATTGCGCCAAGCTCTTCTCGTAGATCCGGCGGCATGGCCTCTTGCATGGCCTCAAGCCCCTGCCTGAAACCCGGTGTTAGCCCCTCCAGGTATTGCGCAGGGATATCGACCTGCACCACATACGGGTTTCTTTGTGCTTGCGTCGTTAGCAAGCCGAGATTGACCGCAGGCATATCAGACGCCGCCCAAAAGGCCCGCGCCAAGCGAAAGGTAATTCAGCAACCCCGGCTGATAGCTTTGCGTTGACGTGCTGCCGCCACCGTTCGGGATAGCCCCAAGCGCCGCCAGAGGCAACGTAAGCGCCGTCTGCGGCGCGTTTGCCCATCCTTGGTATTGCCCCGCCCCGGCGTCGATAATCTGCTGCTGTAGCGCCTGCTGCATAAGGCCCTGCTGCATCTGGCTTTGGTTCAGTTGCTGCCCCATGCCGAACGCCTGCCCCGCCATTCCCGCAAGCTGGCCCGCCGCCTGTAGCCGCTGCGCGTTTGCGCCCATGCGGTTGTTTATGTCAAACATCGCGCCTTGCTGCGCGTTGTTGAACCCGGCCTGACGCTGCCCGCTGGCAAACTGCGTTGCCTGCCGCGCGTAATTGTCATTTGTCAGGCTTTCCGCCACGCCATGCCGTGACCCGCCAAAAGCGCCCGCCGCTGAGGCCGCCGCGCCCGTGTCGTTAATCGCCATCTGGCGCGACCGCTCAATATCATTCAACCCGGTATTGATCACCTGATCGGTGTAAGGGTTCTGATAAGCCGCAATGTCAGCGCCCTGCAACGAACCGGGATTGAACCCCATACCCGCCGCTGTGGTTGCCCCCGCCGCGCCAAGACCCCCAGCGCTTGCCTGATAAACGTTCTGTCCACCGCCTGCCATTTTATCCGCCTTTCCCGCCGCCGCCGCCGCCGCCGTCGCGCCCGTCGCCAGCCATAAAACCTAACCGCCCGTCGCCGTCGATCAAACCAAGATCAAAACGGGTGTCGTCAAAGAAACCGCCATCGCCAAACACGCCTCCCGACATTCCGTTGAACATGCCGCCCGCGCCGAACGGGTTGACGTTATCCACGCGGTTTTCGTCGAAGAATGCGTTGTTCCGCTGTTCCTCCATCCACCCATCGCCGCCGCCTTGCAACATGGATGCGATTGGGTTTGATGGTGCCGGGGTGTAGCCGCCCTGCCCCGTGACCGGATCAATGAACATGCCCGTGATGGCGTCATATTGGCCCGGTCGCGTAACCTGCAATTCGTTCATTGCCGCTTCAAGGATTGGCGCGCTGCTGTAACCCTGAACCCCCGGCGCGAAGGTCGTCGGCTCTGGCATGTTCGGCATTGCGCCTTGCATTCCGAAAGCGCCAAGAGCGTCCGTTGTATTCTGAAACGCAGCGTTCTGCGCCGGTTGGAATGCAGCCACGTCAGGGCCGTAATACGGAACGTAGCCGATCTGCGAAATCTGGTCTGCGCGGTCCAGGTTGTTTTGCGCCGCCTCCTGCACCCAAGCAGGAATGCTGACCTGTGTCGTTTGGCTTCCGCCCTTGCCGCCTCCGCTCATAGCGTCAACTCCTGCGTTTGGTGGACCTGCCGCCAATGCGGCAACGCGCGCTGCCATCCAGCGCGGCCCGAGATTGTCATTGCATGGCACCCGTTCGCGCGGGCAAACTCTGCCGCCGGGTGTTCCAGATCCTTGATTGCCTGCATTTCACCACCCGCCAGGAACACGTTAAGAACGCGCTTGCGGGGGAAGTTCACAAATTCCGTTATCGCGCAGCCGTTCGGGCGTTCCCAAAGCCGGAACCGACCAGTCAGCACACCCGCCGCGATATCGTCAAAGGTGTGCGTTCCGCCGCTGTATTCCAAAGCCGCCTCAATCCACGGTCGGCAACGGGCAAGCTGGTCAAAAATCATACCGTCCCCAATACCAAAGCGCCGTTGCGCAACACCAATTCACGGCGTTCGCCGGTTACTTCATCAGTAAGAATGATGCGTTCACCATTGCCACCAACTTCGATATCCTGCCCGCGCTTGTGGTTTTGACGGTCTGCCAGTTCAAGCGCCCGGTTGCGTTCAAGTTCATGCGCGCGGTTGTAGGCTGGTGCCGGGTTTTGCAGCCTCATCGCCGCCCACCCTGGCGCGCTTCAAGCCGTGGGATGCCCCAACGCCAGGACACGCCCTCCGCACCCGTGACACGCATTCTAACCTGCCGCCCGGTGAAGCGAACATCAGTCGGAGCGGCCATGCTATAGCTGCCATATTCGCGTTCTGTGTCGTTCGGGTGGAGCCGTGTTTTGAACAGAACGCTGCACTGACCTTGCGTCTTTTCGTCGGGAATCAGCGACGTTGCCACCATCACGCCATCACCGGAACCGAACGCAATAGGCCCGCTTTCCGCGTAAACATCCCCGCTGTCATACAGATTGCCGATTTCGTGGTTGTAAATGCCGCCCGCTGGTGAAACCCAAATCGGCGCAGCAAAAACACCACGATCAACGCCCGCGCACCTGTCGATTGAACCAATCATCCATACGCCTGTGCCGTAATTTAGGGCGACATAACTATCGCATTCGTTTGACGCGGTTGACGGATAGAACCACCAAACCTCCCCAAATTGCGCGTTGTTTACCGCGTAAACCTTGCCTGCCTGCGACGTGTTCAGATTGGTGAAAACATAATCAGCAACTTCGCATGGCAGTTCTTCAACGCCACCTCCAAAGAAGCTGTAAAAGGAACGCCGCCCCATCCAAAACGCGCCGCCATCGACCGCAACAGCCGCCTTAGCTCCGATGACACCACAGCTTTCCCCGACACGCTCAAAGCCGTAAACGAAAGGCGGGCCGACATAGGTCATTGTGTGCGCGTCCAATGTGGACAAAAGCAGCGCCTGGCCTCGACAGCGAATTGCCTTTTTCAACGATCCAGCGCTTTTCAGTTCAAAGTCACCGGCCTCATTTGTCGCGGCAGGCGTCCAGGTCGTGTTATCTTCGCGGTCTGACCACTGCACCTTGCGAGGGTCGCCACCAGCGCCAAGGGCGACAAGGAACCTTTCATCAGTCACAAACGCACCGCTCACGCTGGTGGGCGCATTGCTTACAGCCACTGGCAGAACGCCAGTATTCAGTTGCCATTCGTAAATGTTGCCATCGTCTTCTGTCGCGGCAATAAGATATTCGCCCCATGTGTCCAGCGACCACGTTGTAGGATCGGCCAGCGCGGCGGTGTCAGATCGTGGCGTTCCATAAGCATCTGCCCCATAGAACCCGCCACCATAACCAAGATTTGCAGCCGCGTCTTCGCTGCCAGCCGTGAAGCCCGCCGGGGTGATATCCGACAACGTGCCAGACGCTGACAACACATACAGCTTATTGTAGGTGCCAAAGGCAACCCGACGATCCGCGCTGTTATCAGACCACGCCAAAGCGCCACGGCAAGCAGCGTTAAGCGTCCCCGTGACGCGCGTTGACCACCCTCCAACCGGCTGCATTGTGCCGTCCGTCCAGCGCACAAGGGAAGCGTCACGCCACCGGCCCGCGCTCTGCAATTCTGTGCCGCCGCGCTTAACGCCGGGGGGAATGTCGAGAGGGATCAGCATTAGCCAACAATCAAAACGTGAATTTCGTCTGCATCATAGGGCTGCGGCTGCGCGTTCTCTCCGCTCGTGTTGGCATTGGTAAGGATGCGGACGCTGCCCGTTGCCCGCGTCGATACGTAAGCAAACGTTGAACTCCCGCTGCTTTGTTCCTTGACCGAAACCTGCACACAATAATTCGCACTTGCCAAAGCTGCCGAAAAGTTAAGTGTGTAGTCGCCCGTTCCGTTGTCCGTGATGCTGGCAATGTTGCTGCCAGCCGTTAGGGCCGGTGTTCCAGTGCCATCGAACAAGGCCCAAGCCTGAACCTGCGGCCCCAAACTATTATCAACATACGCTTTCACCGACTGCTGCGTCGGAACCGCCGATGCGCTGTCAGAAGCCATGTTGTCTTCGTCGAGAACATCAGGGCCGTCCACCACATCACCATCCGCGTTCCATTGCGCCAGGTTTCCGTTGGTGCCTGCCGTGCCGGTCACGATGGTTAGATCCGCGCCAGAAACAGCCGTTAGCCCGTCCAAAAGGTTCAATTCTGCGGCGGTCGCGGTCAGCGCGTTGTAATCCGCAAGCGTCCAAGTCACCCCGTCGAGCAAGTTGATTTCTGCCGCCGTGCTGGTCACGCCGTCCAGAATGTTCAATTCAGCAGCGGTAGAAGTTACGCCGTCCAGAATATTCAACTCTGCCGCCGTGCTGGTGACCGCAACACCGCCAACCTGCCAGCCGACAAGGTTCGGCGCAATGGCCGTGGTCCCGTCAAGCAGGTCGTCGATGGTGTCGAAGTTGGTGTTTAGCTTAGGCCCCCAAGTCGCCTCGGATGCACCGACTTCGGGCTTGGTCAGGCTATAAGTGGTGGTTGTCGTATCAGCCATTATCTTTCCTCACGCGGTTGCTTCCGCAATGCCACTGTCGCCAATGTCCGCGCCCCACGCGCTTTCCAACGTCCGCACGGCCATGCCGCCAAGCGTGGCGTCTGCCGATGACAGGTTCGGAACGCCCGCCGTGTTGCTGACAGCCGTTGCAGCGGTGCCATTCAAGGCGATGTTGATTTCCGAGGCCGAGACACGCCATGCCACCCGCGCCGCGACATTGCTTCCCGGCGTGACTTGGTTCGTGCTGGTCACGGAAACAGACGATCCGCCATTGACCACCGTCAGCGTCACCTTGCCCGTGTTTGCGCCTGCCGTATCCAGCGTGACCGTGATCCGGTTGTTCGCATCCGCGCGCCAGTCTAACAGCGTCTGTTCAGTCGCGGTGCCGGTGTCTTCGTAATTCAGAAAAAGCTTGTGAAGGCCGCTCATGCCTGCCGCGTTATACGGCATATCGGACGCGCCAACAGACAAAGCGTCTGCGGCCCGCGTTACGCCCGCACCAGAGTAGGAGGACGCGGTTTCGGCAAGTTCGCCTTGGAAACCACCTGCGTAGGTGTTCAACGCAGCGCCAGGGCCGGTCCATTGCACATAATAATCACCAGCGCAGGTAAGCGGACCGCCAGTGTTATTCAGAACCGTCATCAACACGCGGTAGAGACCGTCAGCCAAATCCTCGATCTCTGTTCGGATGTGCGTCAGGCCAGAGCGCGCCGCGCTAGCTGCTGTCGGAACACCACCTGCCCAATCCAACGTATCCGTGCAATTGTTGCCGCCGCTGTCGATGCGAATCGCCGTTTGAGTTGACGTGCCCGCCTCAATGAAACAACTGAAGGTCACATAACCGCCATCCGGCACGGAACCGAGCGACTGACTGACATTCGAGAATGCCGCTGCGCCATCAGACACGATCTGGTCCAAAGACACGCCCTTGCGTGTAACGGGGGTGCCGATGGAAACCGGGGCAGTCTTAGACCAAGCCGCATTTGACAGATCCTCGGGGAACGTCAGCACGTTTGTCCGCGCCTCTCCCTCAATCAAAACGCCCTCATCCACCCACGCGCTGCCGTTCCAGACGTGGTGGCCGGTGCGCAGCACGTTGCTGCCGACCGTGACCAGCGTTCCCGCGCTGTTGCGCATCGTGGCGCTGCTGGCGCGGGTGTGAGTGACCGCAGAACCAATATCGGACAACGCCCCGCCCACGCGGTAATAGTCGCCCGCGAAGTCCAGAACGAGCGCAGGGTTTGCCTTGCCAGCCGCATACTCGGAACCGCCGTAACGGCGGCGCAGGATTGCCGGATGAATGCCCATCATCAGCCCCGAAGAACAACCGTCACGTCAACCGCATCGCCTGTTCCGCCAGAAATCCCCGGCTTGATGTATCGGCAGGCCGTCGAAAACTCTGCAAGTCCTGCTGCCGTGACCGACATGCTTGCACCAGTCTGATCAACTAGCGTCACGAAGTTAGTGCCATCGTTCGAACCAGTCAGCGTAACGGTTGCACCGCCAAACGTTCCAGCAAACTGAACGGAACCCGCAAGGCCCGCCTGGTCGCTGATTTCATACGCAACCATCGTGTCGCCGGTTGCAATATCCGCCCACGCGATTTGCGCGGTCGTGACGTGCTGGTCATTTGTGAATGATACGGTTGCCATAGCTTGCCCTCAATTCTCGTTCCATGTGGTCGCCGCGACGCTTGCAGGCGTCCAACCTGTGCCAGTGTCATCATTGGCGCTAAATGTGCCGAACGTGGGCCAAACATCGCCCGCATTTCCAGCGTTTATTGTGACCGTCGCCGCTTCAATCGCCGCGCCTTGACCGTTCATCACGATATCATCCTGCGTCGGTTCCTGGATGATTTCAGCCGCTTGGCCGGTTATGCCCTGTTCAATCTGCGCCGGGTAATACGTAGTCACTTGACGCCTCTTGACCGCATCTTAAGCCCTGCACCGCCGCCGCGCGCGCGTCTGTCGCTTGCCGCAACACCATCCAGCGCGGTCTGATACATCGCCGCCCAAACGCCCGTTCTCTCATCATCACGCAAATAAGGCGCGGACTGCACGAGCGCGCCGTACAGGTAAACATTAGGGTGATAGGTCAACAGCCAATTGGTCGTGTTCGCGTCGGAAAGCGCGGTGATTGTGGCGAGGTAAACCAGTTCGGTCGTATAGGTTCCGTCTGGCGTCGGAAACAGTTCAATCTTGCCATCGGTGAACGTCCAGAACTTTGGCGTTCCGGTTTGATCTTCGGTGTTCTCGCGCATCTGCGCCATTTCGGCGGTGCTTGCGAATTCGACGCGATGTTCGTTTTTGGTATCAAGACCAAAGCGGATTGGCTCAAGGAAGTCGTCAGGCACATCCATAAATTGCGCAGACGTGGTTGCGTTGCTGCGCTTTTCCATACGCCAGTGCTTTAGCTTTGGCCCAAAGTCAGCTTCTGCCAGCGTGATGAAATCCGCAATGACCGTGGTCAGGTCGTCGCGGTTGAGAAAGTCCGCAATGGATGCTTTCAGGTTTGCGTAGGTATCAAGCGCCATTAGTCAGCCTCCGGCAACGTGATATCGGCCCAAGCCTCTGGCTCCGCCTCCACCCACTCAAGCCCGTTTTCTTCCCAGGTGATTTCCCACCTGTCAATCCAGCGCCCAAGGCCAACATGGTCACGGCCAAACGCCCCGCCGTTGCCTTCGGTGTACGCCTCGCGCTCAAGCAGCAAAATGGGCCGATCTTTGGGCGCTGTCGTCATCTTGCGCCAGACTGTCTTGCTTGCTGGTCTGCCCATCATGCGTATCCTTTGAAGTTGCGCCTGATCGGTTTGCCCCAACTGCTTTCGTCAACCCGGTTCAGGAAGTCCACGCACATGCCGCCGAATGCGTCCGCGCCGTGGCTTGCCCAATCATGTTCCGGGCCAAGGCCAATCCGCCGGTCTTCGTCGCGCCGTTCGTGATACCATGCCAGCGCCTCGCGCCCGCCTTCTGTGCCATCACGGTTAAACCTGATAGACGGGAACACCCGCCGCGCCGCCTCAATTCGTTGTATCGCCGCGCCTGCGCCAAGGTTCGGCATCACTTCAACCTTAAACCCGGCTTCCCGCAGATAGCTTTGCGGCGTCACCTTGTGAACCGTGTCGTGCTTCTTGCCGTCATGCGGCAGCTTGCAGATTGCCTCGTCATGCCCATTGCGCCGAAGCCAGCCAACGTGTTCGCTGAACTCTTGGCCAATGGCTTCGTAATAATCGACGACGCGCAGTTCTGATCCGACGAATTGACAAATCCATATCGCTGTTGCGTCGCTCTTGTTACTGGTGCCGCCGATATCCCAATAAGCGCGTTTGCTTAGAAGCGGATCAACCGCAACGTTGCCGACGCGCCCTTCACGCTCTGCTGCCTCCAAGTGGCTGGCGTAATATGCGCCCTCATAAACGCGGGCGTATTCACCTTCCCAGATGTGGCCGTATCTGTCTGGATCGTTTTTCAGCGCGTCCTGGCGCTCTTGCTCCAGTTCCTTTGGAAACCAAGGATTATCTTTCCAATTGCATTGGACGACCGTTGCGTCGGAAGGCACAAGCGGCCCGCGTAGCATTTTATCAACCGGATCTTTGGGATTGCGCGGGTTCCATGAGAACCACAACTCAGATCCCGGCGTTCGGATTGTCGGGCGCAGCAATTCAAGCGACTTGGCCGATAGTGCTTGCGCTTCCTCTACCCATGCCCGGTGAAAACCCTCCAGCGATTTGATGCTTTCCGCCGTGTGGTCCTTCATGCCCTGGAAGATGATGATGCCGTCACCCGGCGTTTCGATCACGTCCTTGAAGACCTTGAAGCCTTGCGCCTCACCTAGTCCGAACTTGCGTAGCTTCGCTTCAATCAGGTGCTTAGCGCTTTCCTTGAGGCTTTTCTGCACCTCACGGATGCAAGCCATCCGCATCCCTTCGCCAAAGTCACCGGGATATCTTAGCGCGTCTTCCGCGCCCATTTCCCCGAAGAAATGCGACTTTCCCGAGCCTCGACCACCGTGCGCGCCTTTGTATCGTGCTGGCTCAAGCAACGGCGCAAGTGCAGACGGTGTTTCAATTATCAGTTGGGCTGACAATGCGTCGCTCGATTTTAGTGAATGCTATTTCACCGGAATGTTTGTTGTCGGTCTTTTCGACCATGAGGCCATGCAGCTTGGCCTTGCCTAGCGTCGCTGCGTTCATTGCTGCCGGTTGATCCAATTGGGCCGCGATGCTGCGGTTTTCATCAAGTTCAGCGGTGATGCTTTCGAGCGTTACTAATAGGCGTTCGCGCGCTTGATCTTGGATTTCCACTATCCGTGCCGCGACCTTGCCGTTTTGCAACACTTCGATTGCCTTGCGCCAAATGGTTTCAGGTTTGGTGTCTTCGCCCACGTCATACGCCCTGCGATACGCTTCTGATGCGTTGCTTGTTTCCAGGTATTCCCTGACGAATGCTTCTTGCTTGGGCGTTAGGTTCATAGCTTTCGCGCCTGTCCGGGTTTACGGGTGCAGGCCCTTTGTGCTGTTGTGTGAATAGCAAAGCACACGCCCTTTCCTCGGTTCCGTTTCCGGGGGCGCGTGGCTGTGACTGACCGGCGTTAGCCTGGTGCAATCTTTGCGTGATGATACCACATTTTGCGCACGGTTCAAGTGGTGGTTACTCAGCGGCGCGAACGTCCAGCACGTCCACTGTTCCCCTGACCATCTGGCCTAGCATGTCTGTTTCCCATTCGATTTGCGGCACGGTTGGATTGCCTGCCATGACGATGCGGCGGAATTTGACGAGGCGTTCGGCAAATGGCCCAGCGAGGATTTCCAGCGCATCGCCGGGGTTGAATTGAACCATTGCCGCGCGGTCGTTTGCGGCAATGATCCGGTTTGCGTCTGCGTTCTCTGCTTCAACGCGGCGCTGAAACGCGCGCACAGTGGCAAAACTACCCGCTGATAGGTGCAGGGTCGTCGAGAATGCCCCTCGCGCCTGTATGGCCGCGTGAAACGCCTGTGCCGGTATGTCTGCAAAGACGTACCCGGGCAGGTATGGTTCAATGACGGGTTCCGGGTGCCGTTTTTTGCCCCGGCGTTGGAATGTGATTTTGCGTGGCGTCCATGCGTCAATGCCCATGTCCTGCAATTGCCGTTCAACTGCGAACTCGCCCCGGAGTTTTTCGCCGCCTTGCAAGCGAACGTGCCCGGTCGTTGTGGTCAGGATGGTGTTCACCAGACTTGCCCCCTCAGTTCCAGATCCGCCATTGCCCTTGTGCCTGCGTCGTCTTCTGCGTCTGTCAGCAGCGGGCGGGCTGCGGCGCGTAGGGCTATGGTTTCGTCGACCAGCCGCGCGTTGGCCCTTTCCAGCGCGGCTACGTCCTGTTCCAGCTGCACGACCTTGGACAGCGCGGCATTCTCGCGTTTGTCCTGCTTGTGGCGTCCTGCCTCCATGCGGGCGATTTTGGCGCGCTGGCTGTCGATCACCGCTTGCATCCGGTCGATGGTGTCGCGGGCGCTCATTCCCCGCCCTCCTTGCGCTTCCACAGGTGCGTTCCCCGGCCCTTGGCCCCCGGCGTCCATTCCCGCGCGACTTTGCCTTGTTCGAACCACTCGCCAAGCATGAACGACACGCGCTGCGGTGATAGCCCGGAGAATTTTGCCAGATCCCCGATTGTGCGCGGTTCGGACAGGTGCGCCAGCATAGCGGCGTCGCGTTCCTGCCGATCTGCTGATTTTGCGTTGCGGCGATAGTAGGTCAGGTTTTTCTTGCCGCTGGCTTCCCGCACGATGCGGCGATCCACTTCGCGGGCCGTGACCAGCCGATCTAGGGCATTGTGGGCGCGGTTGTATTCAAACCCGGTTGCGTCACGGACGTTTATGACTGTTTTCCATTCGGTTTTGCTGAGAACGGCAAGCACCTGCTCGTTGATGCTTTCACCGGGTTTGGCGCTGCCGATCTTGCGGCCCGTGTGCGGGTGTGTTTTTTCCACCCTATCGTAGTATGCCTTGGCGTCGTCTGGCCAGTATTTTGCAAGTATGTCCTCGCTCATGACCTGGCGGGGCTGTTTCGTGCGAATGACCGTCGCGGCGTATGTCGGGATATTGCGGGCAGATGGTGTGATTTGGCTGTTGAGCATCAGACGCGGGCCTCCTTGTTAAAAGGAATTTCCGAGTCATCCATGCCGCCGCCCATAGGCGAACCGCCCGCGCCATACCCGCCTTGGGGTTGCCCGCCTTGGCCGCGCTGGTCATATCCGCCGCTGTCACCGCTAGGCCCGTCCAGCATCACCAACTTCGCGTCAAACCCCTGCAAAACGATTTCCGTGCTGTAGCGGTCAGCCCCAGATTGATCCTGCCATTTCCGGGTTTGCAGCTGGCCTTCCAGATAGACCTTGCTGCCCTTGCGCAAATACTGTTCCGCGACCCGTACCAGACCCTCCTGGAAGATGGCAACGCTGTGCCATTCGGTGCGCTCCTTGCGTTCGCCGCTGGTCTTGTCCTTCCATGTTTCGGAAGTGGCGATGCGCAGGTTGCACACCTTGCCGCCGTTCTGAAATGTCCTGACTTCCGGGTCGCGCCCGAGATTGCCTAGAAGAATTACCTTGTTTACCGATCCGGCCATGTCAGCCTCCTTCGCTATTTGACGACTGCGAACGGGAGTTCATAACCGCCGTCGCCGTGCATGATTGTTTTGGGCTTGCCGCCCCGTTGCTGTTGGTGGTTTTGCTTCGGAGGCTCGATATCGTCCTGCCAGCCTGACTGGTTGAGCCAAGTCGTCGGGTCTTTTGCATAGCCATCCAAAACCTGGCGATCACCGCGATACCTTTTCGCGCCCGCGATTATCTCTTGCTGAGAAGTCCCAGCCTTGACGGCTTTCCCAAAGGATGCCTTCGCCTTTGCCCTGCCCTTCTTGGCCCCGTTCCGGTGCGGATAGACCGACCAAAATTCATCGAACAAATCTTCGCGCGCTAGAGATACGTTAGTATCTCTTTCTGGGTATGGTTCTGGTTGCTTTAGCGTTCGCTTAGCGTTCGCTAGACCTGCATTATTATTTTTCAATGCCTTAGCCCGCCCCCCGCGCGCGCCGTTTTGCGCGTTAACTGCGCGTTTCGCGTCAACCTTTTGCAGTTCTCGCATCAATCTCTTGTTCGAGATCGTGCCGTTTTCGATCACAAAAAACCTCTCGATCGCCCCCCAAATCCGGGGCCAATCACGCCCGCACCTAGCGACTCTTTTCAGCTTGGAAATGTCTTCTGGAAGGGTGCCGCCGCGCTGCCAAAGGGCCATCAGCAAGAGCATGTAAGCGCCGATTTCCTTGGCGTCCAAATCGAGCGTATCGCCAAGGAAATCGGACACCCAAAGGGGCATAAACGGTGTGCCGCTCATTGGTTCACCTCCCACGTGAGGTTGAACGCCGGGTTGAAGCCCACGTTGATGGTGCCCGTTTCACCCATCCGCTGCTTGGCAACGATCAGATCAAGCCGGTTCATCACCCGCTTCATCCGGGCTTCCCATTCGTCGTATTCGACGCCCTCTTTGTCGGGTTCTTCCCGCTGCGCATAGTATTCGTCGCGGTAGCAAAACAGGATCACATCGGCGTCTTGTTCGATCTGCCCGCTTTCCCGCAGGTCGGACATGACCGGGCGCTTGTCCTCTCGGCTTTCAACGCCGCGCGAAAGCTGAGACAGGGCGACAATCGGAATCTCCAACTGCATCGCCAGACCTTTCAGGGCCATGCTGATCTCGCTGATTTGGTCTAGCCGGGATTGCTTGTTCGAGCGGATCAATTGCAGGTAATCGACCACCAGCATTTTCAGACCGTTGCCGCGCCCGTCCATGATCTTCTTGGCCCGCTTTGCGGCTGCATATAGCGCACCAATGTCCCGAACGTGCGGCGGGATAATCATGATCGGCAGTTCGGCCACGTCCTGTGCGCAGCGGATGAAGTTCTCGACCTGCTGGCCTGTTGCCAGTCCCTTGCGAATATCGGAATAGGCCACGCCGCGACCGGCGTTCGCTGTGGCCTCAGAAATGGCCCGTGCAGCCAATGAAGCCCCGGTCATCTCCATAGACGCGATAGCAACGCCACCGCCCGTCCTGGCCTGCCCCAGAGCCATAGACAGCGCCACGGCGGTCTTGCCCATGGACGGACGCCCGCCAAGAATGACCAGATCGCCGGGGAACAGCCCGCCAATCATCCTGTCCAGGCTTGGAATGCCCGTTGACGCGCCTGCGATGCCGTCCGAACTGTGCGCGCGGCTTGCTTCCTCGGCAGCATCCAGAACAGCGGCCTTGAATGAGATAAGGCTTTCCCGTCCGGTGCTTTCCCGGCCTATCAGATCGGCCTCAATCGCCCCGGCGATAGCGTCCGCATCGGCTTCGCCAGCCTCGATCAAAGCGCGCGCGCGGTCCATGCTTTCGACCAGATCGCGCTTGCCTTTCAGATCCGCCAGCATCGCCACATAGTCGGGCAGCGCAGACGTTGCGACCGCAGACAAGGCAAGGTTGATGATGTATTTTCGCCCGCCAAGTTCCTTTAGGCCCTCGTGGCCTTCCATAGACTTTGAAACTGCAACAGCGTCGGCAAGGTGCCCGTTCCTGTAGCGAGAGGCTACCGCTTTGAAAATGTCGGCGTGAACCGGGTCGTGGAACATGTCCCCACGCAGGTTGTGCGCCACCCGGTCAAGGTTCGTCGGGTTCGCAAGCAACGCGCCAAGTGTCTGCTGTTCACACTCTGCACTAAACGGGGGCTTGGTCATCTTCCCCCCGCTCGTCAGTCAATTTGCCTGTGATGCGCTCAATATCTTCCGCCACCAGCGCCCCGATAGGCTGCCAAGTGTCGGGCTTATCTTCTTTGTTGATTTTGTCGGCGGAATCGCCATATTCATCCCAACGGGACATGTCGCGGCCTCCTATTCAGGTCGGTATGTTCAAGGGCCGTTGCGGTGTTGGAAGCACCCTTCGGCCCGTCTCTTTTTATCGCACAAAACGCTATGAAAACAAAGGCTTTTATCATGGCGTCAGCGTTCCAAAATGCTCGAAAACTGCCCACTGTGTTCGCCGGATAGCGTCATACAGTTCGCGGTCCTCAAGTAGATGTTCTTGCGCGTGACAGCCGCTGCACCCGTGATAGCCCCAGAAGTCGTGCGGCTTTTGAGACATGCCAGCCGTTGACCGTCTGCGTGAGTGGCACAGAACAACCGTCTCGCTGTTTCCGTTGCACCATTCGCTGCGCATCTGGCATTCCCGGCCTTGCGCGAAGTCGCGCAGCACCTTGGAAACGAACATGTCAGTTTTCAGCCCCGGCGGGCCTTTACCCATCAGGTTCATGCTGGCACCCCGTCTGACCACTTCACGCCTTGCTGCGTTCCCCAAGCGTCGATGAAGTCAATCAGTTCCCCCATCTGTTCCTTGGTCAGCTTTGACGACCGGAACCCGGCGGGAAACGGTTCGCCACTCAGCCCCGGCATGAAATGAACCTCATGGCCGCAGGCGTTCATAAAAAGCTGTTTCCACTGGTCCGGCGTCCAGCGCCGCCCGTTGTGTTCAACCTGCTGCGCTACGTCCGTCAGCATGGCCCACATGCGGTCATTCTGCGGGATGGTGCGCCCCGGCTTGCGAAACGTGACAACCGTTCCAGCCGGGGCTATCTTGCACCAGTGCGCGGCGCGGGCCTTTGCATCTGCCGATGTTATGACGACAGTGGCAGGCATTATGCGGCCTCTGGATACTTCGCCAGCAGATCGGCAGTCAGCCGGTCCACTTCGGCAAGGAATGACGTGACAGCCGCCGTGATTTCCGCCTGTTCCTCCGCGTCGGCATCAACGCGCTGCCGGAACATCTGCATTTCCATCGGCAAGGACGGGCAGAACGAAACAAAGTCGCACCATTCCCGGCCCGTGCAAACCATCTGCCATTGCATTTGCAGGCGATACTTACGGTCGATACCCGCCCCGGTCAGCGTCTTGATATGCGTCGCTGGCTGCGGGCATTTGATCTCCACAAGCCCAACATCCCCGACTAGCCCGTCAGGCGATGCACCGGCCATTGCAAGCGCCGGGTGGGGCACAAAACCAACCTCTGCAACCGTCACGCCCATTTCCAACTCATAGAAGGCCCTGGCGCGCGGTTCGGTATCCGTGCCGTGTTGCATCGCGGCGCTGGTGAAGCCTTCCGTTGCCTCGCCTGTCAGCCGCTCACAAACAAGCTGCGCGCGGTAATTCTGATAACCCGCTGTCGTGGGCTTCATCATCACGTCAGCAATGCGGCTGGCGGTGACGCGGCCTAGCCGCGCCTCAAACCATTCTTCTGTGCGCTGATCCATCACGCACCGCCTTTCGCGGCGATGTTCTTGGCCAAGCGGTTCATGGCCGACTGAAAGTCTTTTGCCGGGTAGGATTGCAGATCAGAAACGCCAGCGGCCTTGCAGATAGTTTCCTCGCTGACCCCCGCTTCCGCTGCCCGGTCGCGCAGGGCAATAAACTGTTCTGCTGAAACCGTTGCAGCACCGCTAGATGATCCGCCATCGTCCTCGGTATCATCGCCAAGGGACAGGCCAAGAATGGCTTGAGCGGTGTATCTCTGCCCGTAGGTCTGTGTTGATCCGACCGCCTGCACCGCGTTTTTGCTGCCGCTTGTGTCGCGCGGCAAGGCAATGCTTGTGGACTTCGAATAGCCGTCCTTGTGCATCAACTCAGCAGTGACGATCACCTGTTCCCCAACTTCGATGGAAAACGAAAGTGTGAGGCCGTGGCGCGAAAGCACCGGGCGCGTTCCTGCGGTAATGTCCTTGAGTGTCGCGTATTTTTTATTTCCGTGCCCGGTTCCGTTAAGCGGAATTGTCGGGAACTCGGCAGACGCCGCCGCAAAGGCGGAAGCAAACGCGGCCTTTGCCTGCGTAGCTTCATGCTTTTCTTTCAGTTCGAGCATCCGTTCCAGCTTTGCAAGATCCGCGTTTGGGTCCATTGCAATGCGCTCGATCATGGACACCATCGGGTCAGCTGGCAGCAGGCTTTCCTGCGGTGAAATCTTTGCGACTTCGGTCATTCTCTTTCCTCCTTCGGTTTGGTCGTTTCAAAACGGAAGCCACAGCCGACCACGCCTAAAGCTTCCTCGACACTGTTGACGGTGCAGACCTGCCCGCGCCAAACTTGGTGCCACTTAATTTCATCGTCAGTCAGGCCCCGCGCAGAAGGCGGCAAAGACCCGTCCTTGATCTCCATCAAAATGTTCGCCCCGTTCTTCCCAACGAGAATGTCAGGGCACCCCTTGCCAATGGTATGCAGGTGCTGCACGGTGCATCCGACACCCCGCAAAGCCGCGACGATTTCAGGCTGATTGCTATCGACCTTCGCCGCGCGCCTCATCGTCAGCCCCGCCGATATTCGGCAACGCGCTTGCCCTCGTCCGTCTCGACCATGCGCCGCTCAACCGGGTAGCCCTCTTGCTTGAGGTCATAGATACGCGCGCCAAGACGAAAGCATCCGAAGTCCCGCAGCGCGTCCAGCGGCGTCAGCTTGCGGCCTGCATCCAAAGCGCGGCGAATTTGTGCTGTTTGGGCTTCCATGCTCTTTCCTTTTCGAAAAGGCCGGGGGCGTCTTGGGTTGCCCCCGGCTAGTTTCCCGCGACAGGGAGGAAAACGCGGGTCGTGAGGTTATTCGGCGGCCATCGCCAGCAAGTCAGTTGCGCCGCCCCATTGTTCGGCCATGGCAGCGGCAATGCCTGGATAGGTCGCAGACCTGATTTTCCAGCGGTCGGCGGTCGGCGGCAGGCGGTGAATGCGGTCGTCGCGGCCTTCAACGATCTGCGTGTGCGACAGCTTCGGAAGCCCCTTGAGCCAGAGGCAAGTCGCCTTGGTTTCGCCGTGGCCGAATTGCCAAGGCTGAATGATTTGATCCGGCTTGCGGTAAAGGCTCGACATGATGCAAACCGGGTTTTCGACCGCGATGCGCGGGATATCGGCCTTAATCAGCATCATGAAAAAGCTGACAGCCGCTTGCTGTCTGCCGTCCGCGCGCTTCGCCTCGAAGTGGCGCGCGCCGCTGACGCTCAGGTGCGTGCAAGGCGGGTGCGCAATCATCAGATCCCACGGGAAATCCAGAACGTCGCGCACATCGCCCTGGTAGTGCGGGCCGGGGGTGTCGGTCGGCAGCAGGTCGCAGGACATTGCGTCATGCCCGCGCGCTATGAATGCGTCACGAACCGCGCCGGAATATTCGCAGGCGACAAGAACCCTCATACCCCTGCCCTCGCTTCCTTCGCGGCCAGCAGCGCGGCAATCAGCGGCGCATTGGCCTTTTGGACAGGTTGCGGAGCCACTGGCGCGGGTCCATGTTGATTGACGCAGGCAAGAACTCCGGGCATCACGACGCCTCCTGAGAAGGGGCGGCAGATGTAGGAGACTTTGCAATGAACTCTCGGACACGCTCCGCAGTCCTTAGCGTCACGTCGCCGCCAGAGCGCAAGCGCGTTACCAGTTCACTATTCCCGACCGCGCGCTTTCCAAAATACGAAGCCGACATATCGGCCTCTTCCAGAAAGGCTTCGATCTCATTGAGGATGGTTGCCGTGTGTTTCATGCGCCCAATGTATCCGCCGCAGCGGATATGTCAAGCATCTTCCAGCAAGGACGTGCAAGATTGGAAAGTCTATGCAAGACAGCAATTATGAGTGGGGTGGATTGGCGCGAGCGCCTGGAACAAGCGATACTTGAGGACGGACGGTCGTTGCGCGACCTGTCTTTGGCCGCTGGCTTGTCACATGGATATCTTCACGGAATCCTTCGTGACGACAAGGAACCCAAGCTAGACCGCTTCATTCAAATATGCCGAGAGATAGGCGTAAGCCCGGCTTATGTGCTATTGGGTGTCAATGTCTCGCCAGAGGCGGAGGCCATCATTCGGCTTCTGGACGCTGATCCAGCGGCGCGGGATGCTGTTCTGGCGCTACTTTCCCGCCTTGGCGTCGAGTAGCATTCAGCACCCCGGCCAATTGTTCACTTGTTGCGCGTTGCAAAATACGTGCCAGCTCTGAAACCATCATAACGAATACCCTCGCTGATCGAATATTAGGACTCGCCTTGGCTATGCGTCAACGGCGATTCTAACCTTTTGGATATGTATTCATTTCTTGCCCGTATCCGCTATGGCGGATTATTGCCTTGACTATCCGCCGCAGCGGATATACCTTCACCCCATCGCCGCAGCCCACGCCGACCGGCAGGCCGCGCACAGATGGAGGATTAGAAGATGGCAAATTGGAAGAAAGTTGAGAAAGCAAGGCCGGGGAGAAGACGGCAGCGCCCGGCTGTTGCGCGCGCAGGGAGATTGGCGTCCCTTGTCCTGCCAAAGGAAATGGTGCCTGCGGATCGGGCTGACGTTTACGTGGACGGTGATTTGCTTGCGTTCCATATCCACGATGGCGGTAGCAGGTCTGTAGCTAAGTCAGGTGGCGCTAAGGCTGCGTCAATGAAACTTTCCATTCCCGCGCAGTTCGCGGCCCGCATCCCTCTCGGAACAACTGACGTCGAGTTGGCCGAAGAGGATGGCATGTTGATTTTGGATTTGAATGCAATCCCTCGCTGATCGCAGCACAGATGGAGAAGTACAAGATGCTGAGCGAAACCACCACCGCCACCGCCCACGCGGAGATTGTCACGCTGACCGGCGCGCCGTTGCGCGACTTGCCCGCGCATGTCACTCCCTGCCCTGATGAATGGCCCGTCATGGCGTGGGGGCAGGCATGAGCAAGCCAGAACTTTTCATCGGTCTTGCGAAGGTCAGCACGTTCCGGCGCGACCGGGACGTGCTGAGAGACGCAATCTATTCCAGCGGCGATGAAGCCGTGCTGGAGGCGTGGCGCAATTTCGAGCGCTGGACCGACTGCATTAACCCGAACCCGAAAGGCGGTGACGCATGAACCCGCTCCTAATGCCCAGCCCATACGACGCCGATGAAGGTCATTTGATCGGGCGCGACCCAAGAACTCTTTCTGCTGACGAGTTCGAAGCGCATTTGCCCGGTGCGGTGACTGGATTGAAAGCAATTCGCGCGAAGTGCGTGGACTGCTGTGGATCGCATGTTGAGGTTCGCAAGTGTACTGTCACGGACTGTCCGTTGTGGGCGCTTCGGATGGGGCAAAAGCCAAAAGGATTGCGCGAGGCGCGCGGTGAGAAGATGAAAGGCGGTGACGCATGAGCATGGTCGCAAACATCCACCGCGCCACGAAAGTTAAGGCGAACTCGGCGGGGCCGGAGACGCATTGGGTTGAGTTCGAAGACGAGGCGAAAAACAACCGCGTCGTGATCTTCTGCCCCAATGCGGAAGTCGCGCGGGCCACGGCAGACGCCTTCAACGACGCCATGGGCTATAGCCAAGCCGAGGTCAATCATGAGCCTGCTTGATGACATGAACGCCCTTGAGCGTCATTGCCGCCGTGGCAGAACAGCGCAAGGCTGGTTCAACGGCACGGAAAAGCCGATCCCGCCAGACGCCCGCGATGAACCGATTGACCGCAGCGCCAACATGAAACCGGGCCACGCTTGGGAACAGGCGCGCGGGGACTGACAGCATAGCCTGCGCGCCTGGTATCGCGCGGCTACCCGGCGGGGGCGCAATCCTCCCCGTCCTCGCCGGGACCAAGCATAGGAGAATGAGACGATGGAATGGCAACCGATTGAAACCGCGCCGAAGGATGGCATCGCTATTTTCGTTCGGTGGACACACTGGACGCATGTGCCGATGGTTGTATTCGCGCGCAATTACGCTTGGCACACAATCCATAGCGATGTTCCAATAGGTGATGGCGTAAACGGGCACCCGTTCGACGAGCGGTATGGCCCTACCCACTGGATGCCGATCCCCGAGGCCCCCGAATGAACCCCCTTACCCGCTACATAACCAGCCCGCCGCGCCCGCGCGTGTTTACGCCCGGTGACTTGTTCGGCGCGGTCTGCCTGCTGCTGATCATGGCGGTGCCCCTTATCGCATTTGGAGGATAGACCAATGACTGACCTGACACCGGAAGCCGTGAAGGCGGCGCTTGAGGGGGCAACGCCGGGGCCTTGGGTGATTGGATCGTCGGAAGGCAGAGTTTTGTCCCACTGGGAAGACATTGGCTACTGGGAAATAGCAAACGCGACGGTGACTGATTTTCGCGGCGATAGCGGGGCCAGATATTTTGCGGGCGGAACACAAGAAGCCAACGCCGACCTCATCGCCATGGCCCCCGCCATCGCCCGCGACTGGCTGCGGCTCAAGAAGGTCGAGGAAGCGGCGCAATGGGTTGTCAATAACCCGATGGCGCATCCTGACAACGTTTACCGCGTCATCCGCGCAGCCGTGGAGGGGAAGGTATGAAACGCCTAGACGCACTCAAGGAACTGGCCGCGAAAGTAGAGGCAGGATCTTGCCCTCTACGGTGCCTGAACAATGCAGGGTGGGGTAGTGATAATGTGCAGGAGGCCATAAGCATCCGTAAAGCCTTCCACGGTTCTCTGGACGCCGCCCTTGCCGTGCACAATGCGGTGTTGCCGGGGTGGCATTATTTCTTCTACGGAGCCGACTATGAAACTCTCTTTTCCGGAAATCAGCACGAACCCTTTTGCGTTGTAGCGAAAGGCCGAGGGGGCGTTGATCTTGAAACACACCGTGGCAACTCCACTACCCCCGCCCGCGCATGGCTCTTAGCCATCCTGCGGGCGCTGATTGCGATGGAGGAAAACCCCCAATGACCCTTTTTCCGAACCGCCTTGGCTTCCGCGCCCACGAACAAGCGCAGGCCCTTGACGCCCGTGCCAGCGAGGCCGCCGCGCGCAAGGCCATGCTTGACGCCATGCCGCACCTTAGCCCCGAGGAAATCCTCGATCTGGTCACGGCGCACCTGTCGGGCCGGATGAATCCCGAGACGTTGCGCAGGTTCCTGTCAGAAGCTGAACGCGCTGCCGACCGGCGTTGCAGCGAGGCGCACCTTACAAGCAACGGACCAGCCCTCGCGCGTATCGCTTGGGCGCAGGAATAGCCACATCACCGCACCCCCAGAGCGGTGATCCCCGCCGCCGGAAACCGGGAAACGTAAGGCGGCGTGGGCTTAATAGAAGGAAAGATGCGGATGCCCGCCCAGATTGCCACAACAGATGACCTTGCCCGCGTGGAAGCCAAGCTGGACGCCATCGCCTCGCGCTTGGACGTTCTCGCGCCCCCGCCCGAGTGGGTCAGCGTGGTAGAGTATGCCGCGCGGGAAGGTGTGACAAAACAGACCGTCTATCGCTGGATCGCTAGCGGTGAACTCGAAGCCCGTGGAAGCGGGAAGAATAGAAAGGTGAGCGCAAAATAATTTCACAAACCCCTTGCGCAAGCGGGCCGCTGGCCCTATATTGAGTGCATAGGGCAATGAAGCCCACCTAACAGGAGATTAAACCATGTATGAACTTGAATCAGTTGGGATCAATGCCTTCGAAGTGTTTACAAAGTCGGGACGGTTTGCCTGCATGATGGTTCAAAAGCCGGGAGGGCATCACGTTCTTTATTGGAACACAAATTCGTCGCGTGGCAGCGCCCGGAAATTCAAGACGCAATCAGAAGCGATTGAGTTCATGCACCAGCGACGGATTCAAAAAGGGTGGTCAACTCAATGACCCCCACCGACTTCAAATCCGCCCGCGAGGCCCTGTGCCTCAGTCAGAACGATCTGGCTGAGGTTTGGGGCATGGGCGACAACGGCGGGCGAACGATCCGCCGATGGGAAAACGGGGAACGCCCGATGAACCCGGTCGCGGCATACTGCATCGCGCTGATGCTGGATCAATCCAACCTGCGCGCCAGTTCTTCCGCGCCCTCGTTATAGTAGGTCATCAATTGGGAAATGTTCTTATGACCCACCACCCGCGCCAATGCCAAGACGTCCAGCTTCTTGGAAAGCTGCGTGATTGCGTGGTGGCGGCTGTCGTGGAACGTCAGCCCCTCAACCCCGGCCATTTCCCGCGCCTTGCGGAACGAGGCGTCCAGCGTCTTGCTGGACAGCCCGAACACCGGGTCAGCATGGGGAAGCGCCTGAATGAGCCTCACGGCCTCTGTGGACAGCGGGACAGCGCGGGCCATACCGTTTTTCGTGCGGTCCAGCCGAGCCACCCGCCGATCAAGGTCCAGCCGATCCCACGTCAGGCCGCATATCTCACCAGCCCGCATGGCGGTTTCACAGGCGAACAGGAAGGCATGGAAAGCCCGCGCCCGTGTCTGCGTCAGGTCATCACCGGCCGCAATGGCCAGCCGCTCAAACTCGTCGGGAGTGGGCAGTCGATCACGCGGAGGCGGGGCTTTGGGCCTGCGCACGTCAGACAGCGGGTTGCTACCGATCAAGCCCCAATCGCGCCGCGCGCAGGACATGACAGCCGACAGGAAATTCATTTCGCGCAGCACGGTCGCGGCGCTGACTTCGGTCAGGCGGTTATCGCGCCAGTCGGAGAAGGCCGCGGCGTCCAGATCGCCCAGGCGCACATGCCAGATCGGATCTCGCCGCAGCCGGTTGACCTTGGTTTCCTCCCATTGCCGCCCGCGCTTTCCGGGGCTGACCTCTCTGGCGTAACGCTCCAAGACCTCGCCAAAGGTCATCCGCGCCGCGACGGTCGCGCCATTGTCCAGCAGGTATTCCGTGCGGCTGGCCCAATCCTTCGCCTGCTGCTTGGTGGCGAAACTCTTGCTCTTGCGAATCCCGCGCCGGAATATTTCCGCGCGCCACTTGCCCCGGTCCCTGCGAATGCTGGCCAATTTGATTCCCCCGCGCGTAGTCCATTGCGTAGTCTGCGCGGAGTCGGATGGCACATCATGACGCTGATTTGCGACAAAATGCGACTTATCAACAGAACAACCCCCAACTTTTTATCATAGGAGGCCGAAAAATGAACTGGATGAAACGTTTTGCGTACCCGTGGCCGGTATCACGAAAGGCCCGGAAAAACAGCGCGGTAGATGACGCCGCGCGTAATCCGGGCGGGATCGACGCTTGGATATACCCCGAAGACGTGCCAAGCGCCGCCATGCGGCAACACCCGCGCCGCTGTAGGGTCGGGCGCGTTGCCCTTGGCCTGTCCATCGCCGCTGTTGTGGCCGTGTGGGCGGGTGTGGCAATAAGCGAGGTGAACCGTGACGCCTTCGCGTCTGCCTCGCAGCCTACCTATGACAGCGAGGGGCGTTATATTCTACGCGGCAACCCTCACGCCCGCCCTTCCCCGCATCACAGCGGTGGTAGTTCAGTCAATGGCGCGAATGAATACTACGCCTCGATCCGACACCTTGGCCCCTTTCGTATCGAGGGTGAGTGGTTCAGTGCCGGGGTTCATGTGCTCGCGCTGGTAGCGGGGCCTGATGCTGTGGCCGGTTCCTGCATCGACCCTGACGCGGGAATCTGGTGGCACTCTGCCTTCATCGGTTCCCCGCTTCTAGGTTCTATGATTTCTCTTCCGGCTGGCCAGGCTGGCCATGATGCTTATCGCGGGGCTTTCACTTTGCCCTTGCAGCACTACTACATCAACCGGCTGGAAAGCGGCGGCATCGGCGCGAACCGTGACGAGCAACTGCCGATCCCAACCCTTGGCCGCATGGGTTACACTATTTGCGAGGATGACCAATGACTGACCTGCCCCACGACTACGACGCTTGGCGACTGGCCGGTCTGCATGACGACGACCCAGAGCCATGCAACTGCGGCGAAGATGACTGCACATGCGCGGAAGACGACGCCTACGAGCGCGGCGATAGGTTGCTGGAACGGAAACGAGACAGGAAGATTGACCAATGGCCCGCCTGCAATGGACCGGCCCCGGCTCATACGAGGCCGAGAGCCTGCACACCCCCGAAAGCCGCGAACGTGACGCGCGGCTCGTCGGGCATGAACCGAAAGGACAGAACATGACCGATACGAGCAAAGAAGCGGTGGACGAGGCGGCTGTCCGGGTGAAGCCGCTGGTGTGGGGTCATCATTTTGTGGGTGAGATTGCATCAAATGGCATAGGCAGCTACATCATCAACACACGTGGCGTGAGACCGCGTTGGCTCAAGTGGCCTAATGGGCGCGGCCCAGAACGCGAGACGGTGGATGAAATGAAAGCCGCCGCCCAAGCCGACCACGAAGCCCGCATCCGGGCACAGATCGAAATGGCCCCGGTGACGGTGCAGCAGGCGGCGGGGGTGTTGGAGGATGCGTATAACCTGCCCATGGGGGACGCACTTGGTGAGCGCGTCAGA
>Ga0316204_10004167_pt1 | contig 26702 bp, 24 predicted proteins | sample 6monrhotite_MG_2_FD_205661 | JGI IMG/M metagenome (GOLD analysis project Ga0316204, IMG submission 205661) | Microbial mat bacterial communities from mineral coupon in-situ incubated in ocean water Damariscotta River, Maine, United States -... | ecosystem: Environmental > Aquatic > Marine >...
CTAAAGGGGAACCTGCGCTTCCCCTCTCAGGCAAGTCTCCTCGTCGCAAGCTCCTCGTCGTCGCCTTTCACTCCCCTGTGCAGTGACTCTCGGGTCGTGTGGCATGCCCACTTGGGTTGGCATCCATTGCGAAACCTGGCCGGTTTTACAGCGTGGGATGGCAGCAGAGCAACACCTGGGCTCCGTCGAAAACCGTCCACGTGTTCGCAAGGTCTTGCCTCCTGATGTCGCCTTGCGGCGAGGCATCTGACGTCGCAACACCCTCTAGTGTGAGACGCTGGGACGTTGCGTTCCTCAGAGGGGCCTCTTCGCAGTTGGCGCGCGCCATGCGGCGCGTTCTGGTGGAGCAATGGGGGGTCACAGGGGGCTCGTCCCCCTCGCGGCGCCAGCCGCCAGAAGACATGGGGAGGGCTTCAGAAGCAGCGACGCAGGAGCGCTGAAGTACGACCGGACGCGCCTTGCGGCGAGGCATCTGACGTCGCAACACCCTCTCGCCTGAGACGCTGGGACGTCACGTTCCTCAACGATACGCATCCGCAGTTGGCGCGCGCCATGCGGCGCGGTTGGAGCCGCTCTGGAAGAGAAAGGTGGGGGCTCATCGAGAGGGTGGGGAGGCGGCGCGTGCAAGCCACTCTGACGCTGCTCGGCTGAAGCCGGCCTAGCCCTCGATGCAGTCCGCGTCGGTCTTGGAGACCACGTTCGACTCCGGGCTCCAGTGCTCGCCGACGGCGCCGGGGTTCTGGGGCTCATCCGTCTGTGCCCAGCAGTGCCCGTCGTCCAGCACGCCGTCCACGGTGTCCGACGCGTCCCCGCAGGCCTGATCGTAGATCCAGTAGTCCACGAAGAAGTCCGCGCTGGTGGTCCCGGTGCCAGTGCCCAGCGGCTCCCAGCCGATCTGCACCGCGATATCGCTGGCGCCGGTCTCATTGTCCGGGTCGTCGATCACCCCGTCGCGGTTCTCGTCGTTGGGGCCCGCGATGTAGAGCGCGTCGTAGGTGCTGGAGACCCCGAAGGTGTAGAGCATGTAGTCGGGGTAGCGGACGTCGCTGCTGGTGTCGCCGCGCACCAGCTCCACCGTGGTCCAGCCGTAGGCGTCGTAGCGCACGCCGGTGTTGCAGGCCTCGGTCCAGGTGTCCTCGGGATCCGCGTCCTCGGGGGCGTCGAGATCCGGACAGGCCAGCCGATCCAGGTCGGCGACGTCCAGCAGATCATCGTGCAGGTAGACCCTGGCGCCGCGCACCCAGGCGTAGGTCTCGTAGCCCTCGGTGAAGGACCACTGGTGGGTGTAGCTGTGCTCATGCACGTTCCAGCAGCCCGCGAGGCCGGTGGTCGTCTCGCTGAGGTCACCTCGGCAGGCTGTCAGCCCCGTCAGAGCGGTCACCGCGAGTATCAAAGTTGCGTAGCGCACGCGCGCCTCCGTCGAAGTCCAAACCCGGAACGTTGATCCATACTATCCGGTCAACAGGGCGAACCGCGACTCATCCCGGGCAGCGGCGACCTCGGCGTCGTCGATCTCCCGCCGCGGCTTCTCCCAGCGGACCATCAGACCGGGCTCCCAGATGTAGGGCTCGCCGTTCAGCGTCACCCGCCCATCGGACAGGGCGTTGGTGAGCTTCACCAGCGGCACCCCGGCCAGATCCCGGAGCAGCGCGAGGAAGCGCCCCTGTCGGCCCGGATCCAGGTACCGGAAGTGCCTGCGGCCCACGAAGGCCGTGTGCAGATAGGCGGGCTGGTAGCAGAGCCCGGCGAGGTGCAGGCGCTCGGCGGCCTGATGCAGCATGGTGACCACGTCGCGCACCATGCCCAGCCCGGGCACATCCTGGCCTGGGAGCTTCGGGCGGCGGGGGCCAAAGGCGGCGCGGGGGTGCCGCAGGTTCAGCCAGTGCACGAAGAGCAGTGTGTCTTCGCCCACCACCTTGCGCGAGAGCACCAGCTCCACCAGGACGTGCACCTCGTCGTCGGCTCTGCCGGTGAGCACGATGCGATCGCCGGAGTCCTGCTCGTCGAGCTTCACCTCGAAGTCGCCGTAGCCCAGGCGCTGCAGGTGCGGCAGGAGCCCGTAGCGGTAGAGCGCGTACTCCAGGCCCTCCGCGGTGTAGTAGTCCAGCAGCCGGGTGCGCGCGGGGATGGGCATGCCCAGCGCCTCGTGCATGTCCTCCATGGAGAACAGCTCGGTCTCGCCGAGCTTCTCGGGCTCCAGACGCCCGGCCACCACGGCGAAGCGCCTGTCCAGCGGGCTGTAGCTCTCGGGGATTACCCGCTCGGTGTGCCCCGTGACCGTCAGCGCCGTGCCCGCCAGCACCCGCCAGGCCCGCTTGCCGTAGCCGCCGCCAGGCATCCACACCGTGGGCACCCCGGCCAGCGCGCGATCGACCCGCAGATCCCGCGCGCGGGCGCCCTCCTGGCTCATGCCGAGCGCGCCCATCTTGTCGCCAGCCAGCACGTCGCCGCCAGCGATGACGAAGGCCATCTCCGGCTCGGGCATGCGGTCCAGCAGCCCGTCGAGGGCCTTCAGGTAGGTCGCGTCGCCGCAGCCGTCGGGCAGCACCGTCTCATCGGCGGGCGGCAGCGGCCCCCAGTCCGTGCCCGAGAGCGAGCCGATCCAGACCTGCGGGTCGTCCGCGAGGCAGGCGACCGTGCCGTCCGGCGGGTGCGCGTCCAGATCGATGACCGCCACCCGGCCGGCGAAGCCCTCCGCCCGCAGCCGCGCGACCGCAACGGCGATGTCGTTGATCAGGCAGAAGCCCGAGCCCCGATCCGGCGAGGCGTGGTGGAAGCCGCCCAGCAGGTTCAGGGCGTCCCCGCCGTCCCTGGCGACGGCCAGCGCCGCGGAGACGGTCGCGCCGCAGGCGAGCCGCAGGGTCCGCATCACGTCGCTGCGGGCGAGCTCCACCGCGTCGACCCCCATCACCCGGGCGACCACCTCGGGGTCGTTCAGGCTGTCCAGATAGGCCGGCGTGTGGATGCGGGCGATGTCCTCGTAGCGCACGCGCTGCGGCGGGCGCAGCGCCCCCTCGGTGACGACGCCCTGGTCGATGAGGAACCAGGCGACGTAGTCGGCGCGGCGGGGCTCGAGCCCGTAGGCGTGCCGCAACCCCGGGAGGGTCAGCCGATATTCGGGGTGATACCAGATCGCCGGCGCGCGGCTGCGCAGGCGATCGACGACACGTCTGCCAAAGCGCTTGAGCGACATGGGATCACTCTAACGCCCGGCGATGCTCAGTGCGCGATCAACGCAGGCACGGTGCACTCGCGCAGGACGCGCTCGGTGACGCTGCCCAGCAGGACGCGCTTGAGGCCGGTGCGGCCGTGGGTGCCCATCACCACCATGTCGTGCTTGCCGTCCTTGACCTGCTCCAGGATCTCCTGGGGCGGGAAGCCCTCGCGCAGGATCTCGCGGTGCTCGACGCCGTCGGGGATCTCGGTCTTGCAGACGCGCTCCAGGGCGTGCTGCTGCTCCAGCGCCAGCTCGCGGCCCAGGGCCAGGAGCTGAGTGCCGGCCGCGCCGGTGGGGCCGAGGTCGGTGGCGTAGAGGTGCGGGGTCACCCCCACATGCAGCACGGAGACCCGCCCGCCGGTGACGCGCACGAGGGAGATGGCCTCGCGGAGCGCGTGGAGGGAAGCCTCGGAGAAGTCGATGGGAACCAGGATGTCGAGGTTGTGGTAGTACACTTTTCAGCTCCCTTGCTCGTGTTCGGTTGAGACGTCGTGGCAGGCGGGGGCCTCATCGGGGGCGACCGGCGCCCGGGTGACCAGGGCGACGAGCCCCAGCCCGAAGACCCCCGCGGCCACTGCGCGGCGGGTCCAGGGTCGAAGCGCGGCGGCGCGGCGGAGCGCGGCGGCGGCGAAGCTGAGCGCGGGCACGGTCCCCAGCCAGAAGGCGGCCATCACCACCGCGCCCTGGAGCGGCTCCCCAGAGGCGATCGGCAGCGCCAGCGCGGTGTAGAGCAGGCCGCAGGGCAGCAGGCCCGTGAGCGCGCCGAAGCCGAAGCGGGCGCCGAGGCCCGTGCGCCCCAGCAGCCGGGCGCCGGCGCTGGTGATCTTCTCGGCGGGCAGGAAGCTCGGCAGCTTGGGGTTCCAGCCGCCCAGCCGCATCGCGAAGTAGAGCAGCAGCAGCGCGGCCACCGCGTTGACGGTCCAGCCGGGGCCGGGGAGCAGGCTGCCCGCGGCGCCGCCCAGCGCGCCGAGCGACGCGTAGGTGATGAGGCGCCCCAGACTCCAAGCCGCCGCGCCGCCGCGCTGGCGACCGCCGGTGGCGACCGCGAAGCCGCCGCACATACCCAGGCAGTGCGGGCTGCCGACGAGCCCGGCGAGCAGCGCGGCCAGTGAGAGTTCGAGCATCAGGTGAGTCTCGGCAGGAGACCCCGAAATCAAAGCAAGCGGCGTGCCAGTCAGGCAGCCACTGCGTTCAGGCCGGGCAAAGCCCCACGACTGTGTGATTTGCCAAACACGGGGTGTGCCTTATGCCACACACCCCGTAAGCACGAACGGGCAAACGTCCAGATCCCTCGTGGCATGAATTTTGCTTTCCCAGGTGCCACGCACCTCCAACCGGAGAGCTCAACGTGAGTTCCAACTCTGCCTTGCCGAACTATGACGACGCGATCGTCAAGAAGTTCATTGTGGCGACCCTGATCTTCGGAGTCGTGGGCATGCTCGTCGGGGTTATTTTAGCCCTGCAGCTCGCCTACTGGCCCGCGAACCTCGGCGTCCCCTACACGACCTTCGGTCGCCTACGCCCGCTGCACACCAACGCGGTCATCTTCGCCTTTACGGGCAACTTCATCTTCGCCGGGATCTACTACTCCCTGCAGCGACTGCTGAAGACCCGGATGTTCAACGACACCCTCTCCGCCATCCACTTCTGGGGTTGGCAGGCGATCATCGTCTCGGCGGCGATCAGCCTCCCGCTGGGGCTCACCCAGTCCAAGGAGTACGCTGAGTTGATCTGGCCCATCGACATCGCCATCGCGGTCATCTGGGTCATCTTCGCCATCAACTTCTTCGGGACCATCGCCATCCGCCGGGTCAAGCACCTGTACGTGGCGATCTGGTTCTACATGTCGATGGTCATCACCATCGCGGTGCTGCACATCGTCAACAACCTGGCGCTGCCGGCGACCCTGACGCGGTCCTACCCGATCTACTCGGGCCTGACCGACGGTCTGGTGCAGTGGTGGTACGGCCACAACGCGGTTGGCTTCCTGCTCACCACGCCCATCCTGGGCCTCATGTACTACTTCCTGCCCAAGGCCGCCGAGCGCCCGGTCTACAGCTACCGGCTCAGCATCATCCACTTCTGGGCCCTGGTCTTCCTGTACATCTGGGCCGGCCCCCACCACCTGCTCTACTCGGCCCTGCCCGACTGGGCGCAGTCCGTGGGCATGGTCTTCTCCCTGATGCTCCTCGCGCCCAGCTGGGGCGGCATGCTGAACGGCCTGCTGACCCTCCGCGGCGCCTGGGACCGCCTGCGCACCGACCCCATCATCAAGTTCATGGCGGTCGCCGTGAGCTTCTACGGCATGAGCACCTTCGAAGGCCCGCTGATGTCCATCCGGTCGGTGAACGCGCTCAGCCACTACACCGACTGGACCATCGGCCACGTGCACAGCGGCGCCCTCGGTTGGGTCGGCATGATGTGCTTCGGCATGCTGTACTGGCTCGTCCCGCGGCTGTGGAACACCCGCCTGCACAGCGTCGGCTGGGCCACGACCCACTTCTGGCTCGCCACCTTCGGCATCGTCTTCTACATCGTGGCCATGTGGGTGAGCGGCATCACCCAGGGCCTCATGTGGCGTGAGCTCAACGACGACGGCCTGCTGGCCCACGTGAACTTCATGGACACCGTCGTGAACCTCATCCCCTTCTACTGGATTCGCCTGGTCGGCGGCACGATGTACTTCACCGGAATGCTCCTGATGTGCTGGAACTTCTTCAAGACCATGACGTCCGGCGCCCCTGCCATCTCCGAGCCCGCCCCCGCCACGGCCAAGTGAGGAACTGATGTCATTGCACAGAGAATTCTTCGAGGCCAGCCTGCCGCGATTCGCGGTCTTCACCACCCTCGCCATCTCCGTCGGCGGCCTGGTGGAGATCCTCCCGATGTACACCGCTGAGTATGACGAGGCTGCCATGGCGCACATCTCGCCCTACTCGCCGCTGGAGCTGAAGGGCCGCGACATCTACGTCCGGGAAGGCTGCTACAACTGCCACTCTCAGATGATCCGTCCGTTCCGGTCCGAGACCCTCCGCTACGGTCCCTGGACCCGCGCCGAGGAGTACGCCTACGACCGGCCCTTCCAGCTCGGCAGCCGCCGCATCGGCCCCGACCTCCAGCGCGAGGGCGGGAAGTACTCCGATGACTGGCACTACGAGCACATGCGCGACCCGCGCGCGACCTCCCCGGGCAGCATCATGCCGCCCTACCCCTGGCTGCTCGAGGACAGCTACGAGGTCGATGACGTCAAGGCCAGCGTGGTCGCCATGGCGCGGCTGGGCGTGCCCTACAGCGTCCAGGAAGTCGCCAACGTCGAGTACGCGGTGATGGAGCAGAGCGGCGACATCGTCGCCCGGCTCGCCGAGAAGGGCATCACCACTGAGCCCGATCGTGAGATCATCGCCCTCATCGCCTACCTCCAGCGGCTCGGCGTCGACGGCCGCGCCTTCATCGAGGAGAACCAATGAACCCCGTGTACGAGGCCGCAAAGGCCACCATCGAGGGCGGCTGGCTCATGGGTGTGATGACCCTGGTCTTCATGGCCTTCTTCATCGCCTGGTCCTGGTGGGCCTGGGCGCCCGCGAACCGACAGAAGATGATCGACGCGGCCGCGATGCCGCTCGATGACGGAGGGATCTGATGGCCTACGAAGACAAGGTCCTCGGCCACGCTGACGAAGCGGACGGCATCGAGGAGTACGACAACAAGCTGCCTACCTGGTGGCTCGGCCTCTTCTACGGCTCCATCATCTTCGGCGTGGCGTACACCATCCAGTACCACCTCATCGGCGAGGAGTCCCAGGTGGGCTCCTACGACGCGGAGGTGGCGGAGGCGGCCGTCCGCTGGCCCGCGCCCGACGCGGACAGCCTCGCGGGCAACGCGACGGATCCCGAGGCCATCAAGGCCGGCGAGTCGATCTACATGACCAACTGCGTCGCCTGTCACCTCGCGGATCTGAGCGGCGCCGTCGGCCCCAGCCTCGTGGACGCCGAGTGGATCCATGGCGGCTCCTACGAAGCCATCACCGACACCATCTCGGTGGGCGTGCCCGAGAAGGGGATGCTGTCCTGGGGCCCCATCCTCGGCTCCGAGAAGGTCTCGCAGGTCGCAGCATTTGTTTACAGCAAGGGCCAGAAGACCGAGTAGAGTAGAATGGGCACGAACCTTGCAACGGTGCGTGTCATCACACCGTTAGAGGCTCGGGGACCATGGCCGCAGAGAAGCCTGCCAACAAATTTCACGATGGCAGCAGACACTGGATCTACACCGCTCGGGTGAAGGGCCGCTTCCAGAAGCTACACCGGTTCTCCGGTGTAGCTCTCCAAGCCATCCTCTTCATCACTCCCTGGATCATGATCAGCGGCACGCCGATGCTCCGCATCGACCTGCCGGGCCGAAAGCTCTACGTGCTGGGCGCCATCTTCGGCGCGACCGACACCATCTTTCTCGTCCTGATCGGCCTGTTCCTGGCCTTCTCCCTGTTCTTCATCACCTCCCTCTACGGGCGGCTCTGGTGCGGCTACATGTGCCCCCAGACGGTCTTCCTGGAAGAGTGGATCCGGCGAATTGAGAACTGGGTCGAGGGCGACCGCGGCAAGCGGCGGGCCCGGGATCGCGGCCCCTGGAACTTCGACAAGACCTGGCGCAAGGTCGCCAAGTGGACCAGCTACATGGCGGTCGCGGGCGTCGTCTCCATGACCCTCGTGAGCTACTTCTCCGGCGCCCGTGAGCTGTGGGGCGGTGAGGCGGGCTCCACCGCCTACGCCTTCGTGGGCGTCTTCACCCTCGGGCTCTTCGCGGACTTCGCGTGGTTCCGTGAGCAGTTCTGCAACTACCTCTGCCCCTACGCCCGCTTCCAGGGCGCGCTGGCCGACGAGCACAGCCTCACCGTGGCCTACAGCGTGACGCTGGGCGAGCCCCGCAAGAAGGGCAAGCGCAAGAAGGTCGCCCCCGCTGACACCGCCGCCGCGACGGCCGCCGCCACCGCGGGCGCCTGCATCGACTGCAACAAGTGCGTGGCAGTCTGCCCCACGGGCATCGACATCCGCGACGGCTTCCAGCTCGAGTGCATCAACTGCGGCCGCTGCGTCGACGCCTGCACGGGCGTGATGGACCGGATGAGCCAGGAGCCCTTGATCACCTACACCTCCGTCGCCGAGATGGAGGGTCGCAAGCGCAAGGTGATGCGGCCCCGCACCGTGGCCTACGCCACTCTGCTCAGCACGATCGCCCTGGTCTTCACGGGCATGCTGCTCAACCGCCACCAGCTGGACGCCACCGTCAACCGGGCCCCCGGCCCGATGTACCAGCTCCTCGAAGACGGCGGCATCCGCAACACCTTCCTGCTCAAGCTCACCAACCACAACACGGGCGACGAGCCCGCCAAGGTGGACATCGAGCTGCTCGGCCTCGAAGGCGCCGAGGTCGCGGTGGGCGACGTGGAGCTCGTCACCGGCGAGGCCCGCACGGTGCCCCTGGTGGTCACGGTGGGCGACGCCGCGTCGCTGTCTCGCACCACGCCCATCACAATTAAGTTCACGACTGACTTCGACATGATTGAAATTGATACAACGTTCAAGAGCGGGGAAGCCATGAGCGCCCCCTCCGGGAGCTGAGATGCGCTGGTTGATTGGCCTCCTGGTGGCCTTCGGAATCGTCGTGACCGCCAACATGGTGATGATCTACTTCGCCGTGAGCACCCCCAACCCCATCTCTGAGTCGTACACGAGCACGCACCGGTGACCTCGGCGGTCGCCCCCTCGGCCCGAAGCGGCGACTCGACAGCGCGCGATCCAATCGCCTGTCTGCACTGCGGCGCCGCGGTCGAGGGGGCCGACTACTGCTGTGATGGCTGTGAGATGGCGGCGGCCATCATCCAGAACGCCGGGCTCGCGCAGTACTACGCGGAGCGCGAGGCCCCCGGCAACCGCCCCACCGCCTCCGACGGCGAGCGCTGGGCGGCGACCCCGCGGGAGGTGCTCCCCGACGGCAGCGCCCGGGCCTGGGTCCAGGTCGACGGGCTGCGCTGCGGCTCCTGCGTCTGGGTGACCGAGAAGGTGCTGGAGCAGACCGACGGCGTCGTCGAGGCCTGCGTCAGCTACGCCACGGGGCGCGCCGAGCTGCGCTGGGATCCCGCGCGCACCGACCTGGCGGCGATCGCGCGCCGCGTCTCGGCGCTGGGCTATCAGCCGCGCCCGCTGGACAACACCGGCGACGCGGGCGGCTTCGATCGCGGGCTGATCACCCGGCTCGGCGTGGCCGCCTTCGTCGCGTCCAACGTGATGGGGCTCGCCGTCGGGCTCTACCTCGGCTGGTTCAGCGGGATGGACGAGCGCTACGCCGCGCTCTTCCGCTGGGTGAGCCTCGCGCTGGCGACCCCCGCCGCGCTGTGGTGCGCCGAGCCCTTCTACCGGGGGGCGATCTCGGGCCTCCGCCACGGCATCCTCCACATGGACCTGCCGATCAGCATCGGCGTCGTCATCCTCTACGGCCACGGCGTCGCGGCGACGATGAGCGGACAGGACGCCTACCTCGACTCCCTGACCATGCTGGTGGCCCTGCTGCTCGCGGGGCGGGTGGTGGAGCAGCGCGGGCGCAGCCGGGCGGCGGACGCGGCCCGGTCGCTGGCGGCCCGCGCGCCCCTCAGCGCCCGCCGGGTCGTGGGCGACACCCTGGAGACCGTGCCCGCCGAGTCGCTCCAGCCCGGGGACCGGCTGGCGCTGGCCAGCGGCGAGGAGGCCGCCGCGGACGGGCGCGTCGTCTCGGGCGAGGGCGCGCTCCGGCGCACGCTGCTCACCGGCGAGTCCGAGCCGGAGCCCGTGTCCGCTGGCGGCGCGGTGATCGCCGGCGCGGTGCTGGAGGAGGGCTCGCTGGAGTTCATCGTCGAGGCCGTGGGCAAAGAGACGCTGCTGGCGCGGATGGCCGAGGGGCTCGCCCGCGCGCAGGCCCGGCCGCCGACCCCGGCGCTGGCCGATCGGGTCGCCCCCTGGTTCACCGGGGTGGTGCTGACCCTCGCGGCGGTGGGCTACGTCGGCTGGCGCTACGCCGCCGGCCCCGAGGTCGCCCTGGAGGTCGCCATCGCCGTGCTGGTGGTCGCCTGCCCCTGCGCGCTCGCCCTGTCGACCCCGCTGTCCGTGGCCGCCGGCCTGGGCGCGGCGGCGCGGCGGGGGCTGCTGCTCAAGAGCGGCGACGCCCTGACGCGGCTGGCGAGCATCGATCGGGTCGTGCTGGACAAGACCGGCACGCTGACCGGGGGCACCCCCGAGGTGATCGCGGCCGACGACGAGACCCTCCGCATCGCAGCCAGCCTCGAGCGCTCCAGCATCCACCCCATCGCCCGCGCGATCGTCGAGGAGGCCATCCGCCGGTCCATCCCCATCGCCGCGGGCCAGCGGGCCGTGGAGATCCCGGGCGTGGGCATGACCGGCGTGGTGGACGGCAGGGCCTGGGCGCTTCGGCGCGGGGCGCCCGGCGAGGTGGTGCTGGTTGACACACAGCGGGATTGTGTTGAGGGACACATCCGGCTCGCGGACCGACTGCGCCCGGACGCGGCGCGCTCCATGGCCGCGCTGGCGGCGCTGGAGCTCTCGCCCTCGCTGCTCACGGGCGACCACCCGGAGGTCGCCGAGCGGGTGGGCGCGCTGGCTGGCATCACCCACATCGAGGCCGGCGTGGGCCCCGAGGGCAAGGCGGCGAGCATCGAGGCGATGCGGGCCGGGGGCGAGCGCGTGCTGTTCGTCGGCGACGGCCTCAACGACGGGCTGGCCCTGTCCGCCTCAGACGTCGGTGTCGCCATGGGCGCGGGCGCGGCGAGCAGCGTGCTTGTCGCTGACGGGGTCATCACCACCGAGTCCCTGGCGCCGCTGATCGCGGGGCTGCGAGCGGCACGCGCGGCTGAGAAGGCGGTGGCACGCAACTTGCGAAGGTCACTCCTGTACAACGGGTTTGCCGTCACCGCCGCCCTGGCGGGTTTGGTGAATCCGCTCGTTGCCGCTCTCCTGATGCCCCTCTCAAGCGCCCTGGTTCTCTGGGGCGCCTCCCGGGTAGAGGTCGCGGTAGCCAGCGACGAGGAGTGACTTGTGAACGCGATCTTCTTCCTGCTGCCCATCGCCGTCGGGCTCGGGGGCACCTTCGCGTTCCTCTTCCTGGCCGCGGCAAAGAACGGACAGTTCGACGACCTCGATGACCCCCCGCAGAGGATGCTGCGCGACTGAGCGTCGCGCCATCCCCCACACCAGAGTGTGCGATATGCCACAAGCACAAATCAAGAATCAGAAAGAGACTGTTGGAGTGAAGGTGAGCCAGACCGCGACCATCCTGGTGTGTGACGATGAAGCGCTGATCCGCTGGTCGCTCAAACAGCACCTCCAGTCGGAGGGGTACCGGGTGCTTGAGGCCAGCGATGGTCAAGAGTGCCTGGAGAGCGCGCTCAAGCACGCACCAGACCTCATCATCAGCGATCTCAAGATGCCGAAGATGAGCGGTATGGAGATGCTCCAGAAGCTGCGCGAGGCCGACAACGACCTCCCGGTGATCGTCATCACCGCCCACGGCGACGTAAACTCCGCCATGGACGCCACCCGCCTCGGCGCCAGGGCCTTCGTGCACAAGCCCTTCGACCTGCGAGAGGTCGGGCACGCGGTGGGCACCGTGCTCCGCGAGTGTCGCCTGGAGCAGGAGGTCCGCTACCTCCGCCGCCAGAACCGCGCGGCCTACGGGCGGCTCATCGGCGCCTCGCCGTCCATGCACCGCCTCTTCGAGACCTTGAGCCGCCTGGAGGACGTGGACGCGCCCACCGTGCTGCTCACGGGAGAGTCCGGCACCGGAAAGGATCTCATCGCTCAGTCCCTGCACGAGCGCGGCCCCCGCGGCAAGGGGCCGTTCATGGAGGTCGACTGCGCGGCGATGCCCGAGACGCTCATCGAGTCCGAGCTGTTCGGACACGAGAAGGGCGCCTTCACCGACGCCCGCACCACCAAGCGAGGCCTGTTCGAGGTCGCCCGCGGCGGCACCATCTTCCTGGATGAGATCGGCGAGATGGCCCCGGGCACCCAGGCCAAGCTCCTGCGCGCGCTGGAGAACCGCCGCTTCAAGCGGGTGGGCGGCATCGCCGCCATCACCCTGGACGCGGGCATCGTCGCCGCGACCAACCGCGACCTCTCCGAGGAGGTCCGCCACAGCCGATTCCGTGAGGATCTCTTCTTCCGCCTGAACGTCATCCGCGTCGACGTGCCCCCCCTGCGGGAGCGCCGCGATGACCTGCCCATCCTGGTGGATCACTTCCTGGAGCGCTTCAACGAGGAGTTCCGTCGCAGCGTCAACGGCGTCTCCGAGGAGGCCCTGGAGCTGATGCGTCGCTACCGGTGGCCGGGCAACGTGCGCGAGCTGCGCAACGTCATCGAGCGCATCGTCATCCTGGAGCCCACCGAGATCATCCAGGCCCAGCACCTCCCCGCCGAGATCCGCTACGGCCAGTCCTCCAACAGCAGCCGGGATCCCTTCGTGCTGCCGGAGGAGGGCGTGAACCTGGAGGAGCTGGAGCTGAGCCTCCTGCGCCAGGCCCTTGAGCGCACCAACAGCAACCAGTCCGCCGCCGCGCGGCTCCTGGGCATCAGCCGCTACGCCCTCCGCTACCGGATGGAGAAGCACGGGCTGCTGAAGAAGGTCTGAGGCGCTACTCCTCCGGGGTGAGGTCCAGGACGAAGCAGGCGCCGCTGCCGCAGTCCTGGCCCAGCGAGAGCGCGCCGCCCATGGCCTCCGCCAGCTTCAGGCTGATAGCGAGGCCGAGGCCCGTCCCCTTGGCCTTTGTGGTGACGAAGGGCTCGAAGAGGCTCTCGGCGACCTCGTCGGAGATGCCCGGCCCGTCGTCCTCGACGACGATCCTGGGGCCCGGCCCCACCGTCACCTGGACCCCGTCCGGGGTGGAGACGTCCCTGGCGTTGATGAGCAGGTTGATCAGGATCTGCTGGACCATCTGCGGATCCACCATCGCGTACACCTCCTCGCCCACGACCGCCGCGACCACACCGCTGGCGGCGACTGAGGACTCGACGAGGCAGAGCAGCTCGGAGGCCTTGATCTGGGCCTCGGCGGGGCGGGCGTAGGAGAGCAGGTCGGTGACCAGCCGGTCCAGCCGGGTGATCTGCTCCTTGACCATCTCCAGCACCTCGCCGCGCGGGTCCGCCGCCTCGAAGGAGGCGGTGATGACCTGGAGCGTCGTGGAGATGGCCGTCAGCGGGTTGCGGATCTCATGGGCCACGTTGGCGGCCAGCGCGCCGATGCGGGCCAGCGACTCGGCCTGCTGGAGGCGCACCTCGGCCCGCAGGGTGTCGGTCAGATCCTCCACATAGACCAGCGTGCGCACGAGCTCGTGGTTCAGGGGCACCACGCCGAGCTTGTAGCGGCGGGCGTTGCTGCCGCGCCCGACCACGACGCGGTTCGCGAGCTCGGGCTTCCCGGTCACCCGGGCGGCCTCGATCATGTCGCCGAGCGACGCGGACTCCAGGAAGGACGGCGGCAGCACGTCCCGGTAGTGCTCGCCGACCGAGGACTCGCTGAAGAGGGCCGAGGGCAGGCTGGCGGCGGTCACCCCGCCGTCGTGATCCAGGCTGAGCAGGGTCATGGGCAGGTTGCTGATGATCAGCGACTGCAGCGCGCGCATCGCCTGATCCTCGTGGGCCTCCAGGTAGGTGCCGCTCATCACCGCCATCTCCAGATCGGAGATCTTGCCGATGGCGATGCAGGTCGCGACGATGTCGTCCTGCGCCAGCTCGCGGAAGGCCACCTGGATGAGGTCGTGCCGGAGCAGGTTCAGCGCGGTGAAGACGTAGCGGTTGGGCAGCCCGACCCGGACGTGGGTGCGACCGATGCGAAGCCGGCGCTCCCAGTAGACGTCGTCGTGCGGGCCGGTCAGGAGCTCGCGGATCCAGATCTTCAGCGTGCCCTTCAGGCGCTCCACCTGCGCCGTGTTGCTCATGACCGCGTTGGTCTCGGGGTTTCGCTGGATGGCCTCGTAGAAGCGATCCACCATGCCCTCGACCTCCGGCTCCACCAGCGGCAGCAGGTTCCGCAGGTGCTCCGCGTCGGCATCACAGAAGCCCACGTATTCCATCATCTTATTGATATCTTCCATGGTCCCCATGCCTATCGTTGCGGCGGCGGCGGCGGCGTCACGCTCCGCAGCTTATTGCCCGCCAGCGTCTTTGCCAGCGCCGCGAGCGCTTCCCTGTCCAGAGCGTAGATCATCAGCGACAGCTCCCGGCCCGGCCAGCGCCCGATTCGCTCGAAGTGCTCATCCACCAGCGCGTCCAGCGCCGCGTTGGGCTGGTCGCCGAAGCCGTGGCCGTCGCCGATGCTGTGGCCGCTGCGGTTCTCGATCACGTAGGGCAGCGGCCCCTCGCCGGCGCACTCCACGCGGAGCCGCTCCAGGCACTGCCCCAGGGACACCTCGTCCTCGCCGTTGCAGGGCACGTTCATGCAGGCGGTCCGCTCCGCGTGGAAGGCGAAGTCCCGGTTGGAGGTGGCGATGCCCCCGCCGGCGCCGAAGCGCGCGATGCACTCCGTCCCGGCCTCGCGCAGCGTCAGCCCCTTCTCCGTGGGCGGGTAGAGGTTCCACTGGGCCTCCATGGGCGCCTCGAGGCCCCGCACCAGCAAGAGCGCGGGCACGAAGCCCAGCAATCCCGCGGGCCAGCGCCCCGACCAGCGCCGGATGAGCCCGTCGGCCAGCGCCCCCAGCGAGGCCGCGCCGCGCGCCACGCACAGGAACAGCAGCGGCCGGGCGTAGAGCCCGTAGCGCATGGGCGCCCGCGCCATCTCGAGCGCCACCAGCGGCCCCAGGAAGGCCAGCAGCCACAGCGCCGGCCGCCAGTCCCAGCCCCCGGGGCCGGGCTTCCGTCGGAGCCCCGGTCCGAACAGCCCCAGCCAGAACAGCCCCACCGTCAGCCCCCAGGGCACGGAGCCCACGGACAGCTCGGCGAGCCCCCGGGCGACGGTCATGGTCGCGGCGCCGTCCGCCCGGGACATCACCAGCTCGGCGGCGGCGTCGAAGTCCAGCTTGGGCCCCTCCTCGCTGCGCCCGTGGCTGGCCGCCCCCTCGGCGAACACGGACTTCACCTGCTCGACGGTCACCGGCGGGTACTCGGAGAGGGCCTGCTGCCAGACCATCCAGCCCACGCCCGCGGCCACCAGCACGCCCAGGATCCGCGCCCACCAGCGGCGCGGCGCCAGGGTCAGCAGCGCCAGCGCCGGCGGCACGAAGATCAGCGCCAGGAAGTGGGTCGCCCCCGCGAGCCCGAGGGACACCCCCACGGCCAGCAGCCACCAGGCCGAGCCCGACACAGCCATCCAGCTCGTCGCCACCACCAGCAGCACGATGAGCTGCATCGACGGATCGCCGCCGTAGTGCTGCTGGCTCTCCACCAGCTCCCCGGACAGGGCCACCAGCACCGCCGCCGCCAGCCCCGCCGCCCGGCCCGAGGTGGCGCGGCCGAAGAGGTAGGTGACGGCGACCACCGCGACGGCGATCAGGTGATTGACGAGGTGTCCGGCGAAGACGACGTCGTCGAAGGCGCGGGTCATCCAGCCCGCGAGGTAGGTGAAGGTGGGCAGCCGGTGGGTGTCCAGCGGCGCGCCCTGGACCAGCGCGCGCACGTTGGCGGCCCAGGCCCCGGCGTCCGGGCCGGCGAGGATGGTGTCGTGCAGCGTACCCCACTCCCACCATGCCTCGGGGATGTCCGAGGGCGCGCCGCGCTGCGGGGCGTGCCGCGGCCAGGCCCTCAGGCGAACGCTCACCGCGAGCGCGAGCGCGCCGAGGTCGAAGCCCCAGCCCAGCGCCCTGCGAAGCCACGCCGCGCTCACTGGAGCCGCCAGACGCCGACGCGGCCCTTCTCGAACACCAGCGTGCCCTCCGCGAGCAGCAGCGACTGCATGCGCTCGACCGGCTCGGCGAAGCGCGCGTCGTAGTCCTTGCGGCCCACGAAGTCCTCGTAGGTGCCGTAGATGAAGGGCCGACGCCAGGCCAGCACGTGGGTCACCCCGCGCTCGCGCAGCCCGGTCAGCGCGTCGTCGCCGCGGCTCAGGAGCAGGTACCTGGAGGGGACATGATCTTCCACGGAGCCCAGGATGACGGGTCGCTCAAGATGGTAACGCGGCCAGGAGAATAACAGGGCGATCCGCGCGTCCTCGGGCGCGTTCTCGTTGACCCACTCTACCGCGTGCCAGTCGCGCACCCGCCGCGCCAGCAGGGCCTCGCGGTCCTCCCAGCCCAGCGCCGCCGGGGCCCTGTCCGCCACGCTCGCGAGCCAGGGCCCGTGGTTGGCGGGCAGCCCGATGAGCCACACCAGCAGCGCGGCCGCCCTCCCCCAGCCCGCGAGCTCGCGCCAGCCGGCGGCGGCCCCCAGCGCCATCACCCCCGCCGCCGGCAGCAGCAGGCGCAGGGCGTGCACCCCCGCGGCCCACGCGACGAAGGACACCAGCGCCACGAAGGCGATCGGCGCGCGGCCTCGCGCCAGCCCCCAGAGGGCGCCGGGCAGGCAGACCAGCGCCGCGGGGCTCACCCGCCCCAGGAAGGCGTAGCTGTCCGGCGCGGAGTCCACGACGACGCGCCAGGGGAGCAGCAGCAGGTCCACGGGGCCCCGGCCCATGCCGTACTTCTCCGGGTACATGAACGCGAAGCCTGGCATCTCCGTCCAGCCCGCGAAGGGGAAGAGCGGGTGCAGCCCCTCCATCCCGTTGCGCAGCCACCAGGGGGCCACCCAGGCCAGCGCGGCGGCGGTCAGCGCCGCCAGCTCCGGCAACGCCCCCGCCGGCTCCCCCCGCCGGCGCCACCACCACAGCAGGTAGATGCCCACCACCGGCCCGGCGGCGGTGTACTTGGTGGCCAGCGCCGCACCCGCGAAGGCGGCCATCCACCACCGGCGCCCGCCCAGGCAGGCGTCCAGGGCCAGCACCACCAGCAGCGCCGCCGGCAGGTCATTGTTGGCGAGCCCGGAGGCCTGGATCACCGTGTAGCTACCCAGCAGCAGCAGCGCGGCGACGTCGCCGGCACGCGCTTCGAGCCGGCGCGCGCCCACGTCCCGCACCGCCAGCGCCAGCCCCGCCGCGCCGAGCCAGTGCAGCAGCTTGGGCCCCGCCTCACCGCCGACGACCATCGCCGCCGCGTCCAGGAGGTGCGTCACCAGCGGCCGGGATCCATCCGGCAGCCAGACCCCGCCGGGCAGCGCGCCCTCGCGCAGCAGCATCGCCGGCAGCGCCAGGTGGTAGTAGATCTCATCGGTGTCCACGGGCGGCGCCAGCGCGTCCAGCAGCCCCGGCGCCAGCAGGGCCAGCCCGGCCACCCAGGCCGCCGCCGGCGCCGACGGCCAGCGCATCCGCGGCCGCGTGAGCCAGCCCGAGGCCGCGGCCAGCAGCGCGACGATGAACACCGCCGGGTGGGTCAGCCCGAGCGCCGTCGGCGGCAGCAGCGCCGTCCCCAGCGCGGCGCCGCCCAGCGCAAACGCGGCCACGGCGTCCACCGGCTCGCCCTCGCTGGCCGCGCGCCGCAGGCCCAGCAGCCCGGCTCCCAGCCCGGTCGCGGCCAGCGCCACCAGCGCGGCCCCCGCGCCGCCCCGCGCCGCCCGCAGCAGCGCGTCCGCCGGCAGGACGTCCTGGCTGAGCAGCGCCGCGAGGCCCAGCGCGGCGCTGAGCGCCGCCAGGATGTGGCGGCTCACGGGGCGGCGACTTCGACGATCATCACCCGATCGCGGTCGTCGACATAGAGGAGCCAGTCCCCCCAGCGCGAGGGGGCTCGCTGGTGCCCGGAGCGCGCGATCTGGACACCGTCGCTGCACGCGATGTCCACGTCCTCACCGTTCCAGGACTCCCAGCAGGCGACGCCGCCCCACATGGAGAGCCCCCGGCTGGTGTGGGCGTCGGTCGGGATGCGCCGCTCGCCGTCCTCGGGGTGCCACAGCACCACCTCGTCGTCCCGGATCCACCCGAGCCAGCCCTCGCTGGCGGCGACGTGTCGGGGGTGCCCGCCGTTCTCCGCGTGGCTGTCCAGCCGACGCGCCGTCATCGCTCCCTGCTCGTGGGCCTCGATGACCTCTTCGCCGCGCTCCAGGCTCACCCACACCGTCCATTCACCGGTCACCGCCGGAGGGTACCAGGGCGCGGGCTCCCCGGGGATCGCCTGGCGCCGGTTGTCGCCCAGGGCCTGCCGAACCAGCCCATCCGCCAGCGGCACGACCACCACCTCGCCGTCCGTCGCCGGGGGCCCGATAAGCTCACCGGGGATCGCCGCCTCCGGCGTCGACTTCCCAGCGGGCAGCCGCCACACCCGGGAGGGGATGCCCGGGGCGTACACCAGGCCATCCGCCAGCGCCGGCGCGCCGCCCGCGGCGATCGTCACCCGCTCACCGGTCTCCACATGGATCGCGACGCGGACCGCGCCGGTGGCATCGCAGCCCACCGCCCACGGGCCGGCCAGCGCCGGATAGCGCTGGTCGTCGCAGATCTCCATGCCGCTGATCGGCTGTCTGAGGGGCTCCGCTGGCGATTGGGCCAGCGCGGCCCCGAGCAGCAACAGCGAGGCTACTTCTTGGCCTTGCCCGGGGCCTTCTTCTTGGCCTTGGACTTACCGGACTTCAGGCTGCTGATGCCGGTGTCGCCGCTGTCGCCCTTGGAGAGGGTGCCGCAGCACTCGGCCTGGATGATGGCGATCTCGGAGCTGACGCCGCTGGGCGCGCCCACGCAGTCGACCGCCGTGAGCACCACGTCGAAGTCGTTGATCGCGCACTCATCCGGCTCCTCCGCCTCAATGTCCTCCAGGATGATGGTGGTGTTGAGGTCGGTGGGGTCGGTGATGGTGCCGTTACCCACCGACAGCTCCCACGTCACGGTGAAGGGGTCGTTGTCGGGGTCGGTGACGGTGACGTAGTCCGAGAGCTGGATGACCTGGTTGTCACACTCGTCGCAGTCGTAGCCGTACCCGCTCTCCTCGCAGGCGACGGTGCCGGCGGCGATGGTGGGGTAGGGCGTGAAGCTGATGACGGGCGCGGAGTTGTAGGTCCGCTCCCCCAGATCGAGCACCACGATGTCGGGGGTCGCCCAGTTGACGCCGTCGCTGACGGTGACGGACAGGGTGTACACGCCCGCGATGTCAGCGAAGAGGGTCGGGGTCGCCGAGCTGCGGTCGGAGATGTCGTCGTCGGTGACCGTCGAGCCGGAGGGCTTGCCCTGGATCTCCCAGTAGTAGATCAGCGCGGTGCCCTCGGGGTCGGCGGAGGCGGTGGCGTCCAGCTCGACGTGGGTGCAGTCGTAGCCGGAGATGTCCGGCCCGGCGTTGGCGGTGGGCACGCCGTCGAGGCCGGTGGCGGTGATGTTGACCGCGTCGGGCGACGAGTCAACGAGGCCGTTGTTGACGATGAGGTTCAGGGTGTAGGCGCCGCGCATGTCCGCGGTGAAGGACGGGGAGGCGCCCTCCTTGCCCGCGAGGCTGGCGGTGCTCAGCGCCGAGCCATCCGGAGCCTGCACGACCTCCCAGGAGTAGGTCAGCGTCAGGCCGTCCGGGTCGTAGGAGCGGCTGCCATCCAGTGAGACGGGGGCGCCCTGGTCAACGACCTGATCGGTGCCGGCGTCGGCGACGGGGAGGGCCGAGGGATCTTCGACGGTGATGACCACGAAGTCCGGCGCGGAGTCGTTCTCGCCGTCGGAGACGACGAGCTGCACCACGTAGGTCCCCACCCGGTCCGGGACGAAGGAGGGGCCGGAGGCGGTGCCGGAGTTGTTGGGGCTGGGTGAGCCGGCGTCCTCGGCCAGCAGGTCGCTGCCGTCCGGGATGTGATCGAAGCTCCAGACGTAGGTCAGGTCGTCCCCGTCCGGATCGTAGGAGCCGCTGCCGTCCAGAATCACCGCCCCGGCGAAGGCCAGCGTCTGATCCTGCCCGGCGTCGGCGATGGGCACGCCGGAGGCGTCGCCGCCCCCGCCCGCGCCGCCCGCGTCGGAGCCGGTGGTGCCGTCGTCGGAGCCGCTGCTGTCTTTGTTATCAGAGCAGCCGACCACGACCAGCAGGCCTGCGATTGAGGTCATGAGAACTGTACGAAGCATGTCTAGTCCGAGCCAGTGCAGGTGACGGTGAGCCGCACGACGTCCTCGTTCTCAAGCTCACAATCGGAGACGTTGAGCGCGAGGTCGTAGACCGCGACGTTGGGCGTGTCGTGTTCGGCGGGCAGCGCGGGTGTCATCACGCTGGTGACCGCCGTGTTGGGCGAGGTGATGTCGGCCTCCCCCGAAGATTCCGACCAGTAGAAGTTCAGCTCGTCGCCATCCTCGTCGAAGGAGGCGGAGCCATCCACGACGAACTCGGCGCCCTCGCAGTCCTCACAGGTGAAGACGTAGGCGTCGGAGGTGCACTCGGCCTCGACCTCGACGCTCTGATCCTCACCCGCGTTCGCGGTGGGGGCGGTGTTCTCGCTGGGGTCCACCATGGTCATGGTGACCACGTCGGGGGGGGACCATCCGTCGCCGTCGAAGACCTGGAGCTGGAAGGTGTAGTCGCCGGGGATGTCCCAGGAGAAGGTCGGACGGGAGAGGCTCGCGTCGTCGAAGTTGGCGTCGCTGGAGGCGGAGCTGGAGGGCTGGGCCACCAGGGTCCAGATGTAGTTCAGCTCCGAGCCCTCGGGATCGTAGGAGCGGGTTCCGTCCAGCATGATCTCGCCGCCCTCGCAGGGGGCGATCACCGAGGAGTCGCCCGCGTCGGCGACGGGGAGCTGGTTGCCGGAGCCGACCTCGATGATGGCGTAGTCGGGGGCGGACCACTGGTCGCCGTCGGAGACGACCAGGCCGACCTGATACTGACCCTCGCAGTCGGGGATGACGGAGGGCTCGACGCTGGTGGAGTTGTGGATGTCGGTGCTGGTGAGCCCGGAGCACTCCGGCACGTCGGTCAGCGACCAGGAGTAGGTCAGCTCATCTCCGTCGGGATCGTACGATCCGCTACCGTCGAGGGTGACGCGGACATCCTCCTCACCGACCTGGTCCGGTCCGGCGTCGGCGATCGGGGCGGCGTCGCCCGCGGCCACCGAGACCACCACGATGTCGGGCGCGGAGCACTCGATCTCGTCGCAGACGATGAGGCTCAGCACGTAGGAGCCGGGGACATCCGGGAGGAACTCCGGCGTCTCGGCCACGGGGGAGTTGTTGTCGGACAGGGAGCTGATGTCGATCGCCGAGTCCGCGGGGACGGACTCGTAGTCCCACTCGAAGGTCAGCTCGTGCTCCTCGCAGCCTTCGCCTACACCGGAGCCTGAGCCGTCCAGCACGACGTCCAGCCCGAGCGCGACCGACTGATCGGCGCCCGCGTCCGAGACGGGGCTGCAGTAGGTGAGCGAGTCACCTTCCTTCTTGTCGCAGCCAGTGAAGAACGCGAGGCCCGCGAGGGCGACCGAGCTGGTTGCCAGCGTGAAGATCTTGAGGGTGCTCATCAAACGTCCCGGTGCGGGTAAACGCAGGTGTAGTCCGATGTCCTACGGGCGCGTACGTGGATAGGGTAACTTACTGAGTCATTCATCAGGCTGTCAACGCGCGGATCGCGCGAGTCCGAGATGCCATTGAGGCTGCCGCGTTGCGCTTTTTCAAACACCCGACCGTCCTCCTCGCCGCGTTCGCGGGCGCGGCGCCCCATGCGCTCGCCGAACCGCTCGCTCCAACCTCGGCTCTGCCCGCCCCAGAGACCAGCGGCGTCTCCCTCGCGGGCGATCTGGATCGCGGCTGGGCGCCGCCCTTCCGCGCGTCGGAGCGCGACCAGCAGGCCGCGGCGTTGACGATCCACTGGTCGCCCACGGAGGCGGCCAGCTTGAGGCTTCACTACGAGGTTCTCGCGGCGCAATGGCCGGACGGCACAAAGAGCGCGGGCAGCGGCGACATCACGCTGGGCGCCGCCGGGCGCGTGTGGTCCGGCGCCTCGCTTCACCCCGCGCTGCCCGAGGTCTGGGTCGACTGGAGCGCCAAGCTCCCCAACGCCTCCGATCAGTCGGAGACCGACGGCAGCAGCTCGGATCCCACTTCGGATCCCGACGCGCCCCGGGAGTACGGACTCGGCACCGATGAGACCGACAGCAGCGTCGGCGGCGCGCTCCGCTGGCGCCTGGATCCCGGCGTCCCGATCACGGTGATGGCCGGCGGCTCCCTCCTGATCCTCGGGAACCCGCTGATGTACGCCAACCAGGACGACGCGGCCCGGTTCGCGCTGCTCGCCGAGGCGGAGCTGGGCGCGGTCGCCCCCTTCTTGCGAAGTGTGGCCCGCATGGAGAGCCCCAGAAATCCGGCCGATGTCAGCGGCGCGCTCGGCGCCGAGTGGCGCGCTCAGCGAGGCGCGCAGGGGCTCCGGGCGGGCGCCGAGGGTCGACTCGGGTTCACCCCGGCGGCCGCGGACCGGGGTGGTTCTGTCTGGCTCGGCTACGCATGGGGTTGTCCTGACTGCGGAGACGATTAGATTTCGGGCCTTCAAGCTCGGGAGAGACCAATGGGGTTCTTCGACGCACTCTTCGGCGGATCGCCGGAGAAGCAGTTCCAGAAACACCGCAAGCGGATGAAGCACAAGGACACCCAGCAGGAGGATCGCATCGCGTCGATCCACTGGCTGGCGGAGGACGGCTCCCCGGAGGCCATCTACGCCCTGCTCGGGCGCTTCGAGATGACCTATGAGCACCACATGAAGGACAACCAGGAGAAGGTGCTGGCTGAGGAGCTGGTGCTCAACCTCGGTGACGCGGCGCTGAGCGCCCTCCTGAAGTTCATCCCCAAGACCAAGCAGTTCGCTCGGCCGCTCGCCCTCTACGAGCAGATCGCCGGGCGCGAGAAGTGCCTGGATCTCGTGCTCGACATGCTGGAGATGGAGAAGGAGCGCTCGGAGCTCAAGGCCGAGAAGAAGCGGCACGTCCTGATCAAGCTCGCCGAGTTCAAGGATCCCCGCATCGAGCCCGCGGTGCTGGGGGAGCTGAGCACCTTCGACGAGGGTGTGCGCTACGCCGCGGCCGAGGTGCTGGCGGCTCAGGAGCCCAGCGACAGCATCCGCGACGCGCTGCTGGACCGCCTCGATCACGCCGACGAGGACTCCAACCGCCTGCGCGTCCGCATCGCCGAGATCGCCCACAGCCGCGGCTGGAGCCTCGCGCACCGCGCGGAGTCCATCGCCGCCAACCCGCCCGCCAACTGGAGCGTGGTCGGAGACCGGCTGCGTCAGGGCTGAGTGGCCCGATTTGGTCACGGCGACGCGCATGCGTTCGTCGGCCCTCCCTCCGATACGGACTTCGGGTGGTGTAGCGGATACGACCGGTTCCCTCTGCGCGTGACAATCCCCGCGCAGATCTTTCGTCCGAACCGGTAGACTCCCCCAATGCTCCTCGCCCGACCGCCGCGCCGAGACGCCAGCGACCGGGGGCTCTCCGTGCCCCCGCTCGGCCTCGCCTACCTCGCGGGCACCCTCACGGCCGCCGGCCGGCCCGTCGAGGTGCTGGACGCCTACGCGCTGGGCTGGAGCTGGCGGCGCTTCGAGGCGGAGATCGCCCGCCGGCGACCGGACGTGCTCGGCCTGACGGCGATGACCCCCGTGTCGGATGTGGCCTATCGGGCCGCGCGGATGGCGCGCCCCCACGCGGGGCGCATCGTGCTGGGCGGCCCCCACCCCACCGCGGTGGAGCACGGCGCGCTCGAGGACTGCGAGGCCCTGGACCACGCGGTCGCCGGCGAAGGCGAGACCGTCGTCCTGCCCTACCTGGACTGGGTCGCGGGCGGCGAGCTCGGCCCGCCGCCGCCCGGGGTCATCGCCCGGGGTCACGCGCTGCGAGCGCCGCTGGTGCCCCAGGATCTGAACGGCATGGCCTGGCCCGAGCGCCGGCTGCTGCCCAACCACCGCTACCGCTACCTGATGGCGACCCGCCCGGGCTTCGCCACCATGATCACCTCCCGGGGCTGCCCGTTCCGCTGCTCGTTCTGCGACAAGTCGGTCTCCGGCGGGGGCTGGCGGGCCCGATCGCCGGAGAGCGTGGTCGACGAGATGGAGCACCTCGTCCGCGATCTGGGCGTGGGCTTCATCAACTTCTACGACGACAACTTCACCCTGCACCGCCGCCGGGTGCACGGCATCTGCGAGGAGATCCTGCGCCGCGGGCTCGACGTGGAGTGGAAGTGCGAGGCCCGGGTCGACGGGGTGACCGAAGAGATGCTGCGGCTGATGCGCCGGGCGGGCTGCCGGGTGGTCGCCTTCGGTGTGGAGAGCGGCAACCCGGAGACCCTGAAGCTGCTGCGCAAGGACGTGACCGTCGACAAGGTGGAGCGGGCCTTCGCCATGACCCGGGAGGCCGGCCTGCGCTCGCTGGCCTACATCATCCTCGGGGCCCCGGGCGAGGGCAGCGAGGACGTCCGCCGGACGCTGGACTTCGTGCGCGCCATCGACGCGGACTACGTGCAGTTCTCGACCCTGACGGCCTTCCCGGGCACGCCTCTGTTCGAGGAGTGGGGCGGGCGGGCGACGTCCGGAGTGACGAACCCGGTCGACAGCGACGCGGATCGGGTGACGGTGACGGATCTCCCGCCGGAGGAGCTGGCCGCGCTGCTGCGTCAGGCGTGGCGGGGGTTCTATCTTCGTCCGCGGCCGATGGTCCGGCTGGCGCGGGACGCCTGGGCCAGCCGATCGCTGGTCGAGGCCGCCCGAATGGGCGCGGGTATGGCCCGGTGGATGGCCAGCAGCCCCACGGCGCCGCCGCGGCCCGGCGCGGGATCGGTCGCCATCGCCCCAGGCTAGGGGTAAGCTCACCGCACATCGCTCAATCAGGGAGGGGAGATGCTTGTGGTGCTTATCGCTACGCTATTCTCAGTGGACGCCCGGGCTTGCTCCGAAGAGGGGCACACGTACATGTCGATCGGGGAGTCGCCCGACGGCGTGGCGCCGCCGACGCCGGAGGTGCTGGAGGTCACGATGTGGCGCAGCGCCGCTGACACCGGTGACTGCGCGGACGGCACCAGCACCTTCACGGTCACGCTGACGAACCCTGGGATGTCCCGGGACGAGTACGGCTACCGGATGACGCTGGCGGGCGATCTGCCCTCGGAGCACTTCTACACCGAGCCGGTGTTCCCGCTGGAGCGGTACGGGGATGATCTGATTGTCTTCTCCTGGGCCGACGATGACCTGGAGGCGTCGATCGACGCCACGCTGACGATCACCGCGATCGATCTGGACGGCGACGAGAGCGCGGCGGTCGAGGTCGCGCTCAGCCACCCCGGGGTGGACCTCGATGGTGACGTGGAGGACACCGGGAGCGCGCTCGATGGGTCCGCCGAGGACACCACCGGGGACACGACATCCGCGGACAAGCGGGCCTGCGGAACCCCGCTGGACGCCGGCGCTGTCTGGCTGCTGGCGATGGTGGGAGTGGCTCGCCGTCGCCGCAGTGGAGGATCGTGATGATGTTCGTATTGGTCGCCGCCGCGGTACTCACGCCGACCGCGACGGCCTGTACGACTGTCGGGTACGAAGAGCTGACGATCGATGAGCCCTCGGATGGGGTCGCGCCGGCGGCGCCGGTGGTGATCTCATCCGAGATCTGGCGGGCGTACTCGGCCCCGGATGACTGCGGTCTTCAGAGCGGCTTCTCCATCCTGTTGGAGCGGCCGGAGCTGGAGCGGGGGGACTACGGGTATCGGCTGGAGATCAGCGGCGACTTCCCAACGACGACCCCCTTCTCGGCGCCGATGATGCCGTGGGACTACAACGACGATGATCAGCTGTTTGTCAGCTGGAACGACGGCACGGACTACTCGCCGCCGATCGACGCGACGGTCACCATCTACGCGGTCGATCGCGGCGGGGATGAGAGCGCGCCCGTCGAGGTCACGCTGAGTCACGACGGCGTAGACTTCAGCGCGGACGGCGAGGACACGGGGCTGGCGGACACCGAGAAGCGGTCCTGTGGCACTCCGCTGGACGCCGGCGCTGTCTGGCTGCTGGCGCTGGTGGGACTGGCGCGGCGCCGTCGGGAGGGGTGGCGCTGACCCCGGTGCGCCAACTGCGAAGAGAACCCGCAGCGGATCATGACGCGGTCTCGCTGAGCCCCCACCTTCCGCCCAACCGCGCCGCATCCCCACCCTCTCGATGAGCCCGCACCTTCCGTCAGCACGCGCCGCATGGCGCGCGCCAACATCGAATGCGTACCTCTGCGGAACGCGACGTCCCAGCGTCTCAGGCGAGAGGGTGTTGCGACGTCAGATGCCTCGCCGCAAGGCGACATCAGGAGGCAAGACCTTGCGAACACGTGGACGGTTTTCGACGGAGACCAGCTGTTGCTATTCTGCGAACCCACGCTGTAAAACCGGTCAGGTTTCGCAATGGATGCAAACCCAGGTGGGCACACCAGACGACCCGAGAGTCAGAGCACAGGGGGGGAATTTCGACGACGAGGAACGAGGAGACTTGAAATGGGGGGGAAGCGCAGGTTCCCCACAGCAAGCA
>Ga0316204_10004168_pt1 | contig 26700 bp, 26 predicted proteins | sample 6monrhotite_MG_2_FD_205661 | JGI IMG/M metagenome (GOLD analysis project Ga0316204, IMG submission 205661) | Microbial mat bacterial communities from mineral coupon in-situ incubated in ocean water Damariscotta River, Maine, United States -... | ecosystem: Environmental > Aquatic > Marine >...
CGACCTTGATCTGGTTGCGTTCACCGACCCCGCCACGGTCAGGCTGGTTTCGACGGCCTATGCGGACGAACCCGCACTGGCGCCTCTGGCGGATGACGACGATGATCTGGCAATCCTCGAAGCGATCGCGGGCCTGACCTCGTCCAGACACTCCGTCACCTTGCCGGTTCCGGGCGGTCTCCATCCTTCGGAGTTGCTGAGCGAAGCGGCCGGATACGGCTGGACCCTCGTGAACGCCGCCTTTTGCTACACCCGTGCCACCGGCAACCGGTTCAACGGCCCGGAGCGGGGCGCGTGGTATGCATCTCATGGCGCACAGGCGGTCGAAACCGCGCAGGCCGAGGTGGGCTGGCATCTGACCCGCGAACTCGAAGCGACCGGCGTTTTCGAAAACATGACCGCCTATCGAGAGGTTCTTGCCGGGTTCACGTCGCAGTTCCATCGCCTTGGCCGGGAAACTGCCGGTGCCGTGCTGAGCCCCGATCCGGCCATTGCCTATCCCGCCGGTCAGGCTCTGGCGCGCGATGTACGCGGTTCGGGCGGCAACGGCATTCTGTATCCGTCGGCCCGCCATCCCGGGGGTCAGTGCCTGGTCGCGCTGCGCCCGCATCTGGTGCAGAATATCCGGCAGGGCGCGACCTGGGATTTCAACTGGGATGGCCGCCCCGACCCCACGATTTCCCGGCGCGGTCCGTGAACGGGGCGTGTTGTCGCACCTGCCGCGCCTGCAGCACCTGCCGCGCCCGCGAGATACGCCCACGGGACGGGCGCCGCGTGATCGCCCCCGCCACCCCTCGTTTCCCGGTCACGCCCGCCGAAACAGCCGGTCTTGCGCGCTACTTGCTTCGATAGGATTCGTGACAACTGCCGCAAGCCTTGCCGACGTCCCCCATGGCACCGCGCAGCGCATCCAGACCGCCGCCGGCGGCTTGCTCCATCGCAGTGGCGGCGGTGGCCAGTGCCATGGCTTTTTCGCCGACGGTGCTGCCTGCCTCCCAGATCGCCGGAAGCGCCCGCGTTACGTCGGCCCCAAGCGCGCCGTTGTCAGAACCCGCGGGCCACAGCCGCGACTGATCCAATTGCGACAAGGCTGCCAGATTGGCCGCTGCGGCGGATGCAGCATCGGCGTCATATGCAATGTCACCCTTGGCCATGCCGCCCAGAAGACCGATGTTGAAGGAGTACAACGTCATCTGCGACTGCCGTGCCTTGACGGCCGCCAATATCGCCTTGTCCACATGGCCGTCGCCCATCACTGACGTGGCGACAACACTGGCCGCCAAAAGCCCGCTCAATCCCAAAATGCTGCGTCTCATCCGTGTTTCTCCCTGATTTCGCATGACAACCAGTCTAGCTATGTGGAAAATGCAAGGAAGTGAGAAAAAATGCGCAAGGTCTCTTAGAAAATGCACAGCCTGAACTGGGATAACCTGCGATACGTTCTGGCGGTGATTGATGCAGGATCGGTGAGTGCGGCCGCCCGGGACCTGGGCGTGAACCACGCAACGATCCTGCGGCGGATTGCGACATTTGAATCCCGGTATGGCGGGGCCATTTTCGAGAAAAGCGCAAGCGGCTATCGGCTCTTGTCGGGAAAGGCGTCACTGGTTCAGGCCATTCGGGAGGTCGAAAACAGTGTGCTGGCGGTGGAACGGCTGATGCTGGGGGCCAATCCCGACCTCAGCGGCGTCGTTCGGATTTCCTCGACGGACACGATCTGCCAGTATCTGCTTCCCGGTGTGCTGCAAACCCTGCGTTCAGAGTACCCGCATCTCGAAATCGAGCTGCTGAGCAACAACAGTCACCTCAATTTCGCGCGCATGGAAGCGGACCTGTTCGTGCGTCCGGCGATGACCCTGCCCGAAGACATGATTGCCGATGCCGCGACGCATCTGGTTCTGCGGGCCTATGGCACATCTGGACATGCGGACAAGTGGTTCGGTTTGCAGGGCCCGTTGGTGAAATCGGCGGCCGCAGGCTGGATGTCCGAAAATGTTGCGAAAGAGAGCCTGACAGCGGGCTCTGACAGTTTTGTCGTGCTGTCGCGCATGGCCCGGACCGGCGCCGGGATCGCCATCCTGCCCTCGTTTGTCGGTCAGGACGTGCCCGGCCTGATCCATCTGGCGGACAGGATGCCGGATATCGACGTTCCGATCTGGGTGGGTACGCATCAGGATCTCAGGGACATACCCAGAATTCGCGCGGTCAGAAAGGTTGTGATTGCCCATTTGTCCGGTCACTCACAGTAGATCGTTCTTGATCAGCGGCGCGGCAGGTTCTGCCCGGATACCGCCCCCACGTCGGACGTGTTGCCTATAATTGATATTATGTAATATATTCAATGACTTGCGCGCCTGCATATCTGCACAATTTGATTTGGCACGCGAAATATTTCTACTCGGCCCAGGCGGCCATCTTGCGATCAATGGTCTTGCGTGACACGCCAAGGCGTCGCGCGGCCTCGGCGCGGTTTCCGTTGCAGTGATCCAGCGTCCGCAGGATGTGCCGCTGCACAACAAGGTCCAGATTCTCGATCGCCTGCGCCCCGGTGACGCTGCCGCTTCCGGAAAATTCCTCGGGAAAGGCGCCCAGGATGACCGACCGCTCGATCAGATTGCGCAACTCGCGGACGTTTCCGGGCCATGCGTACCGGCGCAGTTTCAGCAGCGTTTCCTCGTCCAGTTCCAGCGATGGCATCGCCAGAGACGCAGAAAACTGCGCCATGAAACAGGCCGCCAGCTCGACGATATCATCCATCCGGTCCCTGAGCGGCGGCATGTGGATGCGGACCACGTGAATGCGGTGATAAAGATCAGCGCGGAACCGTCCGGCGGCCACCGACGCCTCGATGTCGTCATTGGTCGCAAACAGAAAGCGGACATTCAGCGGTATTTCCCGCTCGGCCCCGACCGGGCGCACTTTCTTGTCTTCGAGCACGCGCAGCAATGCGGCCTGAACCGTTTCAGGCATTTGCGTGATCTCGTCCAGCAGCAGCGTTCCGCCTTCGGCCAGCAGCAGCAAACCGGGTTTCAGGCGCTCTTCGGTTTCGACCACGCCGAACAGTTCCTCGGCAAAACGGTCGGGTTGGATTGTCGCGCAATTGACCGGCACAAACGGGGCGTCGGCGCGATCCGATGTGTCATGCAGGGTGCGCGCCGCCAGTTCCTTGCCGGTGCCGCTGGCGCCGGTGAACAACACCGGTGTCGGCAGCGGCGCCAGCCGCGCCAGCAATGCGCGCACGTCCTCCATCGGTTCGGAATTGCCAAGCAGATGACCGCGCCCCGTGCCGGTCGACAATTCGCGCCGAAGCAGGGTGTTGTCGCGCTCCAGGTACTTGCGATCCAGTGTGCGGGCGACGGCGCTCAGGATCTGGTTGGCACGGAACGGTTTCAACACAAAATCGCTGACCCCTGCCCGCAACGCCGTAATGGCGATTTCCAGATCGGCATAGGCGGTGATCAGGATCGCGTCGGCAAAGAACCCCTTGCGCTTTTGTTCAATCAGCCAGTCCAGGCCCGTGCCACCCGGCATCAGGTTGTCGAGAATGACCAGGTCGAACTGCGATTCGTCCAGCACCTTGCTGGCCTGCGCGGGCGAGCCGACGGCATCCACATGCTTGACCCGCGGTTCAAGCGTTTTGGTCAGAAAGTGGCACATGCCGGGTTCATCGTCGATCACAAGGACCGACGCGCCGGCCAGCGACTTGCCATACATGTCCAGCGTCGCCTTGTGCGGTGCGTTCATGTGGTCACTCCAGTCTGACCGCATCGCCGGAATAGCGCGCCTGGGCGGTCAGTCCGACCCCCTGTAGCACAAAATAGGACCCGACCGAGATCACGATTATCGCGACAAAACCCAGCATCATGGCCTTCATGGTTCACTCCTTGTTGGTTGCGGTGCGCAGAAATGCGACAAGGTCGGCACGATCCGCGGAATTGGCAATCACCTGCATCGGCATTTTGGTCCCCGGAATATAGTGGTCCGGCCCCACGTCGAACAACGCGTCAATGGTTGCATCGTTCCAGACAATCGCAGACCCGTCCAGCGTTGGCGAGTAGCGATACCCCGGCACCACACCCGCGCGGCGCCCGAACACCCCATGCAGCGTCGGCCCCGCCTTGCGCGATGGCCCGGCCTCAAGGCTGTGACAGATCGAACATCTGCGCATGAACTGCTGCTCTCCGTTGCTCATTGTGGCCGGGTCGCGCCGCGATTCCCGCGTATCGCCGCCCGCCGGGTCGTAGGTGTCCAGCAGGGCCACGGGCCAGGCATAGATCACATCGTCGATCCCACCGGCATGGATCACGCGGCCGTCCTTTGAAAACGCCAGTGCCCAGACCGGCCCGCGTCGCATGGCGCGGAAATCGCGGGTGATGCGCCAGGCGGTCGTGTCGATCATCATGATGTGCCCCTGGCCGTCGCCAATGGCCAGCTGGCGCGTCGCGGCGTGGTAATCCATCGCCAGGATGGGACGTCGGTCAAGCGTAAAGTCGGCGATCTGCGCGCCGCTTGTCGCATCAATCACCCGCGTGCGCCCATCGACCGCGCCATAGGCGATCCAGGCGTCACCCACCAGCAGCCGGTTGATGCCAAAGCTGTGGCGCGCCAGCGGGCGCGGTTTCCCGCGCAGCCCCATGTCATAGCGCAGCACTTCGCCGCTGGACGTGGCCGCAAAAAGGGCCGCACCATCCGGCGCATAGGCCACCGCATTCACCCCCGCCCCGGCAAAGGGCAGCGTTTCGGCCGTGCCCTGCCCCAGCGGCCAAAGCACGATAGTGCCATCCCAGGACCCGGCGGCGATCACCGATCCGTCCGGCGACGCGGCCAGCGAGGTCACCTTGCCCCGGTGCCGGCCGATCATGCGCGGGCTGTCACCCCAGTGCCAGACGGCAAAGTCATCCCCGCCCGTCACCAGCGCGCCGTCCATGTCCTGCGCAATCGCCGTCACGGCGGCGTCATGCCCTTCGAGCCATCGCGGCACCCGCCCGTCCCAGACGCCAACCGAGTTGTCAAAGCTGGCCGAGGCCAGCGTGTCGTCATCGGTGACCACCAGCCCGAAGATCGGGCCGCCATGGCCCTTGTACGTGGTGAATTCCTGCGCGCTCACAGGCATCGCAAGACACAAGAACAAGCTACTCAGCAGGCGTCGCATCTTTGGGGGCCACCTTGCCCTTTTGTTCCAGCTCTTCAAGCCACAGCGAATGGTGCTGACGGGCCCATGCCTCGTCGACCTCGCCAGATCCCATCGCGTCATAGGCACCTTCCATGCCGATTGATCCGATATAGATGTGGGCAATGATAATCGCCATCAGCACAAAGGCAACGATGGCGTGCCAGGCCTGCGCGTACTGCATCTCTTCGTGCGGCGCGAGGCCGAGGGGCAGCGGGCCGTAAAACGGCAGCTCGGTGATGCCGACGCTGCGCATCAGATCAAAGGTCTTCATGAACATCGGCAACTCGAACGGAAACAGCAGGGAAATCCCCGAGACAGCGATGGACCCACCCAGCAGGATGACGCTCCAGAAGATGATCTTTTGCCCGCCGTTGAACTTTTTCGCGGGCGGGTGCTTGGACCCGACGATGCCGCCGGCCTGCGCAAACCATGTAATGTCGGTGCGGTTGGGAATATTGTGCCAGACCCAAAGGCAGAACACCGCGATCAGCGCCACGATAAAGGCCCACGCCACGTTGTTGTGAATGTACTTGCCCGCCAGCAAAAGCGTCGAGTTGAACTCTCGCGACGTATAGGGCGCGATGAACATCCGCCCGAACAGGGTCAGAAGACCGGTAATGCCCAGAAGGATGAACGACCCCGCCAGCAACCAGTGCGACGCCCGTTCGAACGTCTTGAAACGGGTCACGGTGCGCCCGGTCTTTTCATAGTCCAGCCTGACCCGGCCCCGCAGGATAAAGAAAACGGCCAGCAAGGCGATGGTCCCAAGCAGCAGATAGCCGCCGTATTTCGCCAGCGGCCCCTCGCGGAATTCCAGCCAGGGCATCCCGCCGTCCTGGATCAGCACAGTGGCAACCTCGCCCCCGGATGAAACGGTAATGTCGGCCGATCCAAAGCGCAGCGCGCGCCACAGATCGGGATCAGAGGACCCGCCCAGCGTACCCAGCTGCGACGCAATGCCGGCCGCACTTTCCGGGTCGCCGGTGTTTTCGCTGCGAAACGACTGGTCGATCTTCTCGCCGCGCTGGCGCGCCATGATGTCTTCGAGCGTCGTTGCGCCACCGGTGGCGGAACGGTCAGGCGGTGGCGCGGTGTCCTGCGCCATGGCGGGCAGGGCCAGAAACAACGCGGTGATTGCAATCAGTAGGAGTCGCATCATTGTCCTCGCTTGGTGCAGGGCCGGTTTCTTTGAAAACTGTATCGAAATCAGAAGGCGCGACTGTCCATCGCGCCTTCCGTTTTTGTCAGTGGCGATCAGCCGTCCTGACGGCCATAGGCTGAACCCCAGCCCCAGGCGCCGGACCCAAAGCCACGCGCCACGACGCGTTCGCGGTAGATCGACGATACGACATCGCCATCCCCCGCAAGCAACGCCTTGGTCGAACACATCTCGGCGCAGATGGGCAACTTGCCCTCGGCGATCCGGTTGCGCCCGTACTTCTGGAACTCGGCCGGGCTGTTGTTCTCTTCGGGACCACCGGCGCAGAAGGTACATTTGTCCATCTTGCCACGGGAACCGAAGTTGCCGGCCTGCGGGAATTGCGGCGCGCCAAAGGGGCACGCGTAAAAGCAATAACCACAGCCGATGCAGAGGTCCTTGGAGTGCAGAACGATGCCTTCCTCTGTCTGGTAGAAGACATCCACCGGACAGACCGCCATACAGGGGGCATCCGAACAGTGCATGCACGCGACCGAGATCGACCGCTCCCCCGGGGAGCCGTCGTTGATGGTCACCACCTTGCGGCGGTTGATCCCCCACGGCACCTCGTTTTCGTTCTTGCAGGCTGTGACACAGGCGTTGCATTCGATGCAGCGTTCAGCGTCGACGAGAAATTTTGCTCTTGCGGCCATTTTTCATGTCCTCCCTTATGCTGACCAGATTTTGCAAAGAGTCGCTTTGGTCTCTTGCATCTGGGTCACTGAATCATAGCCATAGGTCTGGGCCGTGTTGGTACTTTCACCCAACACATACGGATCGGCACCCTCTGGATATTTAGAGCGCTGATCCTCTCCCTGGAAATGGCCGCCAAAGTGGAACGGCATGAAGGCGACGCCTTCTCCGACCCGTTCGGTGACCATGGCCATAACCTTGACCTTGCCGCCTTCGGGGCCTTCCACCCAGACCTGTTGCCCTTCACGAATACCAAGGTTGTTGGCATCGCGCGTGTTGATCTCGACGAACATGTCCTGCTGCAACTCGGCCAGCCACGGGTTTGACCGTGTCTCGTCGCCGCCGCCCTCGTATTCGACCAGTCGGCCCGAGGTCAGGATCATCGGATAGTCCTTCGAGAAATCCTGCTTCTGGATCGACTCGTACAGGGTCGGCAGGCGATAGGCGAACCGGTCCTCGTAGGTCGGATAGTCTTGCACCAGGTCCCTGCGGTTGGTGTACAGAGGCTCGCGGTGCAGCGGCACCGGATCGGGGAAGGTCCAGACGACCGTGCGGGCCTTGGCGTTCCCGAAGGGCGCGCAGCCATGCTTGATCGCAACCCGCTGGATACCGCCCGACAGGTCGGTCTTCCAGTTGACGGAGCCAAGTTTCTCGGCATCGGCGGTGGCAAGCTCGGTACTGGCCTCGCCATCGTCGCTTTGGCCGACATCGCCCGAAACACCGGCGACCGATTTGATCACCGCAAGCTCTTCGTCGGTCAGATCACCGTCCCAGCCAAGGTCCATCAGCATCTGCATCGTGAATTCAGGGTATCCGTCCTGAATTTCCGACCCCACGCTATAGACCCCTTCGGCCAGCAGGTTGTCGCCATCCCGTTCCACGCCGAAACGCGCACGGAATGTCAGACCGCCCTCCGCCACAGACTTGGACATGTCATAGAGGTTCGGCGTGCCCGGGTGGTTCATCTCGGGCGTGCCCCAGCTGGGCCATGGCAGACCGTAATAGTCGCCATCTGCCGGGCCACCAATGGCCTGCAGCGTCGTTCTGTCGAACGTGTGCTGGTTCGCCATGTGCAGCTTGAGCCGCTCCGGCGACTGGCCGGTATAGCCGACGGTCCACATGCCGCGATTGATCTCGCGCAGCGTGTCCTCGACATCCGGGGTCACCCCGTCGTCCTCAAGGGCGATGTTGCGGAAAAGCCGTTCATGGAAACCGAACTTCTGGGCGAACAGGCCGATGATCTCGTGATCGGTCTTGCATTCGAACAGCGGGTCAAAGACCTTTTCGCGCCACTGGAGCGATCTGTTCGATGCCGTCACCGAGCCGCGCGTCTCGAACTGAGTCGCGGCAGGCAACAGGTAAACCCCGTCGGTGCGGTCATGCAGCACGGCCGAAACAGTCGGATACGGGTCAATCACGACCAGCATGTCGAGCTGTTCCATCGCCTTCTTCATCTCGACCATGCGGGTCTGAGAGTTGGGCGCGTGGCCCCAGAACACCATGGCCCGGACCTTGTCCGGATTGTCCATGTTTGCCGGGTCTTCAAGAACACCGTCGAACCATCGCGAGACGGGAATGCCCGTCAGGTTCTGCAGCTTCTTTTCCTTGCCGTCGACGCCGGTGGTGGTGTCGAACCGGGCGGCGAGCCATTCGGGGTCTTCACCCCAGACACGGGCCCAGTGGCCCCAGGCCCCCGCCGACAGACCGTAATAGCCCGGCAGCGTGTGCGACAGCACACCCAGATCGGTCGCGCCCTGCACATTGTCGTGGCCGCGGAAGATGTTGGTGCCGCCGCCGGATGTGCCCATGTTGCCAAGGGCCAGTTGCAGGATGCAGTAGGCACGGGTGTTGTTGTTGCCGTTGGTGTGCTGCGTGCCACCCATGCACCAGATCACGGTGCCGGGGCGGTTGTTGGCCAGCGTACGGGCCACGCGTTTCAGCTGTGAACCGGGGGCGCCGGTTACACGCTCGACTTCCTCGGGCGTCCACTTTTTGACCTCGTCCCGGATCTGGTCCATGCCCCAGACGCGGGTGCGGATGAATTCCTTGTCCTCCCACCCGTTCTCGAAGATGTGCCACAGGATACCCCAGACCAGCGCCACGTCCGAACCGGGCCGAAAGCGCACATATTCGTCCGCATGGGCGGCCGTGCGCGTAAAGCGCGGGTCACACACGATGACGGGGGCGTTGTTCTGTTCCTTGGCGCGCAACAGGTGCAGCAGGGACACCGGGTGCGCCTCTGCGGGATTGCCGCCAATGATAAAGATCGCCCGGCTGTTGTGGATGTCGTTGTAGCTGTTGGTCATGGCGCCGTAGCCCCATGTGTTCGCAACACCCGCCACCGTCGTCGAGTGACAGATCCGCGCCTGGTGATCCACGTTGTTGGTGCCCCAGTAGGCCGCGAACTTGCGGAACAGGTAGGCCTGTTCGTTGTTATGCTTGGCCGAGCCCAGCCAATAGACGCTGTCCGGGCCGCTTTCGTCCCGGATCGTCATCATGCCATTGCCGATCTCGTCGATGGCCTGCTCCCAGGAAACGCGTTTCCATTCCCCGTTTTCCTTCTTCATCGGGTACTTGAGGCGGCGCTCGCCATGGGCGTGCTCGCGTACCGATGCCCCCTTGGCGCAATGGGCGCCCAGGTTGAACGGGCTGTCCCATCCGGGCTCCTGCCCGGTCCAGACACCGTCCTGCACCTCTGCGATGACGGTACAGCCGACCGAACAGTGCGTGCACACCGATTTCTTCAATTCCACTTTGCCGTGGGCCGCGTCGGCCGCGTTGGCCTGGGTGACGGTTCCGCCCGTGGCGGCAATGGCCGACAGGCCCCCGATCACCAGTCCCGATCCGCGCAGAAACGCGCGACGGTCCACTGAAGCGTTTGCGGCTTCAGTCAGGATACTTGTCCGCTGGGGGCGTCTCGCAACCCCGTTGGTCTTTTTCCTAAGCATATTGCTTCTCCCCTTGCTTGCGCCCCCTTCCCAGGGTCGCTCGCTTGGTTTCCTCCCTGGCCTTCAGCAGTCGGGCGTCACGCAACCAGTCGCTTTTGGCCTGCCTCGTCCGGGCTTATTCCCGGGCGCGGCCCTCCCTTTTGCGCGCCGTCTAGAACCGGGCGCTGTCAAAATACGCGCGGGTGTGCGCGGTATCCTGCATCTTTTCCAGGCTCAGGTCCGGCTCTGCCGCCTGCACCTCGCCACCGGTCGCAACCGCCACCGCCGCAACGGGCGCCGTGGTTGTGGCCAGCTTGAGAAAGTCGCGGCGCGATGCACCGTCTTCTCGTCTGCTCATCGATCAGGTCTCCTCTCGATGTTGTGGCCGGGTTTCCCCGACCCTTTTGACGCCAGTCACTCGGCGCCGCTCATCCGGAAGGCTTCGGCCTCCACAGACATGAAAATCCGACCCACGGTGCCCACGGGCGTGAAAAAGACTGATGTCTTGGCCTCTTCGAGATCGGTAAAGAAGTGTCCGGCCCACGGACCGACATGCGTGTTGAAGAACTGCTTTTGAACCGTCATGTCCGCAGGCGTGCCAAAGCGGCCGACGATCATCGCCGCCATCATCTCCATCAGACTGGCAATGCTGTCTTCGGGTTCGAACACGGTGTCGGACCGCTGCATGCCCCGCGCAAACATGTCCTTGCGCAAAAGCGCCAGCGGCTTTTCATTGAGAAACCCGGTCAGATAATAGCTGGCAAAGGGCAGCAACTCGCCCCGGCCAAGGCCGATGAACAGCTTGTTGAACTCGCTCTCGGCGGCCTTGGGTTTGGTCACCCGCGCCAGCTTGGCCAGCGTGCCGATGGCCTGGCCCAGATCGGTGTCGTCACCGCTCAGCCCGGCGGTCTGCGACAACAGCATCTCGTCCGGCGGGCGGGCCAGAAGGGCGCCCAGAAAATTGTAAAGATCCGCGCGGGCGCGGTCCATGTCGGCAATCGAGGTGTCCTGGGCGGCTGTCACGTTCTCGTCTTCTTTCATTATGCAGTATCAAAGGCGAACCGCATCCGGCGTTGCGGCATGGCGGGTGGCGCGGGGTCGGGCGCGGGCAGCGGCACGGGGTCGGCCTGCGCAAGCAGCGGGGCGTCGTCCTGTTCGGCGATTTCCCCGGCGGGCGGCGCGTCCGGCATCTCTTCGTCTTTCTCCTGGTCTTCTTTCTCGTCTTCGAGGAACGCGGTCGCCATGCCCTTGCCCACCTGATACACGGTCTGCGCCTTCTCGATGATCATGGCCGTGTCGGTAAAATCCTCGCCATAGTCGATCAACCCGTCAAGGTTGGCAAGCATCGGGTTCAACCGCCACAGGCGGCGCAGCGCGCGCGTCTTGAGCCGTTGCGGCACTTCGGCCTTCAGAAACGCCTGCACCGCATCCGGGCTGTCCAGCGCCTCCGGCTCCGGCAGATCCAGCGCGGCCAGGATTTCCTCGTCCGACCGTTCGGCCAGTTCCGCATCCTGTGCCTCGGCGGCGCGGTCTTCCCGCGCCTCGGCCTCGGCCTCGACCCCGGCACGCCGGCGCGACCAGAAATCACGCGCACCGCTCAATGCATCCGCCTCCGCTGTCGCGCGGGCGAGGCATAGATGTCCGCCGCCGACGAGATGCGCGGATCACCGATACCGTCCTGCGTAAGGTCCGTGCGCTTCTTGTCGCGCTTGCGCTTGATGAACACCTCGTCCTTGTGGAACGCGGTGACAAACCCGTGCACCCAGGCGATCAGGCCCGCAGGCATTGGCACCTTCTCGACAATCTCCTCGCCGCTGTCGGTATAATCCTGCGCCTCGTAGGGCGACGCGGTGACCAGCAGCACATCCAGCGGCTGTTTGCTGTCGCCTTCGCGCATCACCACATAGATGGCGGGCTCTGCTGCGGACAGGCCGTGCAGGTAAGCCTCCGTTTCGGCGCCGTGCAGATCCAGTTGCAGGGTGGCGGCGTGGTATTCGACCGCCTCGCCTTCGCGGCGCAGTTCCTGCCAGTCGGCAGGCCCGGCACCGGGCAGGACAGCCGTCGCCTTCCAGCTGTAAGACGCCCAGCGGGTCACGCCCGGCAGACGCCGCACAACGACGCCCAACGGCATGGATTTGTACTGGTTCGGGTTTCGGATCACCCAAAGTCCTCCCTCGGTGTTATAAAACTGCCAAAATTTTCATCCTCAAAGCATCTTGTTCAGGTTTTCACACTTCGCGCCGCACCAAAGGCAATTTGGCCAGCCTGTCCGGGCATAACCGGCGAATCGGGACTAAATGTCTATTATGACCGTTTCACTCGGGAATACCGCTGCGGACTGATTCGCGAATCACACGGCCCGGAACACGGTCAATGCAGCACGCCGGTCCGGCGAAAAACGGTTTGTGAAGTGCCGCGAAATATGACTAGGCTGGCGCACTTACACGGGCGGACACGGGTCAAATGAGACCTGTAAGACGGGGAGGCGGACGTGGTCAAATCATTGATAACATGCGATTGTCTGGGGTCACAGACAATCGACGCCGACGGGTTGGCACAGGCCACCGGCCTTCACGTGCGCGCACCCTGCACGGCGCTGTGCACAACCCAGCTTGCACAGGCCGAAGCGGCCCTTGCCGACCCGGATGTGGTTTTTTGCTGCACCCAGGAAGCCCGCGTTTTCGAAGAGCTGGCAGAGGGCCTTGACCGCCCTGCCCCGCCCACACTCGACCTGCGCGACCGCGCCGGGTGGAGCGCGGATACCGCGCCGAAACTGCCCAAAATGTCCGCACTCATTGCCGACGCGATGCTGCCCGCGGCCCCGGAAAAGTCGCTGGATGTGATCAGCGAGGGGCTGTGCCTGATCCTTGGCCCCGCCGCCGTCGCACTGGACGCCGCCGATCAGCTGAAAGATCATCTGGGCGTCACTGTCCTGCTGGCGAACGCAGATGACGTGCCCGACACCCGCGCCTTTGACGTGGTGGTGGGCAAGCTGCGCCGCGCCGCCGGGGCCTTTGGCGGTTTCGAAATCGCCATCGACGCCCTGCAACAGGTCGACCCGGGCGGGCGCGGGGCGTTCACCCTGACCGACCCACAGGACGGGGCCGTGTCGCACTGCGATATCGTGCTCGATCTGCGCGGCGACACGCCGCTGTTTCCCGCCCATGAAAAACGCGACGGATACCTGCGCGCCGAACCGGGGCACGCACCGGGCGTTGCCGCCGCGATCATGGCCGCCTCGCATCTGACCGGCACATTCGAAAAGCCGCTTTATGTCAAAACCACGCCGCTGCTCTGCGCCCATTCGCGGGCCGGACAGACCGGGTGCACGAACTGTCTTGATCTGTGCCCGACCGGGGCCATCACCTCTGCCGGGGAACATGTCGAAATCGACCCGATGATCTGTGCGGGTTGCGGCGCCTGTTCCGCCGCCTGCCCGTCCGGGGCGATCACCTATGACGCGCCGCCGGTGGATCTGACCATGCGGCGGGTGCAGACGATGGCCAAGGCCTATCTTGACGCCGGAGGCCACGCGCCGCGCCTGCTGGTCCACGACGCGCATGGCGGCGAAATGGTGCGCCTGTCCGCCCGCCACGGGCGCGGCCTGCCGGCAGATGTTGTCCCGCTCGAAATGTCGGTCATCGGCGCATTCGGCCACGCCGAGGCGGTCGCGGCCCTTGCCGCCGGATTTGCCTCGGTGACCCTATTGCCCGGCCCCACCGCCGATATTCCCGCGATAGAGACGCAAATCGCGCTTGGCAACGCCATTGCGGGCGCGGGCAAGGCGCTCCTGCTCGACACCACCGATCCCGACGCGATGAGTGATGCGCTGTTTGCGGCCACGGCCCCTGCCCCGGTCGTCAGCCCCGTGCGCCCCATGGGCACGCGGCGCCAGATCACGCGACAGGCGGCCCGCGCCCTGCACCCCGACACAGAGCAACTGCCCCTGCCCCACGGCGCGCCCTATGGCGCGGTGCTGGTCGATACCGACGCCTGTACGCTGTGCCTGTCCTGCGTGTCGCTCTGCCCCTCCGGCGCGCTTGGCGACAATTCGGACATGCCGCAACTGAGGTTCCAGGAAGACGCCTGCCTGCAATGCGGTCTGTGCGCCAATATCTGCCCCGAGGATGCGATCACCTACGAACCCCGCCTTGACCTTACGGACGCGGCCCTGCGTCAGGAGGTGCTGAACGAGGAAGAACCCTTTCCCTGTGTCGAATGCGGCGCGCTCTTCGGCTCCAAATCCGCCATCGACCGGATCACCGACAAGCTGAAGGATCACGCCATGTTTTCCGGGGACAAGCTGCGCACGATCCAGATGTGCGACAATTGCCGGGTGCAGGCGCAGTTTCACGCAACCGACAATCCGTTTCAGGGCGGCGAAAAACCCCGCGTGCGCACAACCGACGACTACCTGTCAAAACGGCGCGATCACTGATGTTCGAGCGGCGCGCCCAGATCGGCCGGTTCAATGGTCGCGACATAGGCCAGGATCGATTCCACATCCTCCAGCGTCATTCCGATCGGGGCGATGGGCGACGGGCGGTCGATGGGAAACGGGGCCGTCACATCCTTGACCTGCGTAAAGGCGGGGTGCGGCTTCAGCGTGTAGAAGATCGAGAACCGCTGTTCCCAATCCTCGAATGTCCGCATCACGAAAAAACTGGGCGTGGAGCCGATCCCCATCGTCCCCCTGCCCCGCTCGGTCACATGGCAGCGGCTGCACTTGACATAGGACACGACCTTTCCCATGACGGCATCCCCGGTCATTTCGCGCTGAACGACGGCCACCTCCTGCACCTCGGGTTCGGAAAAAAGCGCGGCACCCTCGGGCGCAAAGCCCAGGATCGTGCGTTGGCCCACCTCCGAAACCAGCCAGTCGGCAAAGCGTTGCGCCCCTCGCGCCTCGGTGCGCATATCCATGTGCCACGTCTCGCCCAGACCGGCAAACAGCGCCCGACCCTCCGGGCCCAGCACCAGATCAGCGGCGGTCGGATCGGCGGCGATTTCGACCCTGACTTGTGTTTTCAGCGAAAATCGCGGCTTGATATGCTGGATCAGACCACTGTCCATCAGGGCAGGCGGCGCATAAAGCCGCACATGCCGTTCATCGGCCATTGCCAAACCAGGCAACAACGCCAGGATCAAAACCAGGACGCGCATGGGCCAAGAGTAGGCACCGCGCGTGCGTTCCGTCAACGACAAGGAGTCCATCAGCCATGAGCGACGAATTCAACATGTCCATGCGCAAGTTTCTCAAACAGGTCGGCGTGACCTCGCAACAAGCCATCGAAGAGGCGATGCGCGGCACCGAAACCGGCGGCAAAAGCTTTGCGGTCAGGGCGGTCATCACCATCGACGCGCTCGACATGACCCACGAGGTCACCGGCACCATCACGGGACAGGACTAGAACGTGGGTACAGGCAGGGAAGACGTTCTGGCCGTCCTCAAGGGGCTGGAGGCACCGGGCGGCGACATCGTGTCGTCGGGGGTGATGCGGGCGCTGAACGTGGACGGCGGCACCGTGCGGTTCGTGATGGAAATAAACCCGGCGCAGGCGGCGGCCTATGAAAGTGTCAAAGCCAGGGCCGAAGCGGCGGTGGGCGCCCTGGACGACATCGAACAGGTGTCGATCGTGCTGACCGGCCATACCGAAAAAGCGCCGCCAGACCTGAAACCCCAACGCCCCGCCGAACCCAAGGGGCCGCAAAAGATCCCCGGCATTGATCATATTCTGGCCATCGCGTCCGGCAAGGGGGGCGTGGGCAAATCCACCGTCTCGGCCAATCTGGCCTGCGCGTTGGCCCAACAGGGGCGCCGTGTCGGTCTGCTGGATGCGGATGTCTATGGCCCATCGCAGCCGCGCATGCTGGGCGTGTCCGGGCGGCCCGCCTCGCCCGATGGCAAGATGATCCTGCCGATGCGCAATCACGGCGTGACCATGATGTCCATCGGCCTGATGACAAACGAGGATCAGGCGGTTGTCTGGCGCGGTCCGATGCTGATGGGCGCGCTGCAACAGATGATGACGCAGGTGCAATGGGGCGCGCTTGACGTGTTGCTGGTAGACCTGCCGCCCGGCACCGGTGACGTGCAGATGACGCTGGCGCAAAAGGCGCAGGTGGACGGGGCGATTATCGTCTCTACACCGCAGGATGTCGCCCTTCTGGACGCGCGCAAGGGCGTCGATATGTTTCAACAGTTGCAGGTGCCCATCGTGGGCATGATCGAGAACATGAGCACCCACATCTGTTCGAACTGCGGACACGAGGAACACGTGTTCGGTCATGGCGGCGTCAAGGCCGAGGCGGCGAAACTGGGTGTGCCGTTGCTGGCCGAGATCCCGCTTGATATTCAGATCCGCCTGGCCTCGGACGGCGGCGCGCCCATCGTTGTCAGCCAGCCCGACAGCGCGCAGGCCCGCGCGTTTCAGGACGTGGCCGCCCGGCTTGTCGCCCGGGGGGTCGCATGAACGATGTGACCGATCTCACCTTTCCGCCGTTGATGTGGGGCGAGGAAGCGCCGGACAGCGCCTTCGAGCACGCCATCATGCGCGCCACGCTTGGGTGCGACGCGGGCCTGATCGCTTACAAATTGGGTGCGGCCGAGATGCAGGCGGCACTGGTCTTTGCCCCCGAAGTGCCGTTGCGCGCCGCCATCGCCATGTTGCCGCTGTGCGGTGTTGGCTTTCAAAACGCCCTTGGCGCGCTGGCCCCGCCAGAGGTCGCGGTGCATCTGGACTGGTGGGGTGGCATTCGGGTGAACGGCGCCAGATGCGGCAGCCTGCGCGCGATGGCGTCCCGAACGGAACCGGACGCCGTGCCCGATTGGCTGGTTGTCGGCTTTACCCTGCCGCTTGTCCCCGCATCCGAAGACACCGGGCTGACGCCGGACGAGACGGCCCTGTTTGCCGAAGGCTGCGCCGATGTCTCGCCGCCCCATCTGCTCGAAGCCTGGGCGCGCCATACGCTGAACTGGCTGAGCCGCTGGGAAGGCGAAGGCACACAGCCCTTGCACGGTGAATGGCGCGGTCTGGTGCATGGCATGGGTGAATCGGTCGAAAACCAGTCTCTGAAAGGTACATTTCTGGGTGTCGACGAGGAATTTGGCATGTTGCTGCGCGACAGGAAAACAACCCATCTGATCCCCCTGACAACCGTGTTGGAGCCCCAGCCATGAAACTCGCCCGCGCGATCCATTTCGATGAAAGCGACATGAACGTCTTTGCCAGCCCCGCCCGCACCGGCGAATGGTGCATTTCAGGGGGTTTCGAATTTTCCAACTGGGGCGAAGGTGATCTGACAGGCAAGGCGCGGCAGGCCTTTGCCAACGGGTGGTTTGGGCTGGAAACCGGTGGACGCGTGACATTCGTCGCCGTCACAAAAGTTGAACCTGCCGAACTGGACACGTTGACCGGCCTTTTGGCCCAGCACTTCGTGACCTATTACGGCGCGCCATCGCCCGAAGCCGCCCGGCCCGTCGCCACCGAGGAACTGAGCCAGATGATCGAGCTGTGCGAAGATCACGATCCCAACACCCTGATGACCATTGCCCGCGAGCTGACAAGCGCAGGCGTGCACGAATCCTATCGCGCGATCCAGCCACAGGATGCCGGGTTGGATCAGTTCGCCATTCACGGCGACACGGATCACGGCCACTGACGTTCGATCGGGCCAAAATCCCAGTGTCAGAGCCTATTTCGCGTTGAACACAAACAGCGTTTCCCCGTCGATCGTATAGCCGTCAATCAACTGCCGGGCCCGGTCAGAGGTGAGCCAGTTTTCGAGCCTCTCAACGAGGTCGGATTTGACATGCGGGTAGCGCGCAGGGTTCACAGGCAGGAACGCATACTGATTGAACAGCACCGGATCGCCCGCAAACAGTATCGTCAGATCACCCTTGTTGCCAAAGTTCAGCCAACTGGCGCGGTCCGACATGATATAGGCCTCCAGCCCCGACGCGGTGTTCAGCGCCGCCCCCATGCCTGCCCCGACCGCACTGTACCACGCGTCAAACCCGTCAGGGTCATGACCGGCATCGGCCCACAGGCTCAACTCCTTTTTGTGGGTGCCACTGTCATCACCACGGCTGACAAAGGCAGATCGGGTGGCCGCAATCCTTTGCAGCGCCTCGGTTGCGGTCTCTGCCCCGCGGATCGACGCCGGATCATCCGAAGGCCCGACAAAAACAAAATCGTTGTACATGATTTCGCGCCGGTGCGTGCCATAGCCCTGGGCGACAAAAGCGTCTTCGGATGCGCGTGAATGCACAAGGATCGCGTCCACGTCCCCTGCCCGTCCCAGCTTGAGCGCCTGGCCCGTGCCAACCACCAGCAACTGCACCTCGAACCCCAGATCCCTGGCGATTTCAGGCAGCAACACGTCCGCCAGCCCGGAATTGTGGAACGATGTCGTCACGGCCAGGCGCATCTGGTCCGCAGCAAGCGCCAGCCCGCTTGCAAACAAAGTGACAATGGCGGCCAACAGTGTCTGTTTCATTCCACAATATCCCCTTTCAAAAAGGCCTGCGCCTCGGCTGTTTCAGGTCTGTCAAAGAAGGGTTCCGCAGGCCCCTTTTCGTGCACCGCACCGCCCAGAATAAACACCACCTCATCCGCGATCCGTCGGGCTTGCCCCATGTCATGTGTCGACAGGATCAACCGGGTGCCGTCCGCCTTGGCCTGCAGCAGAATGCCTTCGATCTCGCGCATGGCGCGGCCATCGAGCGACGCGGTGGGTTCATCCAGAAACACCAGCGCCGGCTTTGTGATCAGCGCACGGGCGATGGCCAGTTTCTGTTTTTCACCACCCGACAGAACCGAGGCCCGATGCGCCAGATGCGGATCCAGACCGACCCGTTGCGCCCAGTCCCTTGCCGCGCGCCTCGCTTCGGATCTGGGCACGCCGCGCAGGCGCAGCGGGTAGATCAGGTTATCCTCGACCGTGCGTCGCAACACCACTGGCTGCTGAAACACAAAGGACTGATGCTGGCGCGCCTCTTTGGTGTCACAGGCCCACTGGATGGATCCGCCCGTCAGTCGCGCAGCACCATGCATCAGGCGCAGCAGCGTCGTTTTGCCCGCCCCGTTCGGCCCGATCACAACGCATAATCCCTGGCCGTCCAGCGTCAGATCGACCGGCCCGACCAGGCGTTTGCCCCGGCGGGTCGTTTCGGCGGCGCGCAGCGTGAGGGGGAACAGATCGGTCACCAGCGGCTGTCCCGTTCTGTCTGGCCAATCCAGTGAATCGCCAGATTGACGGTCAGCGCCAGCGCAATCAGCACAAAGCCCAGTGCCAGCGCCAGCGCAAATTCCCCCTTGCCGGTTTCCAGCGCGATGGCCGTGGTCAGCACACGGGTTGCGTTGTCGATGTTGCCCCCGACGATCATGATCGCGCCGACCTCTCCGATACCCCGGCCAAACCCGGCCAGCGCCGCCGTCAAAAGCGCCCTGCGCGCGTCCCACAACAGCGTCTGCATTTTCTGGAGTTGCGAGACGTTCATCGAAATCAGCAGGTCGTGATACTCGGCCCACAACTCGCGCAGCGACTGATGCGCGACAGAAGCAATCAGCGGCACAATGATGATCACCTGCGCGATGATCATCGCGGTGGGTGTGAACAACAGGCCAAGCGCCCCGAAAGGGCCGGAGCGGGACAGGAAGATGTAGACGATCAGGCCCACGACAACCGGCGGCAAGCCCATCAACGCGTTCAGCATGGCGATGGTGGTGCGGCGAAAGCGAAAGCGGCGCACCGCCAGAAGTGCGGCCAGGGGCAGGGCGATCAGGCAGGCGATGACCAACGCCGTGAGGGTGACGCGCAGCGAGCGCAGTGCGATCTCTGCCAGCTCCGCATCAAATGTGACGACCAGCCAAAAGGCGTGCCGCAGACCCTCCCAAAGATCGACGATGGCCGATCCTCCCGTTGTATGTTTTGCCCGAAATTTGAACGGTTTTGCGGGGGGATACCAGCCCTCTTATTGGTGGCTCCCAGCTTGTCGCGGATGGCGCGGCGCAAAGGGGCGCGCCGGGTCAAACTGTCCCTGTGCCAGAAAATTGCCCATGGGCAAGTTCACCGTGCCGGGGGCGGAATTGCCCATGGGCAATTTTTCGGCTCAGCTGTCGAATGTCGCTCTGAGATAGGCGGCAAACGCCCCATCCAGTTGCGCACGGGTCAGGCCCGCTTCGAACTCCATGCGCACGGTGCGCCCCTTTTGCACCACGGCGATGCCCTTGTCATGGGTGCTGCGGCGAAACACTTTGCCTTCGGGTGCGGCCTTGGGCTGAACGGGCCGTGCACTGCGCGACAGGCGGCGCATGACGGTTGCGGCGTCCACGAACGCCCCGCGCCCGGCCCGCGCCTGCGCCTGTTCGCGGCCGATTGCGCCGGCTTCTTCCAGCACGGCGCGGGATGTCTCGGGCTTTGACAAAAGCGGCTTCAACTCGCGGGCATTGCGTTCGCGAATCTCGCGGATGTTGGAGAATGCCTCGACAATCGCCTGCGGCAGTCTGGCCAGTTGCAGATAGCGTGACAGCCAGGGCTGGCTGACCTCAAGCCGTTCCGCCATCGCCTTTTGCTTGCCGCCATAATACCGCGCGACGGCGTCGGCATAGTCCAGCGCGCGTTCATAATCCGAGATATCCTCGCGGTCGCGGTTTTCGATATCGGCGAGGCGAAACGCCTCTTCATCCGACATCTGGCGCGCTTCGACAAGGTACTTGAACTGGGTGTAATTGTTGGCGCGCAGCCACGAGACGGCGAAATGACGACGGGCACCGCAGATGACCTCAAAGTCGTAATCCTCATCGTCCACAGGCCGCACAATGGCCGGAAACTCCTGCTGTCCCTGGCTTCGGATGCCGTCGATCAGGTCACGGCAATTGTCTTCGGTCAGCAGGGCATAGTCACGGTTGTGCCGCTCCCACATGCGGCAACGCGCGGGGTCGATCCAGCGCAGGGTCTTTTCCTCGACCTCGCCGGTCAGCCGGTCACTGATCGCGGTGGTGCGCTTCAGAAATCGCGCGCCAGTCCGGTCACCGACCTCGGGCGCGGCATCCAGATCGCTCAGAACATCGTCAAAGATCGCATCATGTTTGCGGATCATAGCAGTCCCTCCTTGCGCAGTTGCGCGTGATGGCTTGGCCATGTCTTGCGGATCAGCACTTCGATCTCGCGGTTCACGGCGTCCAGATAGGCGCGGCAGCGCTTGTGCGTTTCGGTCCGGGTGGCCGGGCCGGTCAGCTCGTAAACGGTGGACAGGTTCGCTGCGGCATTGTCGATCTCGGCGCTGTCCTTGAGCACCGATTGCAACATGTCGAGCGGAAAGACCGCGTCCATCATCCGTTTGATTGCCATATGCGCCGATTTGCTGTCGTTCATCTTGGTTGCGAGGATCTTAACAAACGCATAATCGCGCGTCCCGCCGTGACGGGCCAGTTCTGCGAGGGTCGCGCCCAGCATCTTCAGAAAGTGCGCGGTAGAGCCGAAATCAATGTTGTTGGGCGGGGCAGGGATCACCAGCGCGTCCGCCGCGCGCAGCACCGACAACGACAACATGCCAAGGGCGGGGGGCGGGTCGAGCAGGATAACGTCGAACCGGTCCTTGATGGTCTCCAGCCCGTTGCGCAACCGGTCGAGGACAAAGACCTGTTCCCGCGCCATGCGGGCGGCAAATTCGTATTCGGCATCATAAAGACCCAGATTGGCCGGGATCAGCGCGATGTTGGGCCAGTAGGTGGCGCGCAGGGCATAAGACAGGTCCTGCGGCCCGCCATGGCGGAAAAACGGATAAAGCGTGTCCTCCTCCTCATCCACATCGACGTCAGGGTTGAGTCCGAAAACAGACGTCGTGCTGGCCTGACTGTCACAATCCACGACGCAGACGCGATAGCCGCGCAGGGCGAGGTGCTGGGCAAAGTGGCAGACCATGGTCGACTTGCCGACACCGCCCTTGAAGTTCTGAATGGCAAGCACCATTGCCGGGTCGCTCTCGGCGCGGTGGGGCAGGGTGCCGAACACCTGCCGCATCCGATTCACATCCGACAGGCTGTAACCGGTGCGACGCCCCGTGTTAGGGTCTTTTTCAGGCATCGGCAGGCGCCCGTCCGCCTCGGCGTCACGGATCAGCTTGTCACTGCGCCCGACCATATCCGCGGCGCGTTTGACATTGAAACGCAGATCGAGCGTTTTCTGTGCCCCCGGCGCATAAAGACGATCGCGCAGTCGTTCGATCACGGTCGCGGCGCGGGTGGCCAGTTTTTCCAGCTCCTCAAGGGATACGGGGGGTAGGGCGGACTGCTCCATCACGAACCTCTTTCTGGGGCGTTGCGCCGAATCATGACGGGTGTCGGCCTTTGCCTCAAGTGTAAACTTTTGGGCAGGGACGCGAAAAAAGCGGAAAATGAAGGGGGGGGAGGCAAATGGTTGGAAATAAGCGTGCTCCATTGCACCTACGCGGAGCAATCGGAAGGCTTTACCGCAGTTGAGGTCATTATGTACCCCACAACGCATTTAATCGAGTCGCTTGCAGGAAAACCCCGAAAAAACAAAACAGAAAACCCCGCCTTATTCCTATTTCATAGTGTTCTATGTTCCCAGGGCGCAACGCGCTGAATTTTATAACAAAAGCATCCAGAAACCTTACATGTCGGGGTGATCCCGCATACGTCTCGGGACGGTTTCCGTTACATACCGGGGCGGTAAAACTTACGTCTCGGGTGGCCCTCAATCCTTACATTTCGGGTGACTCCGGGCCGCGACTCAGCCCGTTGTTTTTGGGGTGTTATTCGAATCACCTGGCCTGTGCCGTTTGATCCCTGTGCTGGTTTAACCTTACAAATCGGGTGCCTTCGTTTTCGTGGACGCCTGTGGCGCGCCGTGTTATTCTTACGTCATACTGCCCGTCAGAGGTAAGAGAAGAGCAGCATGGCGGATCGCCCATCCCAACCCTACCGGACCATCGACGCCCGGCCAAATGCGCAAAGTCTGGTCAAACCCGGCGAGCTGGTCGATCTGATCGAGGTCACGCCACTGACGCTGGCCGACCGGCGCATCTATAACCAGCTGCTGGAAAACGCGTGGGACGCGATTGAAAAGCCGGTGACCCATGTGATTGCCAAGTCCGACCTGCGCGGGTCGCACAATTCCAATGACAGGGTAGGGGAGTCGGTCGAGCGGTTGATGTCGGCCATCGTCAAGATCAAGGTCACTCATGAGGGCGAGGATGCCATCGAGCGGGTGCAACTGCTTGGCGGCAATATAGAGACGACCCGCCGCGACGGGGTGCTGGAATATGAAATCCCGCAGCGCCTGCGCAAGATCATCAAGGACAGCACCGTGTTTGCCCGTCTCCAGCGCGAGGTGATGTTTGCGCTCAGTTCGAAATATGCGCTGACGCTGTACGAGATGATCCAGAAACGGGGCAACCTGCGCTATCGGTCGTCTGAGAAATTTGCGCTGGATGACCTGCGCGGCGTGCTGGGTGTGCCAAAGGGCAAGCTGACCTCGTGGTCCAACCTCAAGCTGCGCGCGATCGAACCGGCGGTGGCCGAGGTCAACATGCTGTCGGACTATATGGTCGAGATCGCGCCGGTGAAAACCGGGCGGCGGGTGACCCATATCGAGCTCAAGTGGTGGCGCAAGGACGGGGCAGGGACCGCCGAGACCGAGCGCGAGCTGGCCTTTTCCAAGGTCGGGCGCAAGGCGCGGATGCAAAACACGACTGAAGAGTTGAAACCGCGCCCTGCATGGCTGCAATCGGCTGGCCCCGCATTGCGCACAGAAACCTATGAAACCGCGCGGCTGCGGCATCCGGGCTATGATATCTATCAGGTGGAAAAGGAATGGCGGGCCTGGGCCGCGGGCAAGGAAGCGCCGCGCGATGCCGACCGCGCCTACCTCGCCTTTTTTCGCAGCTTTGCGGAAAACAACCCGTTGCGCTAGCGTCAGTCCATGACGTCCGTCCGCCTTCGCCTTTTGATCCTTGCGCTTGCGCCCATGGTCCTGCTGATGCCGCTGCTGCTGTTTCTTGGCATGACGCGGTGGACGTCGGATTACGACGAGGTGCTGATTGCAAATGTCGAAAGCGATCTGCGCATCGCCGAACAGTACCTGTCGCGCCTGATGGTCGGGACCGGAAAGGAGCTGCAGGCGGTGGCCGGGTCGGTCGAGTTTGCCCGGACGCCGCCCGCCGGGTTCGATGCGTTCTTTGATGGCAAACGTGCCGCTCTTGGGCTGGATTTTCTGTACTATCTGCCGCGTGAAAAGGTCACCGACGACTGGCCGGTGATCCAAGGCGCGGCGCGGGGGCAGGGGCGCACCGAGATCGACATATTCCCCGGCGCGGCCCTTGCCGGAATTGCGCCGGAACTGGCCGCGCGCGCCCGCCTGCCCCTGATCGAGACAGAGGCGGCGGTGCCCACGGACCGCACGGTCGAAGACCGGGGCATGGTCATTCATTCGGCCATGCCGGTCAGTTTGCCGGGGCGTGACGGCGTGTTGGTGGGCGGCATCCTGTTGAACCGGAACCTCGGGTTCATTGATACGATCAATGCGCTGGTCTATCAGGATGGTGCCGCCGGTGGGTCGCGGCAGGGCACGGCGACACTGTTTCTCGAAGATGTGCGGGTGTCGACCAATGTGCGCCTGTTCGAAGACGTGCGCGCCCTTGGCACACGGGTGTCGGCCGCGGTGCGGGGCCAGGTTCTGGGTCAGGGGCGCACGTGGCTTGACCGGGCGTTTGTGGTGAACGACTGGTATATTTCCGGCTATCTGCCGCTGACGGACAGTTTTGGCACCTATGTCGGCATGCTTTATGTCGGGTTTCTGGAAGAGCCGTTTACCACCGCCAAGCGCAATGCGTTTCTGGCCATTCTTGCGGCGTTCGTGGCCGTCCTGTTGTTGTCGGGGCCGGTGTTTCTGCGTCTGGCCAAGGGCATATTCGCGCCGCTGGAGCAGATGACCCACACCATGTTCCTTGTGCAGCGCGGCAATCTGTCCGCGCGCAACGGGCAGGGCGGGGGGCCGGGCGAGATCGGCGAAGTCGCGGGGCATCTGGATGATCTGCTGGATCAGGTTCAGGAACGCGACCGCGCGCTGCGCCGCTGGAACGAAGAGTTGAACCTGCGTGTCGATCAGCGCACCGCACAGTTGAAACGCGCCAACGAAAAGCTCGAAGAAACCTTTCGCCAACTGGTGATGAGCGAAAAGCTCGCCTCGATCGGTGAAATCACAGCCGGAGTGGCGCATGAGATCAACAACCCGGTGGCGGTCATTCAGGGCAATGTCGATGTGATCCGGGACAGTCTGGGGGACAAGGGCGACAGCATTCGGACCGAACTGAACCTTGTGGATCGCCAGATCGCGCGCATCCAGTCCATCGTCGGCAAGCTGCTGCAATTCGCACGTCCGGGCGACTTTGCCGACCTCGAACATGCGGTGCCCGTCGCCCCGGTGATCACGGATTGTCTGGTTCTGGTCAATCACGTCATTTCGCAGGGCGATATCGCGGTCGAGACCCGGATCGCCAGCACGGGCGACGTCCGCATGGATGCGGGCGAATTGCAGCAGGTTCTGATCAATCTGATCATGAATGCGGTACAGGCGATGGATGGTGCAGGCACGCTGACATTGTCAGCGCGCGATGTCGCACAGGATGGCGTGCAAGGTGTGCAAATCGCCGTGCAGGATTCAGGGCCGGGCATTCCCGATGATCTGATAGATGAGGTGTTCGCACCGTTCTACACGACCAAACGTGCCGAGGGCACGGGGCTGGGCCTGTCGATCTCGCAAACGCTGATCCAGCGGGCAGGGGGCCTGATCACGGTGCGCAACCTGGCCGGTGGTGGCGCGTGTTTCGAAATCTGGTTGCCTGCGGTCCCGTCCGTCGAAACGCACGCCGCGCGCAAGGCCTAGGGGGATCTGAGTGGCGGGCAGGGCACCCCGGTTCGGGGTGGTGCGCCGCTTGGGATCTTGCAAAATATGCAATCATATGATATACAGAATCTGATCATATGGATGTTACCATGCTTGAAATTGTACAAAACACTCCCGGTCAATCCGTCGTGCGACCGATTGACCGGCAGGGCGAGGTGGCGGCGATCGTCAAAGGTGTCACGCGGGTGGCCGATGCCTGGGGTCTTTCGAATGCCGAGGCGGCCATGCTGTTTGACGTCCCCGTTGCAACATGGGGGCGGATGAAGGCAGGGACCTACAAGGGCGTGCTGGATCAGGACAAGGTGACCCGCGCCAGCCTGCTGATCGGGTTGTTCAAGGGGCTGGGGGTGTTGTTCAACGGTCCGCTGACGCATGGCTGGCCGAAAACGGCGAATGCGGGGCCGGGATTTGACGGCAGGACACCTGTCCAGATCATGTGCGCGGGCGGTATTCCGGCGATGATGAAAATGCGCCAGCATATTGATGCCTTGCGGGGCGGCGTTTGATCCGGGCCAGCGACCTTGATCTGGTTGCGTTCACCGACCCCGCCACGGTCAGGCTGGTTTCGACGGCCTATGCGGACGAACCCGCACTGGCGCCTCTGGCGGATGACGACGATGATCTGGCAATCCTCGAAGCGATCACGGGCCTGACCTCGTCCAGACACTCCGTCACCTTGCCGGTTCCCGGTGGCCTCCATCCTTCGGAGTTGCTGAGCGAAGCGGCCGGATACGGCTGGACCCTCGTGAACGCCGCCTTTTGCTACACCCGTGCCA